>Ga0209668_10001284_pt1 | contig 10710 bp, 9 predicted proteins | sample FrelakmetPLP11PL_FD_187150 | JGI IMG/M metagenome (GOLD analysis project Ga0209668, IMG submission 187150) | Freshwater lake sediment microbial communities from the University of Notre Dame, USA, for methane emissions studies - PLP11 PL (SPAdes)... | ecosystem: Environmental > Aquatic >... | reverse complement strand
GCGGTCCCGAGCCTTCCCATCGGCTGCCGCGCGATGAACCCCGCGCGCGCCGCCGCGGGATCCGCGTTCTGATTGATGCGTCCTTGCAGGCTCGGCGTCTCAACCGTGCCCGGACAGATTGCATTCACGCGCACGCCGTGCGCGACCGTGTCCGCCGCAACCGCCTTCGTCATTCCGATCAGCGCAGCCTTCGTCGCGCTGTACGCCGCGCGGTTGGGCACGCCGCGGATGCTCGACGCGACGCTGGCGATCGAGATCACGCTGCCGGTCTTTCGCTCGATCATCCTCGGCAAAAATGCGTGGAGCATGCGGTACACGCTCTTCACATTGAGGTCGAACGAAAAGTCCCACGACTTCTCATCGCACTCAAGCAGCGTGCCTTGATGCACGAATCCCGCGGCATTCAGCAGGATGTCGATGTCGCCAGCCTCGAACGCCGCTCCGCGAATCGCCTCGAAGTCGCGCGCGTCGAGCACGCGGGTCTTGATGCGTCCGTCTTCCTGAGCGAGCATGACCAGCCCCGCGGCATCGATGTCGGTCGCGAACACGATCGCGCCCTCGCGCGCAAACGCCAGAGCGCATGCTCGTCCAATGCCTGCGGCCGCAGCCGTTACGAATGCACGCTTGCCACGAAGTCGTCCGCTCATCGATTGGTTCCGATCTGATTTGTTTGCTTGGCGCCAGCGCGCCGCGTCCACTCTGGCCCGTGGGGAAATGCGAATGCGTGCAGCGACGCGCGCTTGACCTCACCCGAATATCCCGGCATTTTCGGCGCAAGATAGCGCCCGTGCTTCACGATGCACGGATCGACGAAGTGTTCATGCAGATGGTCGACAAACTCGCACACGCGGCCGTCCATCGTGGGATTGAAGCGGATGTAGTCGACCATGATGAGATGGGCGACGAGTTCGCACAGCCCGACGCCGCCCGCATGCGGACACACGGGCACACCGAATCTGCGGGCCATCGCCATGATCGCGAGGTTGTCGTTCACGCCGCCGACTCTGCACGCATCAAGTTGGCAGATCTGCATGGCGCCCGACGCAAGGAATTGCTTGAACATCACGCGGTTCTGGCACTGTTCGCCCGTCGCCACCCGAATCGGCTGAATCGCGCGGGCGATCTCGGCGTGACCGAGCACATCGTCCGGCGACACCGGCTCCTCGAACCACCAGATGTTGAAGGGCGCGAGCGGCTTGATCCACTCGATCGCCTGCTGCACATCGAAGCGTTGGTTGGCGTCGACCATGAGCGTGCTCTTTGGCCCGATTTCGTCGCGAATAATGCGCGCGCGGCGCACATCGTCGTCGATCGATTGGCCGATCTTCATCTTGAAGTGCGTGAAGCCATCGGCGAGCGCTTCGCGGCAGCGCGCGCGGATGATTTCATCGGAGTAGCCGATCCATCCGCAACTGGTGGTGTAGGCGGGGAAGCCCTCGCGCTCGACGCGGGCGATGCGCTCGGCGCGGGTCGGGTCGTTGGCGCGCAACATCTCAAGGCAGCCGGCTTCGTCGATGGCGTCGCGGATTCCGTGGAAGTCCATCGCGGCGACGAGTTCTTCGGCGGGCATTTCCGCGAGCATCTTCCACAGCGGCTTGCCAACAATGCGCGCCTCGAGGTCCCACACCGCGTTGACGATCGCCGCAAGCGCAAGCGCCATCACGCCCTTCTCGGGACCGAGCCAACGGAACTGCGAATCCTGCGCGAGCGAGCGCCAGAAACCGCGACGGTCGTGCGCGATCTCAGCGATGCTCTTACCCACCACCATCGGCATGAGCGATTCGATCGCCTGGCAGACGATCTCGTTGCCGCGGCCGATGGTGAAGGTGAGGCCGTGACCTTCGTTCGCGCCCGCGTGTGCGCCATCCGTCTTGAGGATCACATACGCCGCCGAGTAGTCGGGATCGACGTGCACAGCGTCGGAGCCATGCGCCTCCTCGCTGGTGGGAAAGCGGAGGTCGACGATCTCAAAGCCGGTAATGGTGGGGGAGCGCATCGTTGTTTCGTGGTCTTTCAGCGCGGCAGCTCAGGCACGCATTCGCCCGCGGCCGCGCTCTTGTAGCAAGTCTCGACGAGCGCCATCGTGCGCCACGCGTCGTCGAACTCGGAGTGGATCGTCTGCACGTCGCCCGCCGCGAGCAGCTGCAGCGAGCGCATCGGGCCTTCGAACGCGTGCGGGAACCAATTGCTGCGCAACGCGATCGATTCCCACGCGCCGCCGTCGCGTGAGAGTTCGAGCGTGTCGGGCCGGCCACGGGGATAGTCGAGGTTCACGCCGAGCCGCGCGACCAGCGTGCCGCGCGTGCCTTCGATCCGCATGTGCGACGCGTCGTGGCCCGTGTCATTGCCTGCCTCGTCGCCGCCCGGCGCGTGATGGTGGTGGAATGTCGACACGACCGCGCGTTGCGTTGCGCCGAAGGTCATCACGCTCGTCGAGCGCGTCTCGGCGATGTCGGTTGCGCCTGGATGACTCGCGATCGCGCTCCACACGCGCTCGGGCTCGCCCATGAGGCTCCGCGCGAGATCGAGGTAGTGGATCGAGTGCATGAGGATCTCCATCCTCGGCATCGCCTTTAGGAACGGCCATGTTTCCCACGGCATCTTGCACACCACGCGGAACTCGAAGTCGAGGATCTCGCCGATCGCGCCGGACGCGATCAGCGCACGCGCGGCCTCGACGGCGGGCGCGTATCGGAGCTGGAAGTTCACCGCGCCGCGCAGTCGTCGCGCGCGCACGATTTCGAGCAGCCGCGTCGCTTCGGCGAGGTCGCGGCCGAAAGGCTTCTGCATGATCAGGTGTGAGCCGACGGGCAGCGCCGACAGCGTCTGGGCAGCGGCCGCTGGCGGAAGCGCCACGTCGAACACTCCTCCTGATGCGACGCACGCGTCGATGAGTTCTGCACGCGACGCGAATGGCGTTGCGCCGGCGATGTGCGCGAGCTTGGTCGCACGCGCCAAATCGAGGTCAAAGATGCCTGCGACGTGGAATCCCGCGTTGGCATACGCAGGCAGGTGCGCGTCATGCACGATCGAGCCCGCGCCGATCACATAGATCGGCCGCAGCGCGGAAGGAAACGGCAGTGGCGTGCTCGGGCTCACGAGCGCACGAGAATAGAGCAAGCCGCTACTTCATGCGCACGGTCGGGTCGCCGAGCAGGACGAACTTCGTCGGCTGAAAGTAGATGCTCGCCGGGTACCAATCGGCGGTCGGCTTGCGCTCGCGCACGTGCTCGGCCTCGACGTACCGCGCGACGGCATGCGACCAGGCCGCGCCGACCGCGGCGTCTGGGTGCTCCGCGATGAACGCCGCGAACCCGTCGAGCAGCGTGCGAGCGCACGGCGGGCTTCCAGTCGCGCAGCCGAGATCAAAATAGGACAGGCATGACACGGCGAAGTTCTCGCGCGAGTCGAATTGAGGACAGGCATGATTCGCGACGTCGGCCAATTGGGGACAGGCATGATTCGTGTCGCCGACCAATCGGGGACAGGCATGATTCGCGACGTCGGCCAGTTTGGGACAGGCATGATTCGTGTCGCCGACCAATTGGGGACAGGCATGATTCGTGTCGCCGACCAATCGGGGACAGGCATGATTCGCGACGTCGGCCAGTTTGGGACAGGCATGATCCGTGTCGCCGGCCAATTGGGGACAGGCATGATTCGCGACGTCGGCCAATCGGGGACAGGCATGATTCGCGACGTCGGCCAGATTGGGACAGGCATGATTCGCGACGTCGGCCAGATTGGGACAGGCATGATTCGCGACGGCGGCCAGTTTGGGACAGGCATGATTCGCGACGTCGGCCAGTTTGGGACAGGCATGATTCGCGACATCGGCCAGTTTGGGACAGGCATGATTCGTGTCGCCGACCCCGACCAATCGGGGACAGGCATGATTCACACCCCACGCCTCCAGCACCGCCCGCTCACGCCATCCTTGCGGTGGTTCCAATCTGCAAACTTGCGTTCTCCGTCCGCGCCGGCGTCGTCCGTCAGATCCGCGTAGTAGAGATCGCTTGGGTAGAACGCGACATCGCACGCAGCCTTCGTCGCGCGATCGAGCATCATGGAGCGCAAAGGCATCGACTGCGCGTCTCCGACGAGCAGCACGCTATCGAAGCTCCCGCGGTCAGTTCCGCACCGTTCGCAGCGCTGTTCACCGCATGCGCGCGCCATCGCGCGAACAGCCGCGCTTCAGTTGCTCCACTTCATCGCCGGGCTGACCCGCGCATAGCGTCTCGAGCGTGACGACCTCGCACGCAGCCATCCAGGGAAGCCCGCGCTTTCCCTCCGCAAACTCTCCAAGCGTCGCGCACCACGCCTGCGGGGCGACCACGATCAATCGCGATGGCGGTAGATCAGCGGCGAAGAGAAGCGAGGCAAGCATCGGCGCACTTCACGACCGCGCGTCATGCAGCCGCGAGCTCCCCAAGCGAGTCCCGACGATCTTTGCATGGACCACCGGCCGTACCCAGCCCTCGGCATTGCCGCGCGCGCGGTCGAGGATCTCGTGGAGCAGCGCTGTCACGCAAACTACCCGTGTTGCGGCAAGCCGTTCGCAGATTGAGACGTCCTGTGCTGCTGGCTTTGCATCGATCCAGCCTCATGACGGAGCTTCCTGACCGAGGATGCGCCGTGAGGCGAGCGCGTTTAATTTGAACATAGAAATTTCATCTTGACTTTTTTATCGATAGCGGTATCGTCGATCTGATGTGCCTACAACGCTGCTTGAGTCGGTTTTCACAATCGCTCTGAAGGACTCCGATGCTCTATCTCAACTTGGCCTCTATCCGTGTCCCCGTCCCCGTCCCCGTCCCCGTCCGTGTCGCCGAGTCGCCAGTTCGCACGCAGCACACGCCCGTCTGCGCGAGAATTCTCGGTGGTGCTGCCACGGCCTCCTCGACCGACAATCCGGAAGTCTCCCCACGAATCGCATTCAAGCGAGGCGGGTTCGCGATTGCCAAGCTATGCGCTGCGGTGCTCTCACTGTCGGTACTTTCACCAGTTGTATTGGCACATCAGGAAGCACCCTCCGGCGACGCCGTGAGGTTTGTAGAAGCAAACGCGCGGCGGCGCGCGAGCGATCTGCCGCTCTACGGAGTCGGTCGGGTTATCCGCGCGACGATTTCCTCTGACCAGGAGCTCGCGCTGCAAGCCCTCATCGAGAACCAACGCCGAACCGGCCGCTCCGCCGACGACCTCACCGAAGAGCTACTTGCGCTTCTGCCAGTGCGCGAAGTGCGCTCCATCTCGATTTGGATTGAGTCTGAAGCGCGCTATGCGATCGAAGAGCGGCGCGATGCTACGCATGACACCCTGACCGCTGCGACCGCCGCTCGACTCAGCGCGCATGCTCCGGCAGCCACCCGAGTCGTCTTACCCAGCGAAGTGATTCGCACACTTTCGGCCAGCGACGAAGAGTGGGAAGTGACGGCGCGCGGCGTGGCGAGCCTCTCACCCGTCCCTCACAGGCGACAGGAAGTCGCATACGTCGATTGCGCCCTTGCGGACTGGTCCCCCATGCTGGACCCGACGAGCCGGGTCGAAGGGCAACACACGACGGTTGAATTCGACGCAACAACGAACAGCATCGGTATCGTGATTTCATCAGATGCCGAGGCTGGCGCTGAGGGCGGCAGCCTGCGCCATCGTTTCGAAGATCTGGAACGCCCGCGTTGCGTAGAGATTCGGTCAGATTGGATGCGCGCGGACTATCTTTCGGTGGAGCAGAATGGTTCGCAGGTTCCGTCGGCGACTTTCTGGCGTGAGCGCACCGGGACGACCGGCGAGTGGCGGCTGGAAGCTCGGGTGTTTTCGGCTGTCGAAATGGGGACCGCTGCTCAGCGTCCGTCGTGGAGGCTCCCCTCGCTGCGCGCGCAGGTCACTTCCGATGTCGCGACTCAGTCTCGCACTGTGCGGCAGGTCCTGCCCTCTTGGCTCGTGGGAGTTTCGGTTGAAGAGTGGTATCCAATCGCGGCGCAGCACATCGCGTCGAACTGGGGAAGTGGGGACGCTGAATCGGACCTGGACGGCGATGGCGTCGTTGGTGCCGAGGATTTCGTCTGGGTCGCAGAGTGGGCAGTGAGCGGTTCGTGATCTGAACAGACGCGTTACGAACGCGCAGCTCGGATGCCGGCGCCCAAAGGGATTCCGAGGCTTCGTTGTTGTTGATCTCATTCCCGATGCGCTCCATCCCGAGGAGCGCCGAAGCAAGTCGCTTCAGCAACTGAACTCAGCGACGACCCGCGAGAGCGCCAATCGGCCGAAGAGGCCGAGCGAAACAGCTCTGACCGCACTCGAAGTTCAAAAACGACAACGTTCAAAAACGACAACGGCGCGGGGAGTTTGCCCGCGCCGTATGTCACAGTTGATTGATCTCGCGTTGGTGGTTGCCAGGCTCGCGTCAGCGACGGCGTCGACCGAGCAGACCGCCGAGGGCCAGAAGCCCAAGCGCGCCTGGACCTGGGACGCCATACATGCCATCGAGGGCGAGCTGACTCGCGCCGAACCCGTTGACCGCGGTCAGATCCCACGCCACGACGAACGCTGCCGAAAGACCAGACGCGGTCTGCGGCGCGGGATTCGGCTGCCAACGCAGGACGACTGAATCCTGCAGATTCGCCGGCAGCCACTCGCTGAAGTACGACGAGTAGAGCGCGTCCGATGCCTGCGTCGGCAACATCGCGGTCACGCCCGTGGTCGCCGTCTGCGCGTTGATCAGGCCGATCAGCGTGTCACGGGTCATTCCCGAGGTTCCATAGCCCACATCAAAGATCGAATACAGCCCGTTGTAGTAGGTCGGGTTGTTGATGAAGTTCTCGAACTGGAACTCAAAGAAGCCCTTGGTGGCCAGCGTTCCCCCAGTGCCTGCGAGGGTGAAGCAGCCGTTGACCGCGCATTCGCCCGCTTGGTACGAGGTGAACGCGGATGTGCCAACCTGGGTGTAGCCCGCGACCAACAGCTCCGCTGAGGACGCGTTGACTTGAACGATGGAGCTAGTGACCGCCGCCGAAGACGACGCAACAACTGCAGCCGCAAGGCTGAAACCGAGCATACGAATCATGTGTAATCTCAAATTGGGGACAGGGACAGGAACATCGCCGAGGGGACCGCGATGGTCGAAGATTGCACATGTTGTGGGGAAAGCAAACTTGGTCTCCATCGAATTATCAAATCTCCGACAAAAAGCGTTGTCTGGTAATGCGCCTTCTCAGAGCCGATTCGGCGGATCTGTCGTCCTGCACATCACTTATGGAGCGTTGTTCCCGTTGCCCCTCGGCCGCGCCTGTTCGAGCCGATAGGAGGCTGCCATGAACACTCCTCACGACCGCTGTCGCGCCTGCGCTTGGTGCTTCTCCGTTCTGTTCCTTGTCGGCCTCTGTGCTTGCGGAACCAAGCAGCGCGTGCCCTCGGCGAAGTCGTCGGGCGTGGCGGCCACCGGGCCTGGTCACGCGCCGCGTCCGATCGGCACCGCCGTTCGCATCGACGACCCCAGCCTCGCGCCTGAATTCAACAACCTCGCCATCGACGGCACGACCTACTTCGCTGGATGGCCGACCGAAGCGGGGCTCCGCGCACTCGCGGCCCGCGGCGTCAAGACTGTCATTGCGCTGAAGACTCCCGATCAGGTCCTGGCGGCGCGCGGCTACGACCCGCGCAAGATCGCCGCGGAGCTCGGGCTCACGCTCGTCGTCATTCCCGTTGCCCCCGACACCTACTCGGTCGCCGACATCGATGCATTCGCGGCCGCCTTCGACCACGCCGATGGCCCTGTACTCATTCACTGCGGTGCATCGGCGACCGTCGGCGGTGTTTGGAGCGGCTATCTGGTCGCCAAGCGCGGCCTGTCAACGACCGACGCGCTTGCCCGCGGCCGTGCGGCTGGACTCAAGGATGGTCCGATGACCGACGCCACCGAGCGCGTTTTTGGCGAGATCGAGGCGAGTTCGAAACCCGTGGTCGTTCCCCGCGCGCCGGTTCAGTAGAGCGTGAGCAACGAAGGCAGCAGCCCGGTCTGGTGCGCGTACTCGATGCCTTGCGCGGCAATGAACGCAAGCGGCATCAGCCCCGCCTCGACCAGCACGCGCCTGAACGCACGAATCCCCACGGTGACTTCCACTGCCGGTACATACAGGCTCATCTTGGGAAGGAACCGGGGTACGCGCGCGCAATAGGCGTCGTACTCCGCGCCGAACGCGCCGCGCAGGAACTTCTCCTCAGAGAGGATCGTCGGCCAGTGCGTAAGCAGGAACACTCCAAGAAAGAGCGCGCCGAGCGAGATCGAATCGAAGCAGAGCCCCGCGCCGGTGAACGCGAACATGCTGAAGAAGTACAGCGGGTTGCGCATGGTGGAGAACGGCCCGACCGCCACCAGATCCTTGTTCTTGCGGCCAGCGATGTGCACCGCGCACCACACCCGCCCGAAGGCGCCGAACAGCAGCATCGCGAGCCCGACGGACTCCAGCGCCATGCTCGTCGGCGAGTGCGGTGCCCAGCGGGTTCCGGTCACACATGCGAGCGCGACGGAACCGATGAGCAGCGTCCGTGAGGCAACGAGGCGGAGATTCATGGTCGGCAAAGTACGCGAAAGGCTCGGCTTGCGCGTACCAGTGAACGCTTACGGCGAAAGAGTGGGTGGCGGTGGAAGCTTCACCCGTACTTCAGCGAAGTAGACGCCGGTTGGATCGCCGCGCTCGCCGAGCGTGGTCGCAAGCACGCCGATGTTCCGTGGGACGATCCCGTCGAACAGCGTCGCGCCATTCATCAAGACTTTCACGGGCTTATCGAGGTCGACCATCATGTCGTCGAGCCGGATCACGAGCTCCTCACATCCCGTCGCCTGCGCGATGGTGATCGACTGGCCGTCGCGCGTCGCCACCACCTTCTGGCCGACCTTGGGGCTCGGATTCGCCAGCCAGTAGAACCGGGGGCTTGTCACATCATCCTGCAGCCAGACGATCTTCGTCGGCCGCAGGTTGCGCGTGTACTTCGCCATCCATGCCACCGCCACCGCATCCTCGCGATCCATCCAGTGGCCTTTGCCTTCGTGGATCACGACCTCGTTCACGTAGCCGCCCGGGTCCTTCGCGGCCATCTCGGCGAGCATCGTCTTCCACTGCCGTCCGATGGCGTTGCGGTTGAACGATTTGTCCTCGCCGCCCATGTGCAGCGTGAACGGAATGTTGCGCAGACCGTCAGGCTGCGTCTCGTTGGGGTGGCCCGCCATCATGGACGCGGCGGCGTAATAGTCGGCCATGCGCGGCGCAAGTTGGTAGACGCCATCGCCACCCGCGCTGTAGCCCATGATGTACACGCGGTTGGGATCGACATCCTCGAACACGATCATGTCGCGGATGAGCTTGGCAAACAACGGATCAATGTGCCCCTGGTGCCAGAGGTTCCAAGTGTCCGTTGGCGCGCGCGGCGCGATGTAGACGCCTTCAGCGGGCTTATAGAGCTTTTTCTGATTCTCCCACTGTCCGTCATTCACTTCCTTCGGAGCGCCGCCGCCGCCATGCATGGAGATGAACATGCTGCGGCCTGACTTGGGCTTGTCGCCGTAAACCGCGTACCAGAAGGGCATTTTCACGCCATCGCATTCGAGAACCCTCGAGTCGAACTCGGCCTTCGCGTCCTTGCGGGTCGCATCGGCGAGCACTTTCCAAAGGAGGATGCTCGCTCGTTCAGCTTCATCGTTGGTCACCGCGACCGTTGCGAACGGCTGCTTGGCGACTTCCGCAACCGCGCCGTCTTTCAGGAAGCGCTGCAAATCGCGCATCGCAGCGGCGCTTGCCGACTCATCGCCTTCCGTGATGGGGTCGCGCCGCGTGGCGAAGACCTCCGCCATCATGAACTCTCCTTCGATGACACCGTCCACTGCGTCGGCGCGGCCGGATACGGCGCCCCATACTGCTTTACTGGCTGCTTTACTGGCTGCCTTACTGGCGGCCTCGGGCGCAACTTTCGCATCTGCTTTCGAAGCTGTTTCTGCGATGAATGTCAGGTGTCCAGCGGACTTGACCGCATCCTTCCCGTCTTCTCTCGCGCGTGCTGGCTTGCCCGCCACCAGAAACTCGAGCGCAGCGCCCTCGGGCACCACGAGCTCGAGGTGATCGTTGAGATCAAAGCGTTCGTCCTTCGATGTTCCATGCGCAAGCACCACGCCCGCGCCATCGACGACATCGACCGTCACCGCCAACCGCTGCTGCGTCGCACTGTCGCGCACACACACGCGCACGATCTTCGACCCCGCGGGCACTAGCGGCGCCTTGCTGGCGTATCGATCGGTCACATCCACCGCGCGCGCCGTCGGGCGCGACGGATCGAACATCATCGGAAACACCACTCCCGACTCGCGCCAGGTGACCGCGTAGATTCCATGCTCTGGTTTGTCGCGATTTTGGCCGCTTGCGCGTCCGCTGAACCAGCCTTCATCGAGTTTGTCGCCCGAAGGTTCCGCCGCTCCGGTGTAGCGCCAGTTCGCGCCGTCCCAGACTTCGACCCACGAGTGATTGCCGCTGCCGTCGGTCCACATCGGAACGCCGACGAATCGCGCCGGAACGCCGATCGCGCGGCAGGCGTCGACAAGCAGGATCGAAAGTCCCGTGCATGAAGCAAGTCCCGACTCCATCGACTCGCTCGGCGACTGATCGGCGCGCGCGCGCTTCGTCGAGTATTTGACCTTGAAATCGGGGAACAGCCGTTGATTCA
>Ga0209668_10001283_pt1 | contig 10710 bp, 5 predicted proteins | sample FrelakmetPLP11PL_FD_187150 | JGI IMG/M metagenome (GOLD analysis project Ga0209668, IMG submission 187150) | Freshwater lake sediment microbial communities from the University of Notre Dame, USA, for methane emissions studies - PLP11 PL (SPAdes)... | ecosystem: Environmental > Aquatic >... | reverse complement strand
TGGACCAGCGCACCTTCGCCGGCGGGTTCCGCCTCAACTGGGCGTTCTCGCCGACGAAGAGCCTCCAGTTCTACGCCCAGCCGCTGGTGTCGATCGGGGAGTTCGAGGACTACAAGGCGCTGGCGCGCCCCCGGTCGTACGAGTTCGACGCCGTCCCCATCGCCGATGGAGCGGACGACTTCAACTACAAGTCCCTGCGCGGGAACGCGATCTTCCGCTGGGAGTACCGGCCGGGCTCGACGTTCTTCCTGGTGTGGAACCACAACCGCGAGAACACCAACGACCTGGGCCAGGGCTTCCCGGCCGGTCCGTCGTTCGACGCGCTGCTCGACACGGACGCGGACAACATCTTCCTCGCCAAGGTCACGTACTACTTCACGATGTAACCGACTCCTCGAAGGGAGGAGCGCGCGGAGACGCGCGCGCTCATGGAGGGCGGGCTGCCTCGGTGGCCCGCCCTTTTCATGGGCGGCCGCGTCAGCGCCGCCGGGCGGACCGACGATTTCATTTGGTCCGGGGACGGGACTCTGGGATAGTCTCTCTCCCCCTGCGACTGCCCCTTCCAACCCCGGAGTTCCCCCATGAACCTTGCGACCCTGCCGTCCTCGACCCGACCGTGGGAAGATACCCAGCGCTCGCCCGCTCGCGCTGCTGCCGCCCATTCGATCGGCATCGTCCCGCGGCTGGCCCTCGTCCTCGTGTTCCTCGCAGCGGCCGCGGCGACGGCCGAGGCCGCGCCGACCCGCGACGGCCGCCCCCCGGTGGCCAAGACCCAGGGCACCGGCCTTGCCTTCGAGATCGTGAGCGACGCCGCGATGCTCGTGCAGTGCCTGGTGGGCCCGGAGCTCCAGGTGCGCAACGCCACGCTCTCGGCGGCGGACAGCGCCGCCGGCAAGTTCACGGGCGGCGTGGACATCATCGGCTTTGGCGGCGGCATCGTCCTGTCCACCGGGACGATCACCGGCGCGCTGGGACCCAACAGCGAGTTCGGCAGCGAGGGCAAGGACCACGCGCGAGCCGGGGACGCGGACCTCGACCAGTTCGTCGACCCCGAGGACACGTTCGACGCCTGCGGGCTCACGTTCGAGTTCTTCACCGACCAACCGCGCACCATCACATTCGACTACGTGTTCGCCTCGGAGGAGTACTCGGAGTTCGTGGGCGCCGGATTCGACGACGTGCTCGCCTTCTTCCTCAACGGCAACGGAGCGGCGCAGAACATCGCGCGGGTGACGGCTCCGTGCGCCACCGTGACCGGCGTGCCGACGAGCGTCGACAACGTGAACTGCGGGAACCAGTTCGAGCCCACGGTCCCGGCGGTCAACTGCAACTGCTATCGCGACAATGAGTGGAACTTCGCCGCCTTCCCGTCGACTCCGCCGACGCTCGACAGCGAGATGGACGGCTTCACCAAGGTCTTCACCGCCAGCGGTACCTCGGTGGCCGGATGGAACACGCTCAAGATCGCCATCGCCGATGCCGGCGACGGCATCCTCGACTCGAACGTGTACATCCGCTGCCAGAGCTTCACGGTGCCGGCTGCGCCCGCGAGTTGGGGCCGCGTGAAGGCGGGCTACCGGTAGTCGGGCCGGGGCTGCGTCATCGCAGCACCACGCCCTTCGTCACCACACTCCGTCCCGCGTGCGTGAGCCGCGTCCAGTACACGCCGGTGGCGAGCGCGACACCGCCGGACTCGCCGCTCCAGTCGAGCGTGCCCGGGCCGGCCGCCGCCGCGGGCAGCACGCGCGAGGCGATCCGCCGGCCGCGCACGTCGTAGAGCTCGAAGCGCGCCTCCCCCGCCGTCGGCAGCGCGTACGACAGGCTCAGGCCGCGGCCTATGGCCGGATTCGGCACGAAGCGCGCGGCGAGCACGAGGGGAGTGGCCGCCTCCGGCGGCGCCACGTCGACGACGGGCGCGTCGCCGAGGATGCGCATCGCGAGCGGCACGATGATCAGCGGCCGCGCCGGATCGTTCGTGGTGATGCGGAGCGAGCCGTGGAGCGTCTCCGAGCCGAGCGAGACCCCGGAATCGTAACTCACGCCCAGCGGCCCCGAGCCGAGCGGCGGGATCGACACGCCAGGAACCGGCACCGAGAAGGCCGGCGCCATGCCGAAGTTGAGGAGGCGCGCGCGATCGTCCGCGTCGAGCCCGACCAGCGCCGGACCGTACGGCGAGCGCAGCGCCTCGGCGCGCTCGATGGCCAGCGCGCGCGTCGGCGCCTGCAAGGCGAAGTGCAGGATCGCGGCGCTCGCGCCCGCCGCGAGCGTGAACTCGTACTCGTAGCGCGCGATGCGCAATCCCGACGTGAGCGAGACCAGGATCGGGCGCAGCGCGCCGCCCGGACCCGCGATCACGTGGGCGATCGCCGGCGCGGCGTCGTCCTCGACGACGAACCAGTCGTCATTCGCCTGCACGGACGCGTCCCCGCTCGACGTCGCCGAACCGCGCGCCAGCGGCACGTCCATCGTGCTCACGATCGCCAGACGGTAGGTCGTCGTGCCGCCCAGGTTGCGGACGGTGTCGAGGTAGCGGATCCACGGCTCGTCGGCGGAGACGTGGACCTTGCGGGTCAGCTCGAAGTTGCCGCTCGCGACCGGCCCGATGCGGATCGTGCGGCCGCCGTCCTCGAGGACCGCGGTCGCCTGCGACGGGAAGCCGGTCCAGTCGAGGCCGCCGGCGAATCCGCCCGGATCGCCCACGCCGATGGATCCATCGCCCCGGACGTCCCACGCGTGCGCCTCGGGATCGAGCCGCAGCTGTGGCAGCTCCACCGGCTGTGACCAGCCGCTGCCGACGACCGCGAGCGCCGCGAACTCGCCGAGCGCCGCGCCCTCGCCCTCCTGCGTGCTCGAGTCGTACACCGCCGTGGCGGTCACCACGAGCGGCCACTCGTCACCGGCGTTCTGCAGCGTCACCGTGCGCGAGGCGGTCGCGCCGAACGGCAGCTCGACCAGCGGAATCGCCCCGGGATCGACCGTCGCGATCGGCGGGCGCCTCGCCTCGCCCGTCAGGGGCACGGACTTGAGCGGGATCGGCGTGCTCAACGAGGCGATGACCAGCGAGTCCGCGAGCAGGCCGAGCTCGCTGCGGGCATACCGGAGCGCGACATCCCGATACGCGCCGGCGAAGATCGTAAACGGCGTCGCCGTGAGGACGGTCACCTCCGGATCGGTCACTGCCAGGCCGGTGACCTGGAGGGCCGCGCCGCCGGCGGCGGTGATGCGCACGGTGCGCTCGTTCGCGGTCCCCAACGCTTCGGGCCCGAAGTCGAGTGAGGCGACGTCGAGCGCCGGGTACGCAGGCGATCCGGTCGAGGTCCCGGTGACGACGACCTGGAGGAGGACATGACTGCTGTCGCCCGTCGGCACGTTGGTCTGCAGGGTGATCCACCCGCTGGAGACGCCTGCGAGCGGCCGGACGTGGCGCACGGACGCGTAGCGGGTCGCCCCCGCCGGAACGACGACCGGCACGACCGAGGAGACGGAGAACGCCGGGTTCGTGCTCGACCAGCCGGTGACCGTGTACGCAGACTGCCCGAGGTTCATCAACTGAATGGTCAGATCGTTGATCGCGCCGGCCGGACCCGAGTTGAAGTTCAGCATCGTGGGCAGGACGGAGGGCACGGCCAGGAGGAGCGGATCCACCGTGGTCCCGAAGAGGGGAATCGCCAGCTGGGGCGCCCCGGGCGCGTTCGTCGCCAGGCGCAGCGTATCGACGTGAGTGCCAAGCGCGCTGCGCAGGTAGCGCACCGAAAGGTCCACGGTCGCACCGCCGGCGACGACGACCGGGTACGTCCCCAGCGCGGCGAACTGCGCCGTGCCCACCTGCGGCGCCGAGAGCACGAGCGGCGCCTCGCCCAGGTTGCGGACCGCGATCGTCCGGATCTCGGTCACGTTCAGCGCGCCCACCGGGAAGGCGAGCGAAGGCGCCGGAAGATCCGGGTACGGGGGCTGCGTGGCCGAGTTGCCGATGACCGGGATCGCGAGCGCCGGCATGACGGGATCGTTCGTCGTGACCCACAGGGTGTCGAGGATCGTCCCGTCGGCGGTGCGCAGGAAGCGCAGGCCGAGCGAGTACGACGCGCGCGCGGCCACCACGAGTGGATACGTATCGAGCACCGCGAACTCCGTTGTCGCCAGCTGCGGCGCGGAGAATACCAGCGGGAAGTCCCCGCTGTTGGAGACCACGAGAACCTGGTCCGTGGGCGTGCCCGCCGGCGCCGTCGGGAAGTCGAACTGCGACGGATCGAGCGCGAGCGTCGGCGGATACGGCTCGCGGGCAACGGCCCGGAGCGGAACCCGGAGCACCTGCGGCGGAATCCCGGCGATCGTCAGTTCGAGCGTGTCGAGGACCGCGCCCAGGGCGGGCCGCAGCGCGTCGAGCGACAGGTCGACGAACGCGCCGACGGGCAGCGCCGTCCCCGGGAGCACGGGCAGCGAGAAGGCATCGGTGGCGACGGCGGCGCCCAGCCAGACCAGTGGCTGGTTCCCGACATTCCCCACCCGGATCGCCCGCGTCGAGATCACGCCCACCGCCTGGGTCCCGAAGTCGAGCGCGGACGGGTTCAGTAACGCGATGGCGCCGCAGAGCCCCGGCCCACCGCGATCGTTGCGTCGGATCGAGACCGAAGCGCCGCTGAGGCCGGCGACGACGAAGTCGACGTCGCCGTCGTGATCGAGATCGCCGAGCGCGAGGTCGAAGGGATCGAAGTCGACGTTGGCCGACTGCGGCGGATCGAAGCTGCAGGTGCGCAGGGAGACGCTGACCTGCGAACCGACGCTGGTGACGAACGCGGCGTCCACGGTCCCGTCGAGGTTCACGTCGGCGAGCGCCGGCGCCAGGGGCCCGGAGCCGATCAGCACCGATTCGGCCACCGCGAACGACCCGCCCCCCAGGCCGCGTAACAGGCGCAGCACGGACGGTCCGGGCATGCCGACCTCGACCGCGTCGGGCTTCCCGTCCCCGTCGACGTCGCCGAGCGCGACGCCGGTCGAACGGCCGGATCCGGCCACGGCGACGGGCGCGAGGAATCCGCCCGTGCCGTCGCTGAACAGGATCTGCGACGGCCCCTGCGTCGAGCTGAAGTAGAGGTCGGGCCCGAACTGCCCGTCGAGCTGCGCGATCTCGATGCTCCGGCTGCGATCGCCGGTGGAGGTGATCCAGGTGCGCGGCGCGCCCAGGCCGCCACCGGCCGTGCCGGGCACGTCGAACAGCGCGACGTCCACCTCGTCGGCCGCGATCACCGCGTCGAGGATCCCGTCGCCGGTGACGTCCGCGACCTCGATCTCGTAGGGAATCGTCGGGCAGTCGACCGACGCGGCGGCGACGAACCCCGCCGCGCCGTCGCCGACGTGCACGGTCAGCGTCGAGTCTCCCGCCGCGCCGACCAGCAGGTCGAGCTTGCCGTCGCCGGTCCAGTCGACGAGGGCGAGCGCGAGCGGCAGGTCGTGCACGGGGATGTCGATGCGCGGCTGGAACGTGAGGTCCCCGTTGCCGCGGAAGATCGACACGAGGCCCGCGCCCTGCACGGTGACGACGATGTCGAGGTGGCCGTCGCCGTTGACGTCGCCGAGCGCGACGTTGCGCGGCGCGGCGCCGGTGTTGAGGTCCGTGCGCGGACCGAAGACCTGCGCGGAAGCGGTCGGCGTGAAGGCGGCGAACGCGAGGAGCGCGGCGAGCGCCGACGCGACGACGATGCCGGGGCGAAGGGCCCGGCCGGGGGCACGCTGCGTGGACATGGCGAGCCTTTCTCCGGGCCACCGGATGGGTGGGTCTGGATCGCCGGGCAAGCAATCCGGGCACCGTCCGGGGATGGTCGAGAGACGCAAGGCCCCTGGGGGAAGGGCGGGCGGCCGAGGGGTCCGGCAAAGAGGCTATCCCGGATTTCGTCCGCCGGTCAAGGCCCCGGGGGGAAAAGCGCGAGGCCACAGCATTTCTGCCGTGGCCTCAGCGGGGGCCGCTTCGCTTCGCACAGTCCTTCCTTGCGGAAGGCTTCATCGGCGGGTCCTGCCGCCGACGAACTTGTGAATCAGGGCTGCGGCGTCCGGTCCGCGCGAGGGAACCTCAGTGCGCTGCGTACCCTGCGCGCACTCCCTCACCCCGTTCTGGCTTCGTTTGTACGCCCCGGTCCAGAACGATGTCAAGTACCTCGTCCATGTTCTCCACGAACAGGAATTCGATCCCCGAGCGGACGTCATCGGGCAGCTCGCTGAGGTCCTTCTCATTGGCCCGGGGCAGCACGATCTGTTTCATGCCCATGCGGCGGGCCGCCACGGCCTTCTCGTTGAGCCCGCCAATGGGCAGAACCCGGCCGCGCAGCGTAATTTCTCCGGTCATGGCCACATCGTTGCGGGTCGGAACCCCGGTCAGGGCCGAGACGATCGCTGTGGCCATGGTGATGCCGGCCGACGGCCCGTCCTTGGGAATGCCCCCTTCCGGGACGTGGACGTGGATGTCCACCTCGCGGTGGAAGTTCTTGTCGAGCCCCAGCTTGGCCGCCCGCGAGCGGATGTAAGACATGCCCGCGTGGGCCGACTCGCGCATGACCTCGCCCAGCTGGCCGGTCAACAGCAGGTCGCCCTTGCCGGGCAGGATCGACACCTCGAAGTTCATGACGTCGCCGCCGGTCTCGGTCCATGCCAGGCCGGTCGCCACCCCCACCCGCTGGGTGCGCTCGATCTGGGCCTCGAGGAACTTCGCCGGGCCCAGGAACTCGGGCAGGTTCTCGATCGTCACGTGGACGCCCTTGTCGAGCGTGCCCGAGGCCTTGCGCCTGGCCACCTTGCGGCAGATGACGTTGATCTCGCGCTCGAGGCTGCGCACGCCGGCCTCGCGCGTCCAGCCGCGCACGATGGCGCGGAACGCTTCGGGGGCGATCTTGAGGTCCTTCTCGGCCAGCCCGGCGGCCTTGCGCGCCTTGGGCAGCAGGAAGGTCTTGCCGATCGAGATCTTGTCGTCGTCCAGGTATCCCGGCAGGCGGATGATCTCCATGCGATCGGCCAGCGCGGGCGGGATCGTGTAGAGCGTGTTCGCCGTGCAGATGAACATCACGCGCGACAGGTCGAACTCGACCTCGAGGTAGTGATCGGTGAACGAGTGGTTCTGCTCGGGATCGAGCACCTCGAGCAGGGCCGACGCGGGATCACCGCGGAAGTCCGAGCCCAGCTTGTCCACCTCGTCGAGCAGGAACAGCGGGTTCTTCGAGCCCGCCTTCTTGAGGCTCTGTACCACGCGCCCCGGCAGAGAGCCGATATAGGTGCGCCGGTGGCCGCGGATCTCGGCCTCGTCGTGCACGCCGCCCAGCGACACGCGGATGAACTTCTTGCCCAGCGCGCGGGCGATCGACTTGCCCAGCGACGTCTTGCCCACGCCCGGCGGCCCGACGAAGCACAGGATCGGACCCTTGTTCTCGCCCGTCAGCTTGAGCACGGCGATGTGCTCGAGGATGCGCTCCTTGACCTTCTTGAGGCCAAAGTGGTCCTCGTCGAGGATGCGCTGCACCTGCGCCAGGTCGTCGTGATCCTTGGTCTGCTTGCTCCACGGCAACGCCACGAGCCAGTCGATGTAGGTGCGCACCACCGTCGCCTCGGGCGACATGAACGACATCTTGCTCAGGCGATCGAGTTCCTTCATCGCCCGGGCGTGGACATCCTTCGGCATGCGCGCGCGGCGGACGGCCTGCGCCACCTCCTCGAGCTCGTTCGAGAACTCGTTCTGGTAGCCGAGTTCCTTGCGAATCGCCTTGAGCTGTTCGTTGAGGTAGAACTCCTTCTGGTTCTTGTTCACCTGCGAGCGCACCTGGCCCTCGATCTTGCGCTCGAGCTTGACGATCTCGAGCTCGGAGGCCAGCAGCGATGACAGCTCGGTGAGCCGCTCGGCCGCCGGCACCGTCTCCAGCAGCTTCTGCTTGGCCGGCGCCTTGATCAGCAGCTGCGCCGCGACGGTGTGCGCGAGGCACGACGGATCGACGATGTTGTTCGCCGTCAGCAGGACCTCGTCGGGGATGCGGCGGTTCAGGTGCACGTACTCGTTGAACGCGGCGAGCACGTTGCGCATCAGCGCCTCGGTCGACGGAGCGACCGGCTCGGCCTCGGGAATCAGCGCGACGTGCGCGGTGTGCGAGTCGCCCGTCCAGACCAGCTTCTCGGCGCGGGCGCGCACGATCCCCTCGACCAGGACGCGCAGCGTGCCGTCGGGCAGCCGGAACAGCTGCAGGACGCGCACCACCGTGCCGACCTTGTGCAGCTCCTCGTGCGTCGGGTCCGCCACCTCGGACCGCTTCTGCGCGGTCACGAACAGGATGCGGTCCTTGCCCACCGCGCGCTCGACGGCATTCACCGACGCGACGCGGCCCACCAGCAGCGGGATCGTCATGTAGGGGAACACCACCAGGTCACGCAGCGGCAGGAGCGGCAGCCGGTCGGTGAACTCGAACGACTCGTCGCCGCGCGTCGCCGTCAGGCGGCGCGCCTTGCCCCCATTGGCCTTCGACCCCTCGCCCGCCGCGGCGGTCGTGGGGTCGAGGTCGGGGCCCGCCGCCGCGGCCGTCCTGGCCTCGGTCGGCGACTTCTTGCTCTTCGGATCCTTCGGAACCTTCGGGTCGCTCACTCGATCTCCTCGATCAACAGGCTAGGCTTCCTTCTTGCGCTTCTCGCGTTCGCCCCGGTAGGTCAGGAGCGGCGAGGACTGCTTGAGCACGGTCTCGGTCGAGACGGTGCAGCCGATGACGTCGAGGCGCGACGGGATGTCGTACATCACGTCGAGCATGCACTCCTCGAGCACCGCCCGCAGGCCACGGGCGCCGGTCCCCCGCTTCATGGCGGTCTGCGCGATCGTCTTCAGGGCGTCCTCGGTGAAGTCGAGCTTCACGCCCTCCATGTCGAAGAACTTCTGGTACTGCTTGACCAACGCGTTCTTGGGCTCGGTCAGGATCGACACCAGCGCGCCGACGTCGAGCGAATCGAGCGTGCCGAGCACGGGCAGGCGTCCCACGAGCTCGGGAATGAGGCCGTACTTGAGCAGATCCTCGGGCTCGACCAGCGACAGCATGCCGGCCGGGCCCTGCTCCTGCTTGGTCTTGATCGAGGCGCCGAAGCCCATCGTCTTCTGGCCGACGCGACGCTCGATGATCTTCTCGAGCCCCTCGAACGCGCCGCCGCAGATGAACAGGATGTCCTTGGTGTTCACCTCGATGTACTTCTGCTGCGGGTGCTTGCGCCCGCCCTGCGGCGGGACGTTGGCGACCGTGCCCTCGATGATCTTGAGCAGCGCCTGCTGCACGCCCTCGCCCGAGACATCGCGGGTGATCGAGGGGTTCTCGCTCTTGCGCGAGATCTTGTCGATCTCGTCGACGTAGACGATGCCGTGCTCGGCGTTGACCAGGTTGAAGTCGGCCGCCTGCAGCAGGCGCACGAGGATGTTCTCGACATCCTCGCCGACGTAGCCCGCCTCGGTCAGGCAGGTGGCGTCGACGATCGCGAAAGGCACCTTGAGGAAGCGCGCCAGCGTGCGCGCGAGCAGCGTCTTGCCCGTGCCCGTGGGACCGACGAGCAGGATGTTCGACTTCTCGAGCTCGACGTCGCTGGTGCCCGACTGCGAGTAGATGCGCTTGTAGTGGTTGTACACCGCGACCGACAGCGTCTTCTTGGCGCGGTCCTGGCCCACCACGTAGTCGTCGAGGATCTTCTTGATCTCCGCGGGCTTGGGCAGGCTGCCCGTCGCCTGCGGCTGGTCGCGCTCGATCTCCCCCTCGAGGATGTCGTTGCACAGCTTCACGCACTCGCTGCAGATGTAGACGGACGGGCCCGACACCAGCCGGGCGACCTCGTCCTGTCCGCGGCCGCAGAACGAGCAGCGAATGGGGTGCGGGGAGGCGATGCGCTTCTTCATCGGACCACCGGCGTCGGCGTGGTGACCTCGGAGCGGCGGTTGATCACGGTGTCGACGATGCCGTACTCGCGCGCCTCGTCGGCCGACATGAAGAAGTTGCGGTCGGTGTCACGCTCGATGTGATCGAGCGGCTGGCCGGTGTGCCGGGCCAGGATGCCATTGAGGACCTCGCGCGTCTTCAGCATCTCGCGCGTGTAGATCTCGATGTCCGAGGCCTGGCCCTGCGTGCCGCCCAGCGGCTGGTGGATCATGACCCGCGAGTTGGGCAGCGCCGAGCGCTTGCCCTTGGCGCCGCCAGCCAGCAGCACGGCGCCCATCGACGCCGCCTGGCCCATGCAGTACGTCGCCACGTCGGGCTTGATGAACTGCATCGTGTCGTAGATCGCGAGGCCGGCCGAGACCACGCCGCCCGGCGAGTTGATGTAGATCCAGATGTCGCGGTCCGGGTCCTCGGCCTCCAGGAACAGGAGCTGGGCGATCACCAGGTTCGCGATCATGTCATCGATCGGCGTCCCGATGAACACGATCCGGTCCTTGAGGAGTCGCGAGTAGATGTCGTACGAGCGCTCTCCGCGGCTGGTCTGCTCGACGACGATGGGCACGAGGGCCATGGTGCGGGTCTCCGTCCTGGAATGCCGGTCCTGAACCGTGATCGCCGCCTAGGCGGAAGCGACCTGCTCCGTGGGATTCGATGCAGTCTCCTCGGTCACCTGTGCGGCCCCGAGGAGGAAGTCGAACACCTTGCGTCGCTCGAGAACGTCCTGAACGCGCTGCCGGCGCTGCTCCGCCGGAAGGGCCCGGAAGTCCTGCGCGACGCGTCC
>Ga0209668_10001282_pt1 | contig 10712 bp, 9 predicted proteins | sample FrelakmetPLP11PL_FD_187150 | JGI IMG/M metagenome (GOLD analysis project Ga0209668, IMG submission 187150) | Freshwater lake sediment microbial communities from the University of Notre Dame, USA, for methane emissions studies - PLP11 PL (SPAdes)... | ecosystem: Environmental > Aquatic >... | reverse complement strand
ACCTCCAAAAGGCTAAAAAAGGCCACTTCCAGGATATTTGGCGTTTGCACGCTACTAATCATCCGGCTATGGCAGAGATAAACTAAACGCAATCATAGTAACACAGGACAATCCTCTAGGGTATATGGGGCCGTAAAGTTGCTTAAAACTTCTCTATTCTAAAAAGCTACGTAACATCCAGGCATTTTTTTCATGAACTTCCATACGGTCAGAAAGTAAATCCACAGACACTTGATCATCCGCCTCTTCGGTTTCTGGTAATAATTCACGCGCTAAACGAATCATGACTTCCTGATCATGGACTAGCTGGCTAATCATATCTTTAGCTTTTACCGTGCGTGTCCCAACAGCTTCCTTAATTTTGCTTAATTTTGCAAAATCGGCATAACTAGCAGGCACAGGAAACCCTAATGCCCGAACACGCTCAGCGATAGTATCACCTGCATTCCAAAGATCAATATATTGCCCTTCAAATACACTATGTAAGGGTTGAAACATAGGGCCTACAACATTCCAATGGAAATTATGGGTTTTTAAATATAATACATAATTATTTGCTAATAATATAATCAAACCTTCAGCGACTTTTTTTCGTTTAGCTTCAGTCAATCCAACATTAAGTGCCTCTTTCATAAAACCTCCAAAATCAAAATTTATATTTTTAGACTGCTTTTTTTCAAACCAAACTATCAATGCAATTATAAATGACGCATTGGGAAAGACTTATAAAAACTATTCAGTCACATCATCCTCTTCATCATCTTCATCCGTTATTAAATTATTGCGCTCACGAATTAAATAATTTCTGCGTTGTAAATAGGCATTGCGTTGGAATACATAGGGGTCAAAAGAGGCTTGTTTTATCGCCTGATCGAAATCCAACAATTGCGCCCTGGCATTAATGAAACTCCCATATATTAAACCATTTCGCCAGGGGACATCATTTATATAAGGATAAATAGAAAAAACACCATAATCCATCCCCCAAGAAATGGTATCTCGTATAGTTCGCGGACCTAAAATAGGGACGACTAGATAAGCTGAAGAGGTATAACCCCATTTAGCTAAAGTAAGACCAAAGTCCTGATGATGATCAGGTAATCCAATTCGAGTAGCCACATCAATAAATCCTGCAACCCCTATCGTACTATTTATTAATAAGCGCCATGTATCGGAAGTTGCATCATAAAACTCACCTTGTAGTAAGTCATTAATAATAGTAGGAACTTGTTCTAAATTGCTAAAAAAATTACTGATACCTTTAGTAATAGGCCACGGTAAAATTGTTTTATAAACTGTAGCTATCGGTTTAAAAAAAATTTTATCTAAAGTCTGATTAAGTTTAAAAGCATGCCGATTATAATTTTCATAAGGATCGTTATTTAAATCACTATCCAAATCAACAGCTAAAACGGGTGATGCCACCAATAACAATAGGTAAAATCCTAATAATCTGTTATGCATTCCCGATGCCTCATATTAATTTCTAATTTTAATTAGAACTTTCACTTAAATACTTCTCAGCATCCAGTGCCGCCATACAGCCTGTCCCAGCGGATGTAATAGCTTGACGGTAAACAGAATCAATGACATCACCACAGGCAAAGACTCCTTTTACACTAGTTGCTGTTGCAAAGCCCTTACTTCCTCCTCTGACTAAAATATAGTTATTCTCCATATCTACTTGATTTTTGAATATCGCTGTGTTGGGCGTATGGCCAATAGCGATAAAAACACCTTGAACGTCTAATTGACTAATAGCCTTTGTTTTATTATTAATAAGTTTTAAACTATTAACTCCTTTTTCATCTCCTAAAATACTATCCACTTCAGTCTCTAACACTAAAGCTATCTTTCCAGTTTCCACTTTTGCCATTAATTTATCCAACAAAATTTTTTCAGGACGAAAAAACTCACTGCCCCTATAAATAAGAAAAACATGATCGGCAATATTAGCCATATATAAGGCTTCTTCTACAGCGGTATTACCGCCTCCCACGACTGCTACTTTTTGGCCCTTATAAAAAAAACCATCGCAGGTAGCACACGCTGAAACCCCTTTACCCATGAATTCTTTTTCAGAAGGTAAACCTAAATACTTAGCTGATGCACCGGTAGCTACGATCAATGCCTCGCAGTAATAAATTTTCTCATCCCCTTTTAAGACAAAAGGCCTTAGGGATAGATCAACTTTATTGATATGGTCAAAAATAATATTGCTATTAAATCGCTGCACATGTTGATGCATACGTTCCATCAAAACGGGTCCTTGCAGCCCCTCTATATCACCTGGCCAATTATCAACATCCGTAGTGGTCATTAATTGACCGCCCTTTTGCAATCCAGTAATAATGACTGGCTCAAGATTTGCCCTTGCTGCATAAAGTGCCGCTGTATATCCTGCAGGCCCGGAACCTAAAATAATTAATCGATGATTTTGAGCCTTATTCATAATCCCCACTTTAGGATGAAAACCCAGATAAGAAAAAAATTGTTATAATTAAATTTGCTAACAAAGTATAACAAAGAACGCTATAAATAGTACCTATACCCCTATAAGTATACTCACAGCAATTGGTTTTTTTGGCAAGGCGCCATGAAATAAAGCAACTGGAGTGTATATAATAACCATGAGGATTGCGAGTTGAACGGCAACGCAGACAAAAATTCACAAGTGCGAAGAGTATATTCCAAAAAGACTGTATGCTTATGTATGACCTAAATAAGGAGCACTCTTGAAAAAAACCAGAACTGAAGAATTTTTACAGTTAAGTCTTAAACAACGTCTACTAGAAGGTCTACTCATCGTGAGTGGAGCCTTGGCTCTTTTTTTATTTTTAGCTTTATGGACTTATCATCCTGTGCTATCTATTAAAACCTCAATGAACATAGCAGGCCGTTTAGGAGATCAACTAGCCCATTTCTTTTTTAATAGTTTTGGCTCCTTAGCTTATTTATTTCCTGCATTATTATTGTATGGAGGATGGCAATGTTTTAAAGGTCGTTTTTCCAGTTTATCTTTTAGTTATCCTTTTTTAGCTTTACGTCTATTAGGTTTTATTACTATTTTCATTGCAGCTTGTGGACTCGCTGCTTTGCACAGTACACAGACTACACACGGCTACACTCCAGGTGGACAATTAGGAAATATCGTTACAAAAAGTTTTGTTGTCCAATTTAATGTGGTGGGCAGTACATTATTTCTATTAGCGCTTTTATTAGCCAGCACTACGCTTGCAACCGGTTTTTCTTGGTTAAGTATTATCGATAAAATAAGCAGCTACATTATGGTAATGCCAGGAAAAATCGTAGAAAAATTAAAAAAAATCACCCTTTATGTAATAAAAAAAAGAGGGGCTGAAAAAATTAAGCCTCGTGTAAGTACTTTGTATAAATCCGATACATCAAACACTTCTAACAGGCAACCTTCATCTCAATTTAATCCCATAATTAATTCCCCTATACCTAGCTCAGAAGAAGTTCATCATAATCCACTTTCTATTAAGCCTTATTCATCACCTACCACCTTAGTTTCGAATAAAAAAAATGTTATTAAATCTTCTCTTCCCTCATTAACTCTTTTAGATCCCGCTGAAAAATTGAGTAAAGAAGGATACACACGCGATGAACTAGAACAGCTATCAAGAGATGTTGAGCTGCGTTTAAAAGACTTTGGGATACAAGTACAAGTTGTAGCCGTACACCCGGGACCCGTAGTCACTCGTTTTGAAATGCAACCCGCCGCAGGAATTAAAGTAAGCCGTATCACAGGGCTCGCTAAAGATTTAGCTCGTTCATTATCTGTAGTAAGTGTACGTATTGTGGAAGTTATTCCTGGTAAGTCCGTCGTTGGACTCGAAGTCCCTAACAAACACCGAGAAATTGTTCGGCTCAGTGAAATATTAAGTTCAACCGCTTACCAACAAGCACGATCACCGCTCTCGCTGGCCTTAGGCAAAGATATAGCCGGCCATCCAGTCATCGTTGATCTAGGGAAAATGCCACACTTACTGGTTGCTGGAACAACAGGCTCAGGAAAATCGGTCGGTCTCAATGCCATGCTGCTGAGCATTCTATATAAAGTAACACCTCAGCAAGTTAGGCTCATCATGATAGACCCAAAAATGTTAGAGCTAGCTATTTATGAAGGCATTCCTCATCTTTTAGCCCCTGTTGTTACCGATATGAAAGAAGCAGCGAATGCCTTACGCTGGTGTGTGGCAGAAATGGAACGCCGTTATAAATTGATGGCACATTTAGGAGTACGAAACTTAGCAGGATATAATCAAAAAATACAAGAAGCTACTGATAAAAGACAACCACTTAATGATCCATTTTGGAAGCCAGAACAAAGTGACAAAGCAGAAATTTTAGAACATCTTCCCTATATTATCGTATTAATCGATGAATTTGCTGACATGATGATGGTGGTTGGCAAGAAAGTTGAAGAGTTAATTGCAAGAATCGCGCAAAAAGCCAGAGCGGCAGGCATCCATTTGATTTTAGCCACGCAAAGACCCTCTGTCGATGTTATCACTGGCTTAATCAAAGCAAACATTCCCACACGTATCTCATTTCAGGTCTCATCGAAAATTGATTCACGCACTATTCTGGATCAACAAGGCGCTGAACAATTATTAGGTCATGGAGATATGTTGTATTTAGCACCAGGGACTGGTGTTCCTATTCGAGTGCATGGTGCTTTTGTAGCTGATCAGGAAGTCCATCACGTTGTCAGTGCATTAAAAAAATCTGCTGCTCCAGAATATAGACTTGATCTCACTCAAACTAACCTTAATGAAGGCGGAGATTTAGATTTTTTAGATAATACTTCAAGTGAAAAAGATGCGCTGTATGATCAAGCCGTACAAATTGTTATAGAAACGCGCCGAGCTTCTATTTCTAGCATTCAGCGACGACTAAAAATTGGCTACAACCGTGCAGCACGGTTAATGGAAGATATGGAGAAAGCAGGCTTAGTTAGCGCTATGGAAAGTAATGGAAATCGCGACATCCTCATCCCTGATAGATTAAATGAATAAACTTCACATAGTTTATTCCATATAAATTATTAGATTTCTTAGAGAGGCTACCAACCCAAAAATTTTTTCTAACTCTGATGAAAAAATAGTATTTTTAGTGTCTCAAAAAGCTCATCTTTTCTGTATAAATACTTTTAAGTTTATTTATAAATCAATTTTAAATCAAAAGATAATATTTTATTAGAAAACTATTTCTATAAAAACTTTTTTATTTAGACAATTAGAATATAATTCGGTATTATTTTTTAATTGTTAAAAAGGTTCTACAAATAATTAAAATTAGAGCATAAAAATAATAATTTTCGGCTTCTTTGCAAAAGAAAAAAATATTTTGTAATTGTACGGGAAGATACTTCAATTAAAATAAATCCACCGTACAATTTTTTTTCACTTAAATGCCTCAGTTAATTAAATCCATTTCCTTTACTTCATTTTTTTCAGCACGTAATTCATTTAAGCTCAGTTTAATTTTTTCCTCTCCAAATGAATTATGCTGAATATCCGTTACTATACTAAACTGACCATTTTCAATCCGGCTAGGGAAAGAAAATATTAATCCCTCATCCACTCCATATTGACCTCTCGAACATGAAGCAACAGAAAAAAAATCATCATTTTTAGTATCATGTGTTAAATGATAGATACTTTCCACTATCCCATTGGCAGCAGAAGCAGCAGAAGAAGCCCCTCTAGCTTTAATGACAGCGGCTCCTCGAGTCTGCACTATTGAGATAAAATCATCTTTTAGCCATTGTTCATCACGAATAACTTCCATGAGAGGTTTTCCCGAAATTTTAGCATTATAATAATCAGGATATTGTGTTGATGAGTGATTTCCCCAAATTGCCATTTGGGTCACTTCTTCAACTGAAACTACCGCTTTTTTTGCCAATTGTGCACTAGCCCGATTTTCATCTAATAAAGTCATAGCAAAAAAACGGGTCTTGGGAATATCGGGTGCATGGTGCATGGCAATTAAACAATTGGTGTTACAGGGGTTACCTACCACAAAGATCTTTACATCCGCAGCAGCATAGGCATTGATCGCCTTTCCTTGTGGGGCAAATATGCTGCCATTTATCTTTAACAAATCCGCACGTTCCATGCCCTCTTTACGTGGCATAGAGCCCACTAAAATAGCCCAATTGATATCCCTCATCGATTCCTTTAGCTCACTGGTACAAATAATATTTTTTAACAACGGAAAAGCACAATCATCAAGCTCCATAGCGGTTCCATGTAAAGCAGGAAGGCTTCTATCCAGTTCTAATAAATGGAGTATCACGGGTTGATCAGGGCCAAACATTTGGCCTGAAGCGATACGAAATAATAAAGCATAACCTATTTGGCCAGCTGCTCCGGAAACGGCTACTTTAATTGGTTTTTTATTCATACAGATTCCTATAAGACTAATATGTAGTTAATTTTTTTATCTGGACTTAAGATAATGTAACCAAGGATGTCTTTTATCCCCTACAGCTAAAAAATTAGCTTTCTGTAAAGAAATTGACAGGTTATATTGCAATTCCTGACCCGTATTATCTATAACTAGACCTCCCGACTCATTAAGTATGCATTGACCTGCTGCTGTATCCCATTCAAACGTAGATGAAAAACGCGGATATATATCGGCTAAACCTTCAGCAACCCAACAAAATTTTAACGCACTTCCACAAAACAATAAATTTAAACTAGAAAACTGAGCTAAAAAATTCTTTAGCTCCTCCCGGCCATGCCGTCGACTCACTACCGCAGTGATAAGCTGCTTTTCTTTCCAAACTCGGCTACGGATAATTTTTGGTTGGGTTTGACCTATTTGCTTATAGGCTCCCGAACCTTTTCTGGCAAAATAACAAATATTCGTATATGGAACAAATATAACGCCTAAGCTTGGCTTATTTTGTTCAATTAAAGCAATATTAATAGTAAATTCGCCATTTTTTTCCAAAAATTCTTTTGTTCCATCCAAAGGATCAATTAACCAATACTTCTCCCAAGTCTGTCTTTTTTGATAAACAATAGGTTTTGATTCTTCAGAAATAATAGGTAAATCAGGCGTTAATCGGCGTAATCCTTGACAAATACAATGATGAGAGGCTAAATCAGCAACAGTTATAGGGGATTTATCTATTTTATATTCAACCTTAAAATCATTTTGGTAAATATTAAGAACTTGATTTCCGGCTTTTTTAGCGAGAGAAACTACTTCATTAAGCAAAGAATTCATAAGTTGGCAGTATACAGCTCATTAAGAAAATACGAAAATATTAAACCTGGTTAGAGACGGGAGTAAAATAAACAAGGGATCCCACCCAATTGATGCTTTATTAGCCTCCCATAAACTGGCTGATAATTATTATCCTATTCGAAGATACTCTACTGATATATTATAATGAAAAACCTAATTAATTATTTTGCAATAGTCCCAGCCGCAGGTGCGGGAAATCGCATGCAAATAGATTTACCTAAACAATATATATCTATTAATGGAAAAAAAATACTTGAATACACATTAACCACTCTACTAAACTATCCCCAATTTAAAAAATGTGTTGTAGTAATCAATAAAAATGATAACTATTGGTCAGATCTACAATTTAGTTCCCCTCATCTACTCACCGTATTAGGAGGCGAAGAACGCTCTCATTCGGTATTTTTTGGCTTATTGGCTTTAAAAAACTTTGCAAAAAAAAATGATTGGATATTGGTACATGACGCAGTTCGACCACTTTTACATCCAAGCGATATTGATAAACTTATTGCTCATTTAGACGATCATCCTGTAGGTGGGTTATTGGGGCATCCGATAAAAAATACCGTTAAATATATAGATAATCAGCGATTTGAAACATTGGATAGAAAAAAATTATGGGCAGCCTTAACTCCACAAATGTTTCGCTACCATTGGCTGGTTAACGCGCTTGGTTTTGCTATCAAAAAAAACCAATTCACTACGGATGAAGCTAATGCCATCGAGTTAATCGGCCAGCAACCTAAAATGGTAGAAGGACGTACAGATAATATTAAAGTAACCCATAAGGAAGACTTAAATTTACTTAATTATTATCTTTCTATTCGACCAGACCTCTGCCCTTCTTAAGTTAAAATTTAAAGTGCTTATCAACAACTATGGAATTAATTTTACTTTTTTCAATAAGTTATTTGTGTAAAGAGTATAATCTAACTGGCCCAAATTCTTAGCTATTTCTTCACGATAAAGCTTTTTTGTTGAATTATTTAGTAGCGGTGGAGGAGCTTCATCGTAAACAGCCATTAGTCTGACCAATACATAATCTCCATTTTCCAAACTAAAACCTTTCATTGATAACAAAGCAAGAATATGCTTATTAGGTGGAGTTAAAGTAAATACCGTATTTATAACTTCCTTATTTAATTTCTTATCATACCGATTTGCCTGCTTAATAAACTTCCATTTTAATTTTTTGCTTTCTAAATTAATAGGCGTAGAACTCATTTTTTCCAAGTTTCTGAGTAAATTTTCTCCAAATTGCCGCGCTTTAGATATAGCTAGTTGTTTATTCAAGATTACCTTGATCTTTTCTCGCACCTCGTTATTAAAGGGCTGTATACCCGCAGGCTGGTATTTTTTAATTCGTAAAACGATGGCGGTATTTGAATTAATATCAATCACAGGACTATTATTTCCTTGTAAAACATCCTGACTAAATGTGGCAGCAAGTATTTTTGAATTTTTACTCAAGCCCTTTTTTCCACCTGCTTTATCAAAAAAAGCGGTGGAATGTATCTCCAAACCCAATTTATTTGCTGCGATGGCTAAAGAATCAGGGTGCATATAAGTTAAATTAGCTAATTTAGCTCTATTTTCTAGAAATTTTTTTTCATCTTGGAAGGAAAGTTCGATATATTCAATGCTAGCCTGCTCTGGCTGACTAAAACTCAGCTTATTTTTCTGATAATATGCAAAAATTTTGAAGTCAGGGAGGTTTTTCTGTTCTGAAAATCTTGAATGAGGAATAATAAGATAAGCAAAATCTCTTTTTTGATCTCTATATTTTATGTAGTTACTAATATCCTGAGGTAACGCAAATTCGCTTTGTGTTATTCCTTGCTTGACCTGATTAATAAGCAAGGTTTTTTTTATATCACCTAGAAATTCAAGCTTAGTATAATTGAGGGCATGTAATACATCGTAAAATTTTTCAATAGAAAAACGACCTTCAGATTGAAATGCTGGAATTTGCAATAAAACAGAATCTATTAAAGACTGACTAATGCGGTATTTGGATTGTAAAGCAGCCTGAAATAAAACTTGTGTTGTTTCCCATTCCCGCAAAATTTGCCGTCTTAATTCCTTCGCCATTTTTCCATCATTAGAAAATTTTTCACCGAAACGATCCCGTGTTTGCTGATAGGCACGTTGATACGCCTTATCAAAATCACTCTGAAGTAATGTTTGGCCAGCGATCTTAGCGACTACCTTATTATTTCTTCCTGCATTAAGCTCTAAATAGCCATGGATACCCCATAGAGTAAAAACAATAATTAATAATCCAATTACGGTATTGGTTATCCAACCTTGTGTTCTATCACGAATGGATTGCAACATAGTAAAGAAACTTTAGTTAATCTAAAAGAGATTTAAGAAATATAATACTATCTAAACTCTAGTAAGAACATTTTATTATTCTGACTTTAACCTTGTTTACATTTATATTTAAAATTTTAGAGAACTGGCGGAGTGGACGGGACTCGAACCCGCGACCCCCGGCGTGACAGGCCGGTATTCTAACCAACTGAACTACCACTCCCGCAATATATATGGTGGGTGCTGTAGGGATCGAACCTACGACCCTCGCCTTGTAAGGGCGATGCTCTACCAACTGAGCTAAGCACCCTGTCGAAAGGGACGTCATTCTAAACTTATTTACAAGATATTGCTACTCTTTTTGCACAGCATCTTTTAGTGCCTTTCCTGCTTTAAATGCTACAACATTACTTGCCTTAATATGTAAAGATTCTCCAGTCTTAGGATTACGTCCAGTACGTGCTTTTCGATGACGAACACAAAGTGTAGCAAACCCAACTAAACTAACATCTTCTCCTTTACATAACGCTTTAGTAATAGAATCTAGAATTTTTTCTAAAGTCTTTCCAGCAACATTTTTTGGAACTTGCGCTGCTTCCACAATAACATCAACTAAATCTGATTTATTCATATACCCTCACAACGGTAGAAATTAAGACCCAACCCTTTAAATTAATTTTAAGCGTCTTGCTATAGATTATAAGTGGAACTGTTTATATCAATAGCGTGAATCCTCTGTCAAGGGAATAAGAGTTATATACTCTTCGCACTTGTATTTTTGTCTGTGTTGCCACTCAACTCGCAATCCTCATGTATCTTGAATACACTCCGGTTGCTCATTCTCGGGCGCCTTGCCAAAAATCCAATTGCTGTGAGCATGCTAACGAGTATTTGTCGTAGGATTAATTTTCGCTTGATTTTTTTTATCAACCAGCTTGATAGGTACAGTCATTTTTTTTTCACCCTTCTTTCTAGCATTAGACTTAACTGAAGCTTTTTCTGCATGTTGTAAAGCGATATCCAAAACTTGATCTATCCAACGAACAGGGTGAATAATTAAGCCTTCTTTAATATTTTTAGGAATTTCTTTCAGATCCCGTTTA
>Ga0209668_10001281_pt1 | contig 10713 bp, 4 predicted proteins | sample FrelakmetPLP11PL_FD_187150 | JGI IMG/M metagenome (GOLD analysis project Ga0209668, IMG submission 187150) | Freshwater lake sediment microbial communities from the University of Notre Dame, USA, for methane emissions studies - PLP11 PL (SPAdes)... | ecosystem: Environmental > Aquatic >... | reverse complement strand
TCCTGCAGGCAAGGTGGGGAAAATGGTCAGAATTCATTCATTTCGGATTAACATCTCAGGACATAAACAATACTGCTGTTCCATTATCCCTTAAAGATGCTTTAACTGAGGTCTATTTCCCTCTTTTGTTTGAAATACGGGAGATGCTGGCAGGATTTTCAGAAGAATGGAAAGATATCCCTATGCTTGCAAGGACTCATGGACAGCCAGCAACACCAACAAAACTCGGTAAGGAGATAGCTGTTTTTATTTCAAGGATCGATGAACAGTCCAAATACTTTGGTCAGATTCCGTATTCAGCGAAATTTGGCGGGGCAACCGGTAATATGAATGCCCATAGGGTTGCTTTCCCGGATATTGATTGGTTCTCTTTTGCAGACAATTTTGTCAATGATATTCTGGGACTTAAACGTTCTTTCCCTACAACCCAGATAGAACATTATGACAATCTTGCAGCATTATTTGATAACCTTAGAAGAATTAACGTGATTCTTACTGATCTTACCCGGGATATGTGGTTCTATATTTCCATGGACTATTTCAGACAGAAGATCAGAAAAGGAGAAATAGGTTCATCGGCCATGCCACATAAGGTTAATCCGATAGATTTTGAAAATGGAGAAGGTAATCTGGGCTATGCAAATGCCATATTTGATCACTTCTCACTTAAGCTTCCTGTTTCAAGGCTCCAGCGCGATCTGACCGATTCTACAGTTCTGAGGAATATAGGTGTCCCCATTGGGCATACGGTAATTGCTTTTAATTCCCTGCTCAAGGGTCTTAACAAAATAATTGTGAACACCGAAAAGATTAACAGTGATCTTGAGAATAACTGGGCTGTTGTTGCAGAAGCAATTCAGACTGTCTTAAGGCGCGAAGGATTTCATAATCCTTATGAAGCGTTGCTTAATCTCACCAGAACAAATCAGAAGATCACAAAAGATTCTGTACTGGATTTTATTGAAAAACTTGATGTCAGCGAAAATATCAAAGCAGAGCTCAGGGCAATAACTCCCTTTAATTACACCGGTTTCTAATATTACCAGGTTCTCATGAATAAAATCAGACTCCTTCTGAAATATATCGGACCCTATAAATTGTCTGCAGCAAAAAATATTCTTTATAATATACTGAGCGCACTTTTCGCACTGGTTTCGTATACTCTTGTAATACCTTTCCTGAAAATACTTTTCAGCAGGGTTGAATTGGTTCCAGATCCCGGGGGATTCATTTTTAGTATTGATTACTTAAGAGCATCCGGTGAATATTATTTATATCAGTTTATTAACAGTCAGGGAGAAACTTCTGCGCTTCTCCTTGTTTGCCTTATTGTTGTAACTGCCAGTCTTTTCAAGAATGGATTTATTTTTCTGGCCAACAACAGTATGGCCTATATCAGGTCATGTACGGTCAGGGACCTGAGAAAGGAGATGTATAATAAGGTTCTACGGCTTCCATTATCGTTTTTTACCGATGCCCGGAAAGGAGATGTGATGACCAGGGTATCAAATGACGTCCAGGAGATAGAGATTTCGGTTATGTCGTCACTTACAATGTTGTTCCGTGATCCGCTTTACATACTTATATTTGTAATTTATCTCTTTGCCACAAGCTATCAGCTGACACTATTTGCTCTTCTGCTTCTCCCTGTTTCAGGCTGGCTTATCGGTCGGGCAAGCCGTACATTGAGATCTTCATCATTGACAGGTCAGCAGTACCTGGGGAGGCTTCTTTCAGTTGTTGAGGAGACTCTTACCGGACTCAGGATTGTTAAAGGATTCAATGCTGAGGAGAAAATGCAGAAACTGTTCTCTGAAACCAATGAACGATATTCCAGGGTCTTTAAAAGGGTAATACGAAAAGCTTACCTTGCATCTCCTATAAGTGAATTCCTTTCAACAATTGTCCTGATGATTCTTATGTATTTCGGCAGCACTCTTGCCCTTAAAGGAGTCGGGAACCTGGGGCAGGAGAGACTTATTGCATTCCTTGTGGTATTCTCACAGATTATTCAGCCGGCAAAAAATATTACGACCGCCTGGTTCAGCATCCAGAAGGGAATGGCTTCAATTGACAGAGTAGACCAGATACTTGAAGCAGAAGAGAAAATAACGGAAAAAGACGACGCTCTTCCTGTCCACGCATTCAGGGAATCAATTGAATTCAAAGGTGTCTGGTATGGATATAACAATGAACCTGTCTTAAAGGAGGTAAATCTTAAAATTCTGAAGGGTCAGACTGTAGCAATTGTAGGGAAATCAGGTGCCGGAAAATCGACACTTGCTGACCTTCTGCCAAGGTTTATGGATGTGGATAGTGGTCAGATCCTGATTGATGGAATTGATATCCGTGACATTAAAATAAAGGATCTCAGGAACCTGATGGGAATTGTCAGCCAGCAGCCAATACTTTTTAACACTACATTCAAAGAAAATATAGCTTTTGGTGTTAATATGCCTGATATGGATAAAGTTGAAAATGCTGCGCGTATAGCAAATGCAAATGATTTTATTATGGAAACAGAAAATGGATATGAAAATTACGTGGGAGAATCAGGTAATAAGCTAAGCGGAGGTCAGCGCCAGAGGATAAGTATTGCCAGGGCAATTATGGCTAATCCGCCTGTCCTTATACTTGATGAGGCAACCTCTGCTCTCGATACCGAATCTGAAAGACTTGTCCAGGATGCTATACTTCAGCTTATGAAAAACAGAACCTCTGTCGTAATCGCTCACAGGTTATCAACTATTCAGCATGCAGATATAATAATTGTTCTTGACGATGGAAGGATTGTTGAGACCGGGACACATTCGGAACTTATTAACAAGGAAGAAGGATTTTACAGGAAACTCCATAGCTATCAGGCTATCTGACATCTCAGGAATCAGAGTTTGAATAAACAGATATGAGAGTAAACGACAAAATCAGATTCAGTATAACTCCGGTAATTTTATTTTTTTTCTTTTTTTGCGACGTGACTGCCCAGATCGATTTCAGTTACCAGTCGGAGTATTCCTATCTGAAAGGCAAAGAAGCATCCTCACTCCCTGGAACCTGGATGAGCCCCGGATTTGACTATTCCGGATGGACCATCAGCAGAGCTCCTTTCAGATATGGTGACGGAACAGGTGGAACCGAACTGGCAGATATGCAGGACAACTATACAACTATCTTTCTAAGGTCAGAGTTTGAATGCTCAAATAAAGATCTGATTAATGAGATTTCCATATTTGCTGATTATGATGATGGATTTATTGTCTGGATAAACGGGGTACAGGCTCTTAATATAAATGCTCAGGCTTTACCTTCATACAACAGTGTTGCTCTCTCAAGCCATGAGGCTGGAGTTGGAGTGTCATATACCATCGGAGCAGGATCACTTAACCTTGTAAATGGTACAAACTATATCGCGGTTCAGGGATTTAATATAAGTCTTACCAGTTCTGATTTCTATTTTGACCTGGAAATCAGGGCTGAAACCAGTCTGCCGGAAATAAGTGATACAACCGGTGTCTTATTTTCAACTAATTCCGGCTTTTTTGAGAACCCTTTCAGTGTTGTTATGGAATCACCCGATCCAACAATGCAGATAATATATACTCTTGACGGCAGTAATCCCCAGAATTCTTTGACAGGTTTTACTATCAATTCACCCGACACCCTTATAATAAATCCCGAAAGTACTGAAGGAAGGCCGGTTACTCCATCGGTGATAATCAGGGCCTCACTTGGAAAATCAGGCTATAAGCCTTCCAAACCAGTTTCACGAACATTTATTTTTGCTGAAAAGGTTAAGACGCAATCTTGGCCTGGAGGTGGCTGGCCTTCATTTAATGTTAACGGGCAGCTGATAGACCTGGAAATGGATAGTGAAGTGGTGAATGATCCCAATTACTCCTCGCAGATAGTCAGCAGTCTGAAGGGTATTCCATCGATTTCGATAATTACCGACTTAAAGAACCTTTTTGATCCGGCTTCAGGAATTTATGTAAATGCAGGAGGACATGGGCTGGAATGGGAGAGGGAATGTAGTACAGAACTTATTTTTCCTGACGGGACCGAAGGCTTCAATGTGAATGCCGGATTAAGGATAAGGGGAGGATGGAGCCGCAACGATGATTTTCCCAAACACGCTTTCAGGCTTTTCTTCAGGGAAAAATATGGTAGCGATAAGCTGCGATATCCACTTTTCGGTTATGAAGGTACTGATGAATTTGATAAGATAGATCTGAGGGCTGACCAGAATTATGCATGGAGCAATGGCATCGAAAATAATTCAATGGTCCGTGAGGTTTTTTCACGTGATACCCAGCGTGACATGGGACAGCCTTACACAAGAAGCAGGTATTACCATCTTTATCTGAACGGCATGTACTGGGGCCTCTTTCAGAGCCAGGAAAGATCTGAAGCAAGGTATGCTGAATCCTATTTCGGAGGAAATGAAACGGATTATGATGTTGTAAAGGTAAATACTGAAAACGGATACACGGTCGAGGCGACCGACGGCAATCTTAATTCATGGCAAAAATTGTATGATATGTGCCAGAAAGGATTTGTTACAAATTCAGATTATTTCAAAATCGATGGAAAGGACCAGTCGGGAAAGCCAATAAAGGGTGGTGAAATAATGGTTGATATTGATAACCTTATTGATTACATGCTTGTAATTTTCTATACAGGCAATTTTGATTCCCCTACGGCTTCTTTTATGGCGAACAAACGTGCAAATAACTATTATGCCATCGATAACAGAACTGACAATTCAAAAGGATTTACTTTTTATACTCATGACGCAGAACACTCTTTATTTGATGAGGCTCATAATCCGGGGATAGGTCTGTATGAAAACAGGGTAAATATAGCAGAACGAACCGATGATATGAAAATGGAGGTATCAGATCTGACTGTATTTCATCCTCAATGGCTTCATTACAAGCTTTCAGCAAATTCTGAATACCGGATAAGGTTTGCCGACCGTGTCTGGAAACACCTTTCAGACAATGGTGCTTTATCACCTGAAAAATCACTTGACAGGATTAATAAAAGAATAAGTGAAGTTGATGTTGCAGTTTTAGCAGAATCAGCCAGATGGGGTGATTCAAAACGGACCGGAACACCTTATACAAAGAACACCAACTGGATACCTGAAATAAATAAAGTACGTAACAATTACATACCTTACAGAACAAATATTCTGATTGATCAGTTGAAAAGAGCTAACCTATTCCCCCGTATTAAGGCCCCTGTAATTAAATCCCAGGCAGGTATTCATGCTCCTGAGAATGTTGCTCTGACCTCACCTATATTGGTTGAAATTGAGAATCCAAACAGTTCGGGAACAATTTATTACACATTCAACGGATCTGATCCGCGGAAAACTGGAGGAGGGGTAAATACAGGAGTCTCATTCTCGCTTAACAAGGTCAGATTGAACATAAGTGCTTCAACCCAGATCAAGGCCAGAATCCTGTCGGTCGGTGAATGGAGCGCTATGCAGCAGGTTAATTTTATTAATCAGCAGGAGGATTACTCGAATCTCAGGATAACAGAGCTTCACTATCATCCGGCAGACTTTATCGCAGGCTCTGACACTACAGAAGGACAGGATCTTGAATTCCTTGAATTCAAGAATACAGGAACCAATTCAATTAACCTGACCGGTCTGGTTATTGATAGTGCAGTTTATTACACTTTTCCTGACAATATATTATTGCCACCACGGCAGTTTTTTGTTGTGACATCCAAGCCTTCAAAGTTTTATGACTATTACGGATACGTGGCATCAGGCAATTTCGCAGGTAATTTCTCAAATTCCGGCGAAAAGATACTCCTGAGAAAACAATCAGGACTGGAAGTCTTTGATTTTAATTATGAGGATTCATCACCATGGCCGGAATCTGCCGATGGCGAAGGATATTCCCTTTCATCAGCTGCAATCAATCCTGCAGGCAACCCTGGTGACTATACCTACTGGACACTTTCTGTAAGGAAAGACGGAACCCCCTTTGCAGACAATATTCTTCCTGATGACGGCAATACTGGTCCCGATGATAACGGATCACTTGTGGTGTATCCAAATCCAACTAAGGGGCTCATTACTATTCAACTACTTACGGATGAAGAAGTTAGTGATATGGATCTTGTGATATATAATACAACAGGCAAGCTGATAGAACATGCAAAAATCGGAAATCCGGGATTATTTGACATGTCAGCATCCGGACTGCCTGCCGGAGTTTATATCGTAAAAGCAAGTTCATTAAAGTATTCTTCCCGGACAAAAGTAATTTTAATCAAATAATAACCTGAAATAAATGCTATGAATAAACGATTCATTATTATATATTTAACTGTTATTTTATTAACAATCCCCGGCTTATCTCAGAAACAAAAAGCCATACATACTTTCTCCCTGGGGGCTACTGAATTTCTGCTTGACGGCGACCCTTTACAGATAATTAGCGGTGAAATGCATCCGGCAAGAATTCCTGAAGAAAACTGGCGGCACAGGATCCGGATGGCAAAAGCGATGGGGTGCAATACTATCAGTGTATATATTTTCTGGAATTATCATGAGCAACAGGAAAACATTTTTGATTTCACTAGTCCCAACCATAATCTAGGCGAGTTTTTTAAGATAGTACAGGATGAAGATTTATGGATTATTGTTCGCCCCGGACCTTACGTTTGTGCCGAGTGGGAGCTGGGCGGGATACCTCCGTATCTGTTAAGGATCCCGGACATAAAGCTCAGATGCATGGATCCGAGATATATGGCAGCAGCTGAGAGATATATTGCAAAACTTGCCTCTGAGATCAAACCTTATCTCATAACAAACGGAGGATCTGTTCTGATGCTTCAGATTGAGAACGAGTATGGAAGTTATGGCAATGACAGGAACTATATAAAAAGGCTTAAGGATATCTGGATGGAGAACGGTATCGATGTTCCTTTTTTCACCGGCGATGGTCCCACAACCTATATGCTCGAAGCGGGAACACTCCCTGGATGCGCCGTTGGTCTCGATTCGGGCAGTGATTCGTCCCATTTTGAGCTTGCAGCCAAAATTAACCCTGGAGTTCCAGTCTTTAGCAGCGAGACTTACCCAGGATGGCTTACTCACTGGGGTGAAAAATGGGCAAGGACTGATACCATTGAATTACTGAAGGAGGTGAAATTTCTGATGGATAACAGGAAGTCGTTTAATTTTTATGTAGTTCATGGCGGCACTAATTTCGGTTATACTGCCGGAGCAAACTCAGGAGGTAAAGGTTATGAACCAGATGTAACCAGTTATGATTATGATGCTCCTATCAATGAACAGGGAAATCCAACATCAAAATATCTGGCTCTGCGCCGGCTTCTCGGGTCATATCTGCCAAAGGGTAAAAAACTTCCTCCAATTCCCGATCCAGTTCCATCTCAAGAGATTCCTGCGGTTGGCCTGACTCCATTTACTTCGTTGTGGGACAATCTTCCCACACCCGTCAATTCCGTTCAGCCAAAACCTTTCGAAGCCTATGGTCAGGACTATGGTTTTATTCTCTATACTACTGAACTTATCGGACATAAAAAAGGTAAACTTGTGGTAACAGATCTGCATGATTATGCTACTGTTTTTCTGAATGGGGAATTCATCGGGACTCTTGACAGGAAAGAAGGTGTCAACTCAATAGACTTGCCCGAAAGCAAAGCTGAAAAGCCGGTTCTTGAGATCTTTGTTGAAGGAATGGGAAGGATTAACTTTGCGCAATACCTTATTGACAGGAAAGGAATTACAGAAAGAGTGACTTTAAACGGGATGACCCTTATGAACTGGAAGGTCTATAACCTTCCAATGGACGAAAAATTCATTTATAGCCTTAGATCCTCCAATAGGAATCCAGGGAAAAAGGGAATTTTCTTTAAGGGTAACTTTGTACTGAGCACCAGGGGAGATACCTATATTGATATGTCAAACTTTAAAAAAGGAATTGCATGGGTGAATGGCCATAACCTTGGCCGCTACTGGGAGATCGGACCACAAAAAAGGCTCTTTTGCCCTGCAACTTATTTAAGTCAGGGATTAAATGAGATTATCGTATTTGATCTCAACCAGACAGAATCCGGGTTGGTTTTTGGTTTTAAGACGATGGAATGATCTTCATAAAAATAAAACCCCCATTCATGAGGAAAGGGGGTCAATAAAAAGAACCAGAGGGCTAGAACTTTCAGACAAGTATTTTAGTCGTAAGATTAGTAATGCTTGTTTTGATGTCCTCAAATGGCTGACCTATCTTGCTTAAATCCTCCTCCACAACCATATATTTCATTCCGGCAATCTCTTTTGCTGCCAGAATTTCCCTGAAGTTTATTACACCTGCACCCACTGGAGCAAAATCATCTTCGCCTACTGTTGTGTAATATGGGGGTTCCTGCGTGAACATGTCCTTCATATGGAAAAGCTGGAACCTTCCGGGATATTTATTGAAAATTTCGACGATATTCTGACCGGCCTTGGTTGTCCAGAAAAGATCTAATTCCATGGTAACAAGATCTTTGTCCAGTTCAGCAAGCAGGATATCATAATAGGGTATTTTCCCTTCGACAGTATCGAACTCAAAGTTATGGTTATGATAACCGAACTGTATTCCTGACTCCTTCATAATACCACCAACTTTGTTCCAGTCGGCAGCCATTTTTTTATAGCTGGCCAGAGTTGTCCTGGCTTCCTCAACCACCCATGGCTGTATGCAGTACTTAACCAACAGTTTTGCGTGATCATCAGCCATTTTTTTGGCATTCTCAAGGGTGATCCCCTGTGCTTCAACCTGTGTATGACTGCTGAGAATATCCATTCCCAGGTCATTCACTACTTTCTTAAATTCGGCCGGTTCATAACCATAAAATTTACCATCAGCGTAACCGGCAAGTTCAAGATATTTATAACCTGAATCCGAAACCTTTTTCAATGACCCCAGAACATCAGTTTTCATGGCATCTCTTATTGTATAAAGCTGAAGTCCAATGCCAAAAGACTTTGGATCAGCAGGAACAGGTTCAGAAGCCTGAGGGGCTGGTTTAGAGACATTACGGCAGCCATACTGGGATATAACAATTGCTCCCAGGGCACCGGCAGCTGACACTCTTAGGAAATCTCTCCTTGATTGTGGTTTTTTCATAGTTCTGATCTGAATAATTATAGGTTATTATTTCATAAATATTTGTTTTAAATCAGCAAATAAAAATAATACAAATCTTTCTTATAAAAGTAAGGAGGGCTGGTATTTATCTTTATATAGTCAAAAGTTTATATCTTTTTAATTCCTAAAGCTTTATGAAGACTTTCTTTCTGTAAAGGATATATGCAGGTATGAAATTAATTCCCATATAGAGAAGGGAATATGTCATGCTGGCAATTTTAGGAGCTGCAACAAGTGAGGTGAATAAGTTGAAAAAGTGTTCATTAAGGCTTCCCTTTCCGAATTAAAGGCCATAGAATATCAGTGCCAGGATATCTGCAAGTACATTAAGAAAAATTTCAAAGGCGAAAATTTTCATAGAACGGGTAAATAGCTTTAAATACATCTCATTTGCAGGTACACCAGATTCTATACGTTTTGTATCTTAAATAAAGCTTGGGCGACAAAATTTACTTCATATTCATCAATACAATCCATGGAAAATTCTTTTAAATAGTATTAGGTCCACTGTTAAAGGCCGGATCATTATGTTTCATTCTGAATGGTATTTTATTATTGTACAGTTACACTTCTTCCGGATCTGCCGGCAGATGTAAAGGCACTAAGTCTAACGGGGCCGCTTGATTCAAAGGGTCCGTTATAAACCGGGGAATCTAAACCAGGCTCTGTTCCATCAATAGTATAGTGAATTGTCAACCCGGGGTAAGCTATGTTGGCTTTTAAGATCCCGTTCTCGAGTATCGCCCCGGGTAAAGGGATTCTGTAATTATATCCCCCATAGAGGTGATCAAGCCTTGGCAACTCATGTTTCCCAATCCGGTTGGCAAATTCATTCCAGTCAGTATCAATTTTAGCAATACGGCTTTTCAGATCAGCCTCAGTTTCCCATGATGGTGACACTGCCCATGCTTTTTCAGCGAAAGCGAACAGTTTTGGCAATATATAGTACTCCATCATAGATTCCCCTTTTATAGTCTCAGACCACAGCTGGGCCTGAAGGCCGATTATGTTTTTAATGCATTCAGGTCTGAGAGATTCCCTGGAACCATATTCAGGTTGCCTGCAGGCAAAATTTCCGTAATCGTCATAAACTGATGATCTGAATAAATCAAATGGGATCAGAACAAAAGGATCTTTGGCGTCCTGGAATCCACCCCAGTAGAGGCCGGGTTCTTTTGGATCAGCATTGTAAGCCAGATCAAAGTAGAGATTGGTGACGTTGCAGAGTACGACCTTGTATCCTGCATTGGCTATACGATAACCCAGGTCAATATTATCACCTGTATTATCCCACACATATGGAACAACATTTCTGCCTGTAAACTCACTGTTGATTGTAATATTCCCTTTGGTATCCTTATTCAGGGCCACTTCCTCCCATCCGCCGGCTGAAAGATTATATTTTTCGAGGATAACGAGAACTTTTTTGAAAAAGTAAGCCTGCAAATGTCCTGGATCTTTTATATCCGGATTCTCCTCCATAAGTTTCCGGCAAATGGGAGATTCACTCCACGCCCCTGCAGGAACCTCA
>Ga0209668_10001280_pt1 | contig 10726 bp, 7 predicted proteins | sample FrelakmetPLP11PL_FD_187150 | JGI IMG/M metagenome (GOLD analysis project Ga0209668, IMG submission 187150) | Freshwater lake sediment microbial communities from the University of Notre Dame, USA, for methane emissions studies - PLP11 PL (SPAdes)... | ecosystem: Environmental > Aquatic >... | reverse complement strand
CCATACTCTGGTCGGCCATGGTTGCTTTTACTTCCCGTAACTTTTCTGCAAGCTCAGTGATTTTTTGCCGCGACTGCTCCATATCCGCAACACTTGCTTTCCTTGCAGCAATTTCATCAAGCTTCTGTTCCAGGATGGTGACCAAAGCCCGGTCTGCCTTTTGTGCTGCCACCAGCCTCATAGTTTCTGTAAGCTGGTTCAAATTTTGCCGCACCTGCTCGACATCTTTTAGATCAACTTTACTTGCATTAATCTCATCAAGCTGTTCCTTTAAAATTGACAACAGTTCCTGGTCAGCTTTCCTATCCGCAAGCTCCCGCACAGAATGTGCAAGTTCAGTCACTGAATGAATATCTGCTTTCTCAAACGCTACTCTTTCTAAAGAAGCATGTAAGGATTGTATGGTCCTATTTAAATAATTTTCAATAACAGCCTGGTCATTATTAATTAATTTTTCCTCCCGGGTAAATTGCCATTGTACATATGATTCAAATTTAACAATATTCTTTAAAATAACTGGTAGCTGCACAAGGCCAGCAGTAAACCGCAAAACATAGCCCAGCATTGGAATCCTATACATGAGGTTTATAAAAAACGGTAAGCGTAGTCCTTTTATTTTCTTTGATAACTGCCGTCCTTCTTTTGAGTACCTGAGCCGTCCAGCTATTTCTATCTTGTTAAACGCACCCGATCTGAGCTTGGACAGAAAATGTTCGAAGCCTTCCGGGTCAGGATCTCTGCCAAGTATTCCTGTATAGGCATTGTATATAAACTGCTCATCATGGAAATTAAGAAAGTCTGATAACCTGTAGAACTTTTTATTATTAATTGATTTCTCTTGAATATGCCGGGATAATGTTAATATCTGCGGGGAGCCTGATTTTAACTCAAATGCTGTGTCTTGATTTATTGGCATACTCGATGGTGTGGTCTCCTGAGAAGTAGCTCTCAAGAGATTCTGCCTTCTTTGCTGAGCCTTATTTTTAATCTCAAGCATGATTTCATCTATATCAATAGTATGCATATTGTTATCAGTCATAAAGTCTTTGAAATGTCAGGTGCTGTGTTTTATTAAAACAGCAGGCTTTAACTTTGAAAGTCCTATAAACATAAAGTCCTTACTGCCAACAACCTCAAACGTTTTAATGAAATCAGCCCAGTGATAACATTCGTGGATGTGTGTATCAAGGGTATGCAGTGCTGTTGAAAGTGTATATTTACCCGGCCCTATATTCAACTCTTCGATTGTATATTCGACTGTGCAGGTCTCTCCACGTTTAAGGGATAGCGGTAACGCCAAATGATGGGTGTTTGTGCCAAAGATATCCTGACCAAATCTATCCTGGATTAATATGCCTGCCGTAATTTCTCGTATGTCCTCCTGGGCTTTAAGAAAGAGCTGGATAATACATTTTTCGCCTGAGATAAATACCTCACAGTCCTGTCCAGGTTTATTGAGCATTTTAACAGCACAAATCTCTGCTTTAAAATTTCCATAAGACTTTAATTTTACTGATGCAGCCGCCAAACGCAGCTCCACCCCTTCTGTCTTTTTCGCTAATAAATAATTATACGTACTGATAACCTTGTCCGGTTCGCCTGCCTCAACAATCTGCCCGTGATCTAAAAGCAAGGCTTTGTCGCTGAGTAATTTTACTGAATTCAAATCATGTGAAACGAATATGATGGAGACGCCTTTTTCTTTAAACTCCATAAGCTTTCTTGTACATTTTTGCTGGAAATAAGCGTCTCCCACTGACAACGCCTCATCGACAACAAATGCCTGAGGGTCGTCATGAATCGCCGTGGCAAAGGCCAGACGCATAACCATGCCGCTTGAGTAGGTCTTAATTGGTTCATTGATAAAATCTTCCAGTTCGCTGAAGGCAACTATCTTTTCACGTTTTGCGTCTATTTCCTGCTTCGACATGCCTCGCAGTGTTCCGTTCATATAGATGTTCTGGATACCGGTAAATTCAGGGTTAAACCCGATGGTTAATTCAAGCAGGCCGGATATCTTTCCGTCAATAGCAATCTCTCCATTATCAGGAATCAGTATTCCCATCAGCAGTTTCAGGAGGGTCGATTTACCGGCACCATTTTGTCCGATAATGCCGAGGGTCTCACCAGCAGCAACAGTAAAGCTCAGGTCTTGAAGGGCAGTAAATTCACGGTAGTATTTTCTGCCTAACACAATCTCCTTCAGGCGATCTGCAGGCGAGTTGTACAATTTAAATATTTTAGTGAGGTTATGAACTCGTATCATTTATTAAATACCGCTGTTTTTTTGCTGGTGGTCTTTCTGGCGCTGCGGTGCGCTGCCAAGACATTTTTAAAGACATCCAGTGTTTGTGCAGCTGTCTTTTGCCAGCTGAAAACTTTAGCCCTTTGAAGCCCTTTCTCGACAAGCATGGTACGCAACGCAGTATCTTCCAGCACCTGATCTATTTTATGGGCAAGATCATCAGGATCTATTGGGTCTATAAACAGCGCTGCATCCCCCGCCACTTCAGGCAAACTTGCAACATGCGAACATATCACCGGACAGCCGCATGCCATTGCTTCAAGCACCGGAAGGCCAAATCCCTCATAAAGGCTAGGATATATAAAAGCGCTGGCGCCGCTGTAAAGGCAGGCAAGTGTTTCTTCATCTACATAATCCGTAAAAAACACTCTCTTCTCGAGGCCCAAGTGCTTTATATCATCTAACCATTGCTTGTCGCCCCACCCTTTCCAGCCGGCGAGGATGAGCGGAACGTCCATGCGGGTACGTGAGAGAGCTTTGATTAAGAGTGACATGTTTTTGCGGGGCTCAAGAGTGCCGACAAACAGCACATATTCACATGGCAAGCGATAGCGTTCAAGAACCGCCTTGATGTCTGTTTTTGCACGGGGATAAAAGTTACCATCAGGGGCTTCATGGATAGCAGTAATAATATCAGGATGTATGCCGAGTTGTTCAATGATTTCATTGCGCATAAATTCTGAAACAGTAATTATGTGAGACGCGTATGAAATCCGGCGCTTAAAAAAAAGGTTAAAAAACCATACCCGCTCCCGAGGGTGGGTGGCGCTATGATTGATAAGGGAGAGATCGTGCAACGTGTATACAATCGGGATATTATCAACAGCTGCTGGAACGAAAGCAGTTTCATGATACAGATTACATTTCCCCTTTTTACAGGTTCTGCGAATGAGTCTCTCAAAATTAAGCCAGTGGAGAGTGCGGAGACCAAGCACAAAAGCATCCGGCAACTGCCATATTTTTTTCACGGCACGGGACCAGGAAACTGGTTCAGCCTGTTGCGGCATTTTAGATAGACAATCAGGACCGGTAAAATATGATACAGAGACATCAGGAAGCTGCTGCAGGTTGGTATACAGGCAGCGCACATAGCGCGATATGCCGGTGAGCAGTCCTGTTAACGGCAATGCATTAACTAAAATATTCATATATTAATGCTTTTCATCGGTCAGTTTTTTTAATAAAGGAAAACCAGGAAAACGCCGGTCAAATATACCGCATTATAGAAAATCAGCAGATAGACCTTTATATGTTTGGTCATCTTAATCCACGTTATATACACGGCGATTAAAAATAACGCTGTCCAGATAAGTAAAACAAGCGCCTGAATCATAAAAAATCTCTCACATCCTTCTCAAGACTGCGGAATGTCATATAGGCAATTAAAATAATACTATGGGTAATTACCGTAAGAACTATCAGGGAATTAATTGCCGGAAACTCATTATATAAAAAGATGCGCTGGTACGCGTTAATTATGATATAGGCAGGATTATAAATTATAATCTTTTTTAAGGCGTCAGGAAGAATATCCTGCACATAGACAATCGGGGTAAACCAGAACCAGAGCTGCAGGAAAATCCCCACTGCTTCCTTGAGGTCTCTGATAAATACGGTCAAGGTAGCGGTAAGGAGCCCAAAGCCAAAAGCAAATAACTGCTGGAGATAATAGATAAACGGGACTAACAGGATGCTGGCATGGAATTGATAGCCGCTGAAAAAAAGAAAAACGAAAAACAACAGCATGGATATTATAAAGGTAATGGTTTCAGAAAGGATTATATATATGAGCAGGGAGGGAAGAGACATTTTGATCTTGGATATCAGGTGTTTCTTGTCTAAAAAAACTGATGTTGAACGGGCAATGGAATTAGAAAAGGCTATCCAGGGCACAAGGCCGACGGTAACATATATGCTATAGGAGTAAATATCAGAGCTGCCGGGGATCCTGCTTCCCATAAGCTTGCCAAAAATAATTATATAAATAAAGAGATTCACGAGCGGCCAGATCAGCGCCCACACAGATCCGAGCACATTGCCGGCGAAGCGCTCCGTATAATCTCTTTTTGCGAGTTCAATTATTAAGGTAATGCTTACCATGCTTTTTAATTCTGTTCTTTTAGCGGGCTCATGAGGCCCAGGCTGTTAAAAACTTCCTCATATCTCTTAAAGGCTTGATCCCATGTGAACTTTTTAGGCTCGCTGTATTCATAATCGCCATTATACATGCGAATTATTCCATTAGCTATAGAATGAGAGTCTGCCTTTTTTACTGTAACCAGCTTACCAAAAGTGACTTCAGGCAGCGAGCCTGTTTCTGTAATGACCACCTGCTTACCCATCATGCAGCTTTCGACAGCTGAAAATCCAAAGCCTTCAGAGAGAGAGGGAATGACTATTGTATCCGCGATATTTAAATAATCCGGCAAGCGTTCAAGGGGAACCAAATCAAGCACCTTGATATTGCCATGCTTATTTGCCTTATCTATGAGACGCATTACCAGATTATATTCTGCTTTGGTTTCCCGGCTTAAGATTACTACCAGCTTACTGCCGGGAATCGTTTCTGATATTTGTGGTACCGCATTGATAAGGTACGGAAGACCCTTTGACCCCCCCGGCCTCCCGAAATAGAGATACACAAACGGGCAGTCACCGGCAATGGATTTGCGCAAAGATTTGTCGATTGGTCGGGGGTAAAAAAGCGTTTCATCTACGCCGTGATAAATAACTGAAATGCGCGATTCCAATATGCCCTTTTCTAATAATTTCTTCCTGGTATAGTTGCTGAACACTATATACCGATCAAAGGAACGGGTAACAATATAGTCTTCATACCATCTATAAAGGAAGTGAAATAGCTTAAAGAATCTCCAATGCTCGTCTAAAATCTCATGTACCAGTAAAATCGATTTCTTTTTAAAAGTCCTGGCCAGCCAGTATCCCGCGAGTCCGGAAGCATACGTTGCAGAAATTATTATATCAGCGTTGTCCGCAAATTTATGTGCGCGCGCATATGCAACTACACTGAGCAGCAGACGCGGCACATTGAGTGTACGGCATATTTTCACGCCATGTAATATCTCAATACCGGCTTTTACGCCTTTAAATTTTTTTGTTACAATGGTAACATTATATTTTTTACTGAAATATTCTGCTATATTTTTATTAACAACCTCTGCTCCGCCAATATATGGATAATAGTGATCAAACAAGAATAATATATTCATATTCATGATGAGCGGACAAATGTATTGGGTGAGAAGAGTGTAATCATCCTATCTGCATCAAGCGCATTGCTCAGCAGGCAGCACATAGTGATAGCATGCTGTCCGTAACTGTAATGAAAACATATAGAAAAATCAATGATAAAAGCCACCAGCGAATCGTTCACCGTATGTTCTCAAAACATGAATAATAATAAACGCATATTAACCATATGGCAGTATGGCATATTCATCTCTTTTTACTTGTTATGCTGCAGATTTATTTTTTCTTCTTTCTATCAGTCAAACACTTCACAGGTAATTCAATTATCAATCCTCTTTTTTATAGCTGCCGGTCTGATACTATATAATCTCAGGCTGGCACTATTTTGTTTTATTGCCTTCATACCTCTCATGAGCGGTCTGCAAAGCCTGGGCATCTTAAAAAATACCTGTCTTTTAAGTTTTTGTTTTTCTTCTATGTATATTGCATGGTTTCCCAAAACGGTTATTTGCAAAAAATCAGCTCTCAGGGCAAAAAGTGCTGTAAGTGTTTGTATTGACTTGCTGACAACAATTGTTCTGCTCTCGATTGCAAATCATCTTCTGCTATACCCGTCTTCAATAGCAGTACCCGCTTTTTTATATATCCCTGTTATTACTGTACATGACATGCAAGCCATAACAGCTTCTTTTGTTTTTTTGCAGGGTTGTTTTTTGTTTCGTTTGTTAGAGATAGACGTTGATACATTCAGAGCCCTGCAATCCAAAATAATCCCGATGTTCTGCATTCAGGCCTTCACCATACTGTTTTTCTCCGGTCTGCAATTAGCATTCAATGTCCCACCAAGGATTGGAACTCCCTTAACTGCTGCTTTTCAAGACTCGCATGCTTTAGCAACCTACAGCGTCTTTCTGCTTTTCTTTTTTTTAATCTTCTCCTCTTCTCAAAATAATATTTTAAAAGCCGCAACGCTTGCTCTTGCCTTTTTTTTCTTAATTCTTGCCGTGCTTGCATACGGCAGATCAGAATGGGCTGCCGCGTTAATAATACTCATGGTTATGCTGTATAAAAAAATGACCATCAGGAAATACGTGGCGCTTATTTCCTTAGTCTTCGTCATTGTTTTACTGATAAATATATTCCCGCAGTCCCTTGCTCCTTCCAGCAATCTCTATTTTAAGAGGCTCCAAAACCTGCTTCTTGTATCTCAATATTTCAGCCCAGACAATGATAGTACTGCAATCAGATTTATTCTTTGGAAGCAGGCTCTAAACAGTATTATGCACTCTCCTGTAACGGGTAATGGCATGGGTGCTGTTTATAAACTGAGTCCCGATTATGTGTTGAAAGATCCGTACTTTCCCACTTCTCTGTATCCATATAATTACTTTCTTCAAATCGCGGCCGAGATCGGGATCCCGGGACTTTTTATCTTCCTTTTGATTGTTTATTTTGCATTAAAAAACGGGTTTATAGAAGTTCAAGCAAAAACGTACAGTTCACCTTTTATTAAGGCTTGCTTGAGTGGTCTGGGCCTCTATGTAATTACCTTCGTAATTGGTTGTCACCTCATATTACCAGTTCATCAGTTTCTTTTTTGGTTTATTATTGCAGGTCTTGTCCTGCAATCACCTTCAAAAAGCAAGACGGCCCTCTGTTTATCAGTTTCTCATCAGATATGCATTGTCTTGTTTTTTACACTGCTGCTTTTAACTTATTCATTTAACTTTATTAAATGTGCTGGCAGCAGTAAAATATATGGCAATTATCCTTTAGAGCGTTCTGTGCCAGGCAAGCCTTTTTATTGGACAGCAAAGGAATCATCTGATCAAATGGTTGCCCGGTCAAATTTGTTGATGATAAAGGGGTCTGCGTACAAAGGGAACATAGATAACAGCGGGCTGTTTTTCAAACTGTTCATTAATGATATCCCTGTTTTGGAACATCACTTTTATTCTCCTCAAGAAAAGGCATTTTATTGCTATGTGCCTGGCATCGCACAAAAAGAAATAATAATCAGAACATGGGTTGATAAAACATTTTGTCCTAAAGATATTGGTTTGAATAATGACAGCCGGGAACTTGGTATAATGATGAGCCCGGTTGCTTTTTTGCTTGATATATTACCTAAAGATGGAATCGGTTTTTATAATTGGGAAACCGGAAGCGCACCACCATCCTCTGATTGGCCGGACAACGTCCCTGTTAGATTTCGCTGGACAGGGCTTCGGGCGTCAATGGATATTGAAAATTATACCGACAGAGGTTTCAGTTTTTTCCTGCACGCTGCACATCCAAACATACAGCAGTTCCCCGTGACAGTTAAAATAACCGGCGATAATAAAATTATCAAGGAAGAGCTATGTAACAATACTGCATGGAAAAAAGTGCTGGTAACTCCTGAAGAACTAAAAGGATCTACCAGCATTACCTTTGAGGTAAGCAGGACATGGAATCCAAAGCTGTCAGGTGTTTCCAATGATACAAGGGATTTAGGAATTGCAGTTGCGATACCAGAACAATGGCGTATTGATCTTGAAAGAACAATGCTGGCTGACTTAAATCATGGTTCACTTTACAATCACCAAGACAGATCGCTACTATTAAACATCATCCCAAATATTCAAATGGCAATGGATTTTTCCAGGATTATCAAAAAAGAAGATGTACTCTATGCACTATCAGGGTTGACGGGGCAGAAAGCAAAAATTCATGGTGATGCCATTTTAGTTGATGGACCTAAAAAGAAATCACACGCGTTGATGATTTCAGGCAAGGATGATTATGACTATACTCTGGTGCAATGTTCGCCCCTTGAAATAAATACTCGGGAAGGATCGCTTTCAATATGGGCGCGTTTAGAAGGCCCTCTCAAAAAAGATTCCTGCCTCATTGTAGTGCGTTCAAAAAACACAAATAATATCATAGGGATCGATCATAACAAATCAGACGGAGGATTTACTATATATTATAATGATTCTGAAGTCGGTAAAAGTAATATTTCGATCAAAGATACCAATTGGCATCATTATGTATTTACCTGGAAAAATGGGGAGCAAAGATTTTACATTGACAGCGAAGAAGTGCTATCTTGTGCAAAAGAAGCATCACATGACATGGCTACCCGCTTATTGATTGGCGGTCGACAGTGGATTTCAAATCAATGGCATGGTGCTGTTGCTTCATTTTTTACTTTTAACCGCCCCCTCACAAAGGCTGAAATAAATTTATTATACAGAAACCGATAAAATAATAGATTTATTTTCAGTAATACAATCATAAGGAAATTATTTATGAACTCTGCACATCATCAGGAACTGCTGGAAGCCCTCAACCGAAATATGAACGAGGAGTTCCGCGCAACCCTGCAATACATCTGTCACCGCATTCTGGCCCGGGGAAATAATTCTGTTTTGTCAGAATCATTCAAATCTGCAGCGCTTGATGAAATGTCGCATATCCTGTTTTTCTCTGACCTTATTACAAAATACGGCGGCACAATACAGTTTGACAATTGGGATACTGACCAGAGCCAGGTAATAGAAGAAATGATTAAAAAAGACCTTGAGCTTGAACAGGCGGCACGGGAGCGGTACTCGTCCCAGATAGAGCAGTTCAGGGACCATCCTGAAGTGCAAACACTCCTTAAAAGCGTGCTTGCGGATGAGGAAGACCACGAAGTAGAGTTCACCAGATATCTTAAGGAGATTGCCTGAAATGCTCCGCAGGCAATCTCCTGCACTGAAAACGCTTACTCCGAATAGGGATAGCTTTTATCATATTTTAAGGTACCATTCTTTTCAAATGCTTTGGTGCTGATCTTCTGGCCGTTTTTAAAGATGTTCAGATACTGAACGGTCCCTCCGGTATAGTATCTTTTTGAAGTCCCTTCAAGTATGCCCGCTTTATACTCCTCCTCGGAAAATATCTGGCCGCTTTCATAATATGTCCGCACCACACCATCCTTTTTACCTGCCTTATAATTTGCTTCATAACTTACCTGGCCTTTGGGATTAAAATCCCGCGCTAACCCTTCCGGCCTGCCATTCACATAGTTCTCTTCCTTGCTTAACGTACCATCTGAATAATAATCTTTTTTAAAGCCCTCTTTTTTACCATTCGCTTCACGCCACTCTGATTTTAATTTTCCATTTTTGTAATATTCTTTTTTCAGCTCGGCGGAAAATGCGGATGCGCAATGTACCGAGAATATCAGCAAAGCAACTAATGCAATTTTTTTTATAATCATGGCTTCCTCCTTGTGATTATTATGGTATTGTTAAAATATTAACCGCAGAGAACGCAGAGAATTTCTCTTTTCTTCTGAGCCATTCGGCCTTAACTTCGATAAGCTCAGTCGAATCGAGCTCGTGGCCGAAAGGCTCAACGTCGAAGACAATGCACTCTGTGGTTTCATTTTCATGAATTATAATAGTACTATACCATTATTATAGTGTTAGTCTATTCCCTTCCATAGATATGGGTAAACTGCAGAAGCATATCTCCAGCTGCTTGATCAGGCTGTTCCGGCAGCAGACGCCATTCCCAATTACCCTGGGCTGTTGACGGGATGTTCATTCGTGCCTCTATTCCCAGTCCCAGGACATCCTGCAGCGGAGTAATGACGGTATTGGCCACGGACCTCATTGCCAGACGGATAAGCTCGCGCGGCACATCAGCACTTGACAGTTCTTTTCCAATATAGCGGCACAGACGCTGCCGGTCATCAGGGGATGCTTCATGCTCGAACCATCCCCGGCTGGTATTATTATCATGCGTTCCAGTGTAGGCGATGCAGTCTTTTGTATAATTGTGCGGCAGATAGGGATGCTCCGGCAGGTTTTCACTGAATGCAAACTGCAGCACCCGCATCCCTGGAAAATTGAATTGCTGCATGATCTGCTTCACCTCAGGGGTAATGAGTCCCAGGTCCTCGGCTATAAGGTTCACCCCCGGAAATTTCTTATTAAGGCTGGAAAATAATTCTGCTGCGGGCGCTTCCACCCAAATACCGCTCACCGCGGTTTCTGCCGTTGACGGCACCTCCCAGTAGGCAACAAATCCCCTGAAATGGTCTATGCGCAGTACATCAAACAGCTGCAGATTATGGGCGATACGCTGCAGCCACCACCTGAACTTTGTTTTTTTGAGCACATCCCAGCAGTAGACCGGATTGCCCCAGAGCTGCCCGGTCGGGCTGAAATAGTCAGG
>Ga0209668_10001279_pt1 | contig 10737 bp, 8 predicted proteins | sample FrelakmetPLP11PL_FD_187150 | JGI IMG/M metagenome (GOLD analysis project Ga0209668, IMG submission 187150) | Freshwater lake sediment microbial communities from the University of Notre Dame, USA, for methane emissions studies - PLP11 PL (SPAdes)... | ecosystem: Environmental > Aquatic >... | reverse complement strand
ATATTTCCTTTTTGTTGAGAGAGCAATTTCACTTTTAAAGGATGGTGGTTATCTCGGTTATATCGTTCCAAGTAAGTTCACTAAGGTTAGTGCTGGAAGGAATTTAAGGCATCTGCTTTCTTCTAATAAATTTGTCAAAATGATCGTTTCATTCGGCGCAAATCAAATTTTCGATAGTAAAACCACTTACACTTGTTTATTAATAGTTCAAAAAACAGAACTTGATTCGCTTCAATACTATGAAGTAAAAAAACTTTCTGAATGGAGGATCCGAGCTTTCAGTGCGGGTGATTTTGAAAATGTTCCTTATGAAAACCTTGATGATGATGTCTGGGTTCTTGTTCCTTCTTATCTGATAAGTGCATTTGAAAAAATCAATACACAAAGCACAGCACTTTTTGCCTTATTAGGTGATGATAACATTTTCAACGGTATTCAAACAAGTGCAAATGATGTCTACATCATTCAAGTCATAAATGAAAACGATAAATATTTTTATTTTGAAAAGGACGGAAAGAGGTGGAAAATTGAAAAAGAATTAACAAGACCATACTTTAAAACACCTCGGGGCAATAATGATGATGGATTAAATACTTATCGCAAACTTATGCCCAATGCTCTTGTTATTTTTCCTTACTCAAAGAGTGAAGATGGAGTAGATGTAATTCAGCAACAGGACTTAATGAAAGATTTCCCTGCTGCTTTTGAATATTTCTCAGCTTACCAGAAAAGAATTTTAGCAAGAGATGTAAGCCCACCTTATGGCGAAAATGATTGGTATAAATTCGGTAGGAGCCAACAACTTGATCATTGGGATTCACCTGAAAAAATTATTGTTGGAGTTTTAGCGCAGGGCAACAAATATGCTTACGATTCCTACCACACTTTTATTTCATCAGGGGGCACTGCCGGTTACTGCGGAATCACTTTGCCCGATAATAGTGAATATTCAATTTTTTACATCCAAGCCATTCTTAACTCAAAATATGTTGAGTGGTTTTCATCATTATACGGTGAAATTTTCAGAGGCGGATTTATTTCAAGAGGGACTAAGGTTCTCAAAAGACTTCCAATTAGAAGAATTGATTTTAGAAAAAGAGGCGAAAAAGCGCTACATGATAAAATTGCTGACACTCAACAGGAACTAATACGATTACAAGGTGAGATTGATAGAAGCATTGGGAAGCCTCGTGCGAGGACACTTGTAATGAGAAAATTTTCCAGAACACTTCACCTACTCGATGCATTATTAGCTGAACTCTATGATTTGAAAGACGATGAACAAAAAATCCCCTTGATCACATCACTCTATGCGGCTAATTGAAAATGCAACATTAGAAAAACTTAGAGGTGGTTTTTATACACCTGCTCCAATTGCCGAGTTCATACTCAGGTGGGCAATTAATGGAAATAAGGATTTTGACATTCTTGAACCAAGTTGTGGTGATGGTGTGTTTTTGAAAGCACTAAAACAAAATAATTTTCAATTCAAATCTATCACTGCAATTGAATATAATCCGGATGAAGCTAAAAAGGCAGAGCAAATATTTTTACACGATACCTCTTTAATCAATATTGACTTTCACAAATACTGCAATGAAACTTCATCAAGATTTGATTTAATTGTTGGTAATCCTCCCTATATCCGTTATCAGTATTTTGAAAGTCAACAGCAAATTGAAGCTGAGAAAATTTTTAAAAGAGCAGGACTGAAATATACAAAGCTTACCAATGCCTGGGTCTCATTTATTGTTGGTTCAAGTTTGTTGCTAAGGGAAAGTGGCAAAATTGGTTTTGTCCTTCCAGCAGAAATATTACAGGTATCGTATGCGAAACAACTCCGGGAGTTCTTAGCTCATTTCTATAATAAAATAAATATTATTTCTTTCGAGAAGCTGGTGTTCCCAGATATTCAACAGGAAGTTGTATTGCTTCTCTGTGAAAAAGATAATTCGAACATACACATGATTGAACAACTTGAATTGAGGGATGCAAGTTATTTACAATCACTTGATGTAAACAAACTCAAAAGTCCCACAAAGCAAATTGATTTTGAGACAAATAAATGGACATACTATTTCTTAGAACAAAAAGAAATTGATTTTCTCGAAGAACTTAATCATAGTCTAACCCTGCCAAAACTTAATAATTTTGCAGAGGTAGAAGTAGGTATAACTACTGGCTCGAATGAATTTTTTTCTGTCCCATTTTCACTGATCCAAAAATATGAATTATCACAATTTGCAAAGCCTTTAGTTGGAAGAAGTGTTCAGGTCAATAGCTTAATTTTTACCAAGAGAGATTGGGAAATAAATAAAAAATCAGAAGCAAGAGCGTATCTCTTAATCTTCCCTTTAATGGAACAATTGAAAGAACATCCTGGTGCGATCACCTATTTGAAGCAAGGTGAAAAATTAGGCATTAATAAAGGGTACAAAACAAGGATTCGTGATGAATGGCAAATAGTTCCTTCAATTTGGGTTTCTGAATGTTTATTTATTCGGAGAAATAATATTTATCCCAAGCTAATTTTGAATAAAGCAAAAGCTTACACGACCGATACCATGCACCGTGTGAAATTAAAAAAGGGAGTAAAAATTGAAGCATTAACAGCAAGCTACTACAACTCACTGTCATTTGCTTTTGCTGAAATCTTAGGAAGAAGTTATGGTGGTGGGGTATTGGAGTTAATGCCAAGTGAAGCAGAAAAAATTGTTTTACCATACAGCGAATTAAATAGCAATTTACTGCCAGTCATTGATGATATGTTGAGAAAAAAAATCCCCGTCAATAAAATCCTTTCACATACCAATGATGTCATTTTGAAACAGGGATATGGTTTTAGTAATACAGATATAAGGTTAGCAGACAACATTTGGGAAAAACTTTCTAACCGAAGGTTAAATCGTTCAAAATAGGGAACCTAATCTTTCCTTTTTAGCTTCATATTAGTGTGCCAATAATAAGTCTTAATCTCTCATGATAGTCGATAATCCTTCTCTCACACTATTGCGATTTCTTTCACTTTTAGGCTTTTGATTGCTTTCTTAGTCCTATCACGGCTGTCTCAATTTCTTGCGTTGCTTTGTCGTTACTCCATTCTTTCCAAAAATTGATAGTTGCACTTTCCGGTTTAATAGTTGGTTCGTCAATGATTACCCTTGTGGGCAGTAGAGATGCGTCACCAACAACTAAGGCTTCTCCAATGTCAAGTATTGGCAATACTTCCGTGAGTCCTGCTAAATTATCTGGAAGTAGTCGTTTAACAACTGCCTGGTCTTCGGCATTTGATAGTCGTAAAGAAATAAAATTGTTACACTGACTTAAAACAGTCCTATTAACTTCCGATGGTCTTTGGCTAATTACTATCAAACTAACACCATATTTTCTCCCCTCCTTTGCAATTCTCTCAAAACTCTTTAGTGCGAGTTCCGAAGCCGAATCTTGGTTTGTTCTCTCTGGAATATATAAATGCGCTTCATCACAAAGAAAACAAATGGGGTGTCGCACTTCTTTTACTGTCCATTGTTGCACTGTAAAAACAATTCTTGCTACTAATCCTATCATAAGTGGAAGAACATCTGAAGGAACTTCTGAAAAGTCAATGACTTTTACTCCTGCTCTTTTTACATTAAGTTTTGAGCCTTGCATTAAGCGACAACACAAATCATTCATCCAATTTAATTGAAGCTCGTCTTCCGAAATTTGGAAAAGAAAACCTAATCTTTTATCCTGACACTTTGCTTCTAACCGTTGTATAAATCGTGTTAATTTTCCATTGAAAGGACCTTGTTTACCTGCAGAAGTTGCACCTGCAACCATTTCAGTATCTAATCTTCTTAATTCAACTAAAACATTTTCAATTTTATATGGAATAGGACTGTCAATAGTAATACTGTCTTTGAACATCAAGTCTTTTATTGTTTCAAGGTATTTGACTTTTTCATTAAAAACTGTTTTTGAAAACAGCATTGCTTGGTTCGGTGCATTGCTATCACTTCTATCAAGAAGCATAGCCAACATTTCTTCATAAGTCAATAGCCAATAAGGTAGCATCAAAACATCTTTAGAGAGATTACCTTTCTTTCCCAAATCAGAAGGATTTGCAACACTTAAATGTTGAATTCCAGGCGCTTTAAAACCTTTTCCACTATATTCCCCATGAATATCAAAGAGAATACAGTTTGCCATTGGTAGTTTTGCAATTTGTTCAACGAACTTTGCAACGCACCAAGACTTTCCAGATCCCGTACTACCTACAATTACCGCGTGCCTTTGAAAAAGTTTGTCCCCATCTAAAAATGCGTCTGCATTTTCATCTATTGAATACTTGCCAATTGAAAGAGGTATTTTGTAATTCTCCTTTGTAGAAATTATCTGCATGAATTTTGTGATATTATCTCCGTCAATCGGGAAACATGGAGCTTCAATTTCAGGAACAGTATCAAGAGTTCTTTTAAATACATTTTCTTTCTCGCCATGCTTGTCAAGCAAAGTCCCAATTAAATTTACTTTCAGAATGTTCTCAGTAAAGATAAAATTACTGAGTCCTAAATCATCTCCAAGTGGTTGTTCATCATCAGAAGCCTTTCTGGTAATGCGATTAATAATTCCAATAAGATGCTGTCCAGCTTTTGAACTTTTAATAGCTACTAAATGATTCACCTGTAATTTTCTAAGTTTATCTATTTCATCAACTTTGATGATTAAAGTTGCCGTATCAACACTAAAAACAGTTCCAATAGAAGAGCTTTCCTCAAATTTGAAAATTGGCATAGGTTAAGGTTTAATAAGTTTAAGGTAATCTGATAATTTCCAATAACTTACATTCGGGATGATTTCTGGTTTTGGTAATAACGATGAATAAATGCGAGTATCCGTTGCATTTGCTTCCTCAATTAGGACGTATGCTTTGCTTTTATTTTCAATAATCGCTTCTTTTGTTTTTAGTGTTATCTCTTTTGATATCACTATTACAGGTTTATTGTTTTTGATTTGTGTAATTAGTTTTGGCTGAACATGGATATCGTTAAAGCCGTAACCAATACATAAGAATCCATTAGCGTTTTCTATTTCATTATCCGCTTGTGTAAGGATTGTTCTGAATGGCTCTAATTGTGTTTCAAAATATTTTAATAATCCTGGTGTAACTATTGAAGGCTTTAAATCCAATGGGATTGTATGCCGCAGTGGAAGTTGAATGTCCTTTCCGTCTTGGGTTTTAAACCAGTCCAACGATCCATGAACTTTCCAAATATTTACTTGTCCGTTAAAACCCTTTATGGATTTTAAATTACTATGATGAATTTGATTTGTAAAATGTCCCAAATAGTTTTGAGCAAAGCCATTGCAAATAAAAGCACCCGCAATACTTGAAGCATACTCTGCAAGTCTGTCATAATTAGTCGTAATTATAGATAGCTTCCCATCTGTTGGATAAATAAGGTACTTTGTCAACTCCGCTAATGGAAACTCTATTCTATCGCTTATAAATAGTTCATAGGCTTCAAGATCCTTTTTGTTAATTAATTCCCATGTTTTGAGAATTATTTCATCAAGAACTTTTGGTCGAACACGAAATTCATGAAGTGCAGCTTCAAGATCCTTTAACTTGTTAAGTTGAACTACAAATTTATCAAACTGATTTTGATCATCTGGATCTTTAAAGGAAATAGATATTTTCAGGTGTTCTCCAAGTTCCCACATAGATGGCAACATAAATGGAACTGATGCTCCGCTCCCAAGTATCACCAATGGAACTTTATTTGTCCAGTCTTGAAGTTGTTTTAGTAGTGCATCAAAGTCCATATTTTATTCTGTCGGTATTTGTTTTTCTTTGCAATATTTTTCAACTTCCGTATCGTTTGCAAAATAGTCATCACAAAACTCGTCAAGTTCCTTTTCTGTTGATTTATAATATCGTTCTTCTGCTGTCATCAACTTCTCTATCTGTTCAATGAACTTTTCAAACTCCTTATTGATTTTACAAAGTTTGTCAATGGTTTTAAAGTCCAAGTCACGGTACATGGCTTGAAATAAGGTTTTGCTTTTGTATGGATTTGCATTTAACTCTATTACTCCTATTCCAAACGACTGGTTGAGTCTTTCGATTTCTTCTGTTAAACTATCGCTAAACTCAAATGCCACTATATAACCGTAGTTTGCCCAACTGGAATTTGAAACCGCTTGAAAAAACGCTTTTTTTAATTCAGCGTCACTGTTGATCTCTTTTTTAATTTCGTATGAACTTAATTTGAAGGTGTCAACCCGATTGATTGCCTTAATAAAGTTTTGACTTGCTTTTGACTGTAAGTTCAAAAATCGAATACCAACCATATCTGGATGAGTCCAAATTTGGTTGCTGTCCTTGCCGAATGTAGATTGTTCGTGAAATATTGTCTTGGAGTATATGCCAGTGTTTTTCAAATAACTACTAAGAAGTTTGTGCAGATCTCTTTCGTTATAAGTTTTGCGTTCATCCTCTTTTTTAACTGTAACTGTTTCTGTTATTCCTGTCAAAATCTCAATACCAATATTCTGCTCGTTTTTTGTCAGGTAGTATGAATAGGTTCCACCTTCGCTCTTTATTCGCTTGACTCTTGAATCTCCGTTTCTAATAAAGTCGCCAAGTATTGCCGAAACTGTTGCTGTTGGAGTTTTTGAAGAACCAAAGTCATAATATTTTTTCTCAACTATATGGTTATAAACTGACAGATAGTTGGTTATGTCGTTGATTTCTTCTAAACTCTTTAATACGGCTTCTTTTAGGGTCATGATCTTTTGGTTTTTCTTATGCTAATGTCTGGTTTCCTACTGGTGAAATTTATATCATCGTGTTTTGCCCTGCTATTCTATTTCTATGTTTATGTAATCAAATTCAAGTTTTAAATTATGCTTCAAAAAATTTATATATGCGAATTCCTTTTCTGTTGGTGGATATTGTCCAACAATAACGTGCTTCTTAGTCCTTTTGTCATTGTCATTCAGTGAGTAAAGTAAAATTTGTCCCAATGCTTCTTTAATACAATCACTTGCAAAAGATGCGGCTTTAACTTCAAAAAATGAAATATAATCTGGTTGCACAAGTTTAATATCAATAAAATTTTCTTCAAGAATTACATTCTCTTTACCGTATTTGTTTACCAATATTTCTTTCAGTGCTTCCTGAATTTTATTATGTTTCTGTTCTACTATAAATGAACGAGTTATTGTTCTAATCTGCGGTTTAATGTTCCTATTTGATGTTGCTTTTCTCCTTGTTCTTTTTTCTTTCGTTTTCTTGCTGCCTACAATAATTTCTTTATCTTTTTTCCCCCCGAATTGATCATAAAGTTGTCGCATAAACTCATAAACACTAAGATTCGCTGGTTTATTGGAAATCATGATGTTTTGAATTTCTGATATTTTAGTCTTTCGCGTTGTTTGTAATCCAAGATGTTTGGCTATTTTGAATAAGACGTCTCTTTTATAAATTGGTATTAGTCTCTCATTTGAGTATAAAAATGCAACTTTCCATTTGAACAAATCAGGTAAATCAATTTCATCTATTAAATCAAACTTACCCAAATCCGCTAATTCAATAATCCTAATAATATTTTGTTTGGTTTTCTCAAAGGCAATCTTCCTATTATCTCCATAATCTTTCAACCAAGAATAATTGTTATCGTTTTTGTAATTCTTTGGTTTCTCTTTGGTTTTTTTTCTCTCATAAATACCAAACTTTATGGAAGTCAATCCCTTTATGCTTCCCAGCATCCTTGTTTTTGTCTCTACCCATTGACAAAATGTGTCTTTATTACCAACACCAACATAGTCTTGTAACGTTAAATTCTCGACTTCGTCAAGTGGCCACCTGTGCAGAAATTCGTCAAGAAGTTCCTTTAGTTCGTTTGTTGTCATTTATGTAATTTTTTGTGCTTTTTTTTAAGGCTTATAATGTACCCATAACTGCTCGGTACAGATAAACTCCTAAAATATTCATATAAATGTAATACATTTATCCATCTAAATAAGAGACATTTTCACTTATGAGGTACGCATTGATAAGTGATGCCTCCATGATGGACAACACTAAATAGGATGAATCCTGGGCAAAGCGAATAGTGCAAGCGAGGAAGTTTCACTAAAAAGAAAAATAAACTCCATCTGCACAGTGAACCATCCTCTTAATTCCTTATTCAACAGCAACATCTTGACCAGTTCTGTCAGTTCTTGCTTATCCATCTCGCCATGGTAATAGCGATTGAATAAGATTTCTTTTTCCGGTATTGTTTTCATAATGCCTTTTTATTGTTTATCCGGTTTTTGGGAAAATATACCCGGTCGGTTGAAAAATATTTTTTAACTTTCGAGTATCTATTCGATAATCACTCACTTAGAAAGCATCATGAATAATAATGAAAATTTAAATCCAAAAGATAGCAGAAGGAAACGGCTTAAACCAAGACCTGGTGTTATTAAGCCAATTTCTCTTGACCTGGGCAGAATTATACAGATCTATTTAAAAGAATCAAAAGGTATTGATCCTTCAATAGGAATAAACAGGATACCCGTTCTTATCATTCCGGTTTTATTCTCTTTTATTAGAACATTGGCTGTAGAAATAGAAAATCAAAAAGAAGGGCATGGAAAAGGAACTTACAAGTCTAAATTGTTGGCCACTCTCGATATTAATATGTCAGATGAAATTAATAAGATATGTGGGTTTTATAAGATTAATAAAGAATTGAAAAAATCCGCAAACGTTCTATACCAAATCAGACATGAGATTATTCATCCTTCACCATATATTGAAAATTATTATCCTCTACCAAAATATTTGCAAAGTATTTCCTTAAATGGGATATTATGGGAACCTCCAGAACCAAATTTTGCGTGTAATGTTCTGGATTTCTTTTCCTCACACAAATTGTTGAAATGGGGGACGCTTGTCATTCTTGACATTGCCCAAGAAATACTGGATTCGGATATTAAACATAAGCATTTGAATGAGATTTATTACATACTGTTAAATGAATTGAGATTGGAAGGGTAATATATCTTTAATAACTCTCATATTGTTATCTTTGTTTGATCGACATATAGAATTTTCTGTAACAGTTAATAAATCATTGTTGTTATTAATTTCATAATCTGACGGATATGGAACTTCTTAAATCATCAAATTTTTCATCAACGATTCTCGCAAACTTGATGACTTCATTGTTTTATCCTGCCATCCTTGGGTCATGGATATTTTCATTTTTATCGAAGGTTTTTGAATTGTTCAATCACTATCATACAATCTTTGCTATAACATCAAAACTTGAAATATGGTTTGGTTTATACCTTATCTTATACTTTTCCATGTCGTTTTGGGATACTTATAGTGAAAATTCTAAATTCTATAAAATAAAAACTTCTTTAATTGACTTCATAGAAATTGGAATAATTTGTCTTTCATTTTATTACCTCGGATTTTTCAATAAATTGGATGATAATGGAATAATACAAAGCACTTTCTCTCGTTTTTATATAGTTATGCTATTCTTACCGTTGATTCATCCCATTTGGTCAAAAATTCAGGGGTATAGGAAGGTGTGTTTGCCTGATGTAGAACAATTTATTAGGTTTGCTTTATTTTTTAGTGGAATTTGGTTATCAAGTATTTATGAATGGTATAATATAGTGGTGATAATTTACTTGATTATTATAAGTGTATTTCTATTATTTTACCAAATGTCAAATAATATAAGAATTATGGCACTATGGGATAAGTTTCTTTTTGGTAAGTCAGAAAATGATGTTTATAAAGGATTTGGGATTACAATCCGATATGATTTTGTACATTAATTGCATAGGCCGATAACCTTGACCTATCAAGACTGTTCGATTCAAAGTAAGTTATAATATTCATTCTCAGATATATGCGGTGGTCAATTTAAACCGACGCAGACTGGTCAATTTGTCCGGCTTATGCAGGCAGTGAATACACTGTTACCAAACAGTTTTTTGCGGGAATAATCTTTTAGATTGTCTTTCCTAAGTTAATATTAAGTGTTTTTCAAAAAAAATGTTATGTTATCTCCGGGAAAACAACTACCCCTAATGAAATATGTACAAATTTTATCTGTCCTCTTATTGATTAAGACGCACCCACCTAACTCATTTGGGAACGCGCTCATTTAGACCCGCCCCCCACTGTTTTTCCTCTCTCGCGCGCGCGGGCGCGCGCACAGACGCGCGCAAGGCCCTGGACACTTAGCACACCTGGATGAGTGCAACCTTACTTGCAAGGGTAAAACACAAAAATCTAAAGTAAAATTTTTAAATATTAAGACTGTTCTGTTTTGATTCACAAAACAAGCACATATTTTAACTAAACATTGATAATCATTTAATTACTACCATTCATTTATTCCCCCTATCGTGCCAATTAAAACATAAACTCAACTTCGCTTTTTCGCCTGTGTAATAATAAGAATCTACTACTGTGGACGAATGTATGACAAAGGGTTACTACCCTTGAAATGATTCATACAAAAGGTGTGAGGATAAATTTTAAAATTTATAAAGTGAATTTATAAATAAACCGTTACCCTATACGTTACCCATATTAAAATAAAAGTCTGTAAATATTTATTTTACAGACTTTTAACATGATTAATTGTGGAGCTGGAGGGAGTCGAACCCTCGTCCAAACAGATAGCAGAGGTGCTTTCTACGCGCTTAGCCGCTTATTGGTTGTCGGACAAGGAC
>Ga0209668_10001278_pt1 | contig 10737 bp, 13 predicted proteins | sample FrelakmetPLP11PL_FD_187150 | JGI IMG/M metagenome (GOLD analysis project Ga0209668, IMG submission 187150) | Freshwater lake sediment microbial communities from the University of Notre Dame, USA, for methane emissions studies - PLP11 PL (SPAdes)... | ecosystem: Environmental > Aquatic >... | reverse complement strand
TTCGCGAGCTTCTCCTCCAATGAGGAGACCGGCTGATGGGCCGACGCGGGATGCGGCTTGTCGTCGCCGTTCCACCACCACGGTTGGCGGATCTCCCGGAAGAGCGGTTCCCAGAACGCCCGGCGCTCGTCGCGCCCCTTCACCAGGCTGGCCGCGGCCGCGCCGTAACCGCGATCCCGAACCTTTCGGCCCACCTCGAGCCAGGTCTCGCTGCCCGTGCGCGACCAGTCGAGCGGAGGAAAGACCTCCATCAGCGCGTCGGTGCGGCCCATCCGCTCGGCGCGCTCATAGATGCGATGCCAGATGCAGGGCCGGGTCGAGTCGACGTAGCAGCCCTCGGGCGTCGATCCGCCGCACGGGCCGTTGCGCAGACCCTTGGCGCACTCCATCGGGCAGATGTACGCGGTCTCCTGCAGCAGGCAGTTGCCGCACATCCGGCAGCCAAATAGCGCGCCCTTGATCTGGCGCTCGACAAACGCCATCAGCCGCTCGGGCATCGGCGGCCGGGCGAATCCGTAGTAGGCGGGTTGAAAGCGGCGTCCGGGGGTCAGTCCTGGCATGCAACCTCTCGCTGCGGGCTGGGGAATACTACCTCAGGTGCCGCCACGTCTCGCGGCCCGCTCTCGCGCGCCGACGTCCACCACGCGCCGGCCGCGAGGCAGTGCCGGCCCCGGGGCGGGGATGAGCTATCCTCGGAGTGGAGGCTGCGCGTGAAGACCATCGGGCTGATCGGGGGCATGAGCTGGGAGTCTACCGTCCCGTACTACCGGACGATCAACCGCGTGGTTGGCGAACGCCTTGGCGGGCTGCACTCGGCGAAGGTCGCGCTCTACAGCGTGGACTTCCACGAGATCGAGCAACTCCAGCACGCGGGCCGATGGGCGGAGTCGGGGGACATCCTGGCCGACGCCGCCCGCGCGGTGCGGCGCGCGGGTGCCGACTTCCTCGTGCTCTGCACGAACACGATGCACAAGGTGGCCGCGCAGGTCGAGGCGGCGGTGGACGTCCCGCTGCTGCACATCGCGGACGCAACAGCCGATCGTGTGATGGCCGCCGGGCTGACCCGTGTCGGTCTGTTGGGGACAAAGTTCACGATGGAGGAGGACTTCTATCGCGGACGCCTCGAGAGCCGCCATGGCCGCTCGGTGTTGACGCCGCCAGCAGATCAGCGCGCGCTGGTGCACGGCGTCATCTATCACGAACTGTGCCTGGGACACGTGCGGGAAGAGTCGAGGCGGGCGTTTCAGTCGGTCGTGAACGACCTCGTCGCGCGCGAGGTCCAGGGCGTGATTCTGGGGTGCACGGAAATCGGCCTGCTCTTGCGTCCCGAAGACGCGACGGTCCCGCTCTTCGACACGGCCACCATCCACGCCGAGGCCGCGGCGCTGTACGCGCTGGACGAGTAAAGACCGCTCAATAGGCGCGGGGCAGGCCCCGCGCAGAAACGGCAAAGGCCGCCCGGCGCGGTGATCGCGCGGGACGGCCTCGCCTGAAGGCAATCGGTGTCACATCCCATATTCGCGGCCACATACGGGCCGCTGACGCAGGTTGTGAAACCGCCTCCAACGTCTGTGCAAACCGACTATGCCGGCTGCACGTTCTCGGCGCGCGGACCTTTCGGGCCCTGCCCACGCTCGAAGGTCACTGCCTGGCCCTCGCGCATGTCGTCGAAGGGCGTGCTGGTGCACGCGGACTGGTGGAAGAAGTACTCGTTGCCGTCCTGGGCTGCGACAAAACCGAAACCCTTGTCGCTCACCATTCGCTTGATCGTGCCGTTCATTGCCATTGTCGTATCCTGACCTCTCATAGAACCGATACCCGCCGAAACGCCGCGAACGGCGCCGTGTGAACGTTCACATACCGGTTGAGGTCGCAATCGAATCTGCTATGCACAGAGGGCAGATCGCGTCGAACAGCCTGTAGCTTTGATGTGTGTCGGGAGCGGCATACCACGAGGCGTGCCGTCGGCGGCGGGACTCAAAGCGGAACGAGAGTGAGTATAGCACGGAATGAGCGGATTGCGGCACGCGCGATTCTCTTACGGGTTGGCCCCTCGCGGCGGCGACAGCGCCATGGCACCGGTGTAGACCGCCATGCCGACGACGGCGTCGACGCCCAGGGCGTCGAGCGCGTGCACCTCGTTCCACGTCCGGATCCCGCCGGCTGCGGTCAGTGGGTGCGTGGTGGCGGCTCGGACCGCGCGGACTGCCGACATGTCGATGCCGTTCATCAGGCCCTCGGTATCGACATGGGTATAGAGAAAGCCCCCGCACCAGGGCTCGAGCCTGGCGACGGCCTCGGCCGGCGACATCCGCACCGAGTCTCGCCAGCCGCGCACGACCACCTGACCTCGCCTGGCGTCGACGGCGCCGATCACGCGCGCCTGACCACAGGCGCGGGCGAGTTGCGCAGCGAAGGCCTCATCGATGCCTGACTCCAGGAAGAGGGCCGATCCGATGATGACGTCCTCGGCGCCGGCGGCAAGGGCCCGGGCGGCGGCATCGGCGCTTCGCAGCCCGCCGCCGACGCGGCACGGCAGCTCGCGGCAGATGCGCGTGAGCAGGGCGCGATTGTCGCCGGTGCCTTTCGCCGCATCCAGGTCGATCACCTGCACGCGCGGGAAGCCCCTGAACGTCTCCACCCACACATCCACATCGTCGAAGGCCAGGGCCACCCGCTCGCCCTGCACGAGCTGCACCACACGGCCGGCCTGGAGATCAATGGCGGGAATCAGCATGTCGCCTCACAGGCGGACCGGGATCGCCCGGTCCGACAGGAACTGCTTGATGGACCGCACGCTGCACGCGCGGTCGTGGAACACCGAGGCCGCGAGCGCCGCGTCAGCGAAGCCGGCGGTGAAGACCTCGGCGAAGTGTTCAGGGGATCCGGCGCCGCCCGACGCTATGACGGGGATCGAGACGGCCGTCGAGGCCGCGGCGGTCAGCACGCAATCGAAACCCTGCTGCGTGCCGTCCGCGTCGATCGAGGTGAGCAGGATCTCGCCCGCGCCGCGCGCCTCGGCCTCGCGCGCCCACGCGACGGCGCCCCACGAGGTGGGCACGCGGCCACTGTGGCTGCTGACCACGAAGCGGTCGCCGGCGCGCACCGCGTCGATGGCCACGACGACCGCCTGGCTGCCGAACCGATCGGCGATGCGCGTGATGAGCGACGGGTCGGCCAGCGCGGCGGTGTTCACACTGACCTTGTCGGCTCCCGCGTCGATCACCGCGGCGGCGTCCTCCAGCGTGCGGATGCCGCCGCCCACGGCCAGCGGGATGAAAAGGCGCGCAGCCACGGCCGCAACCGTCTGCCGCAGGGCGAGCCGGCGCTCGAGCGTGGCGGCGACATCGAGCACGACGATCTCGTCGATGCCCTCATCGTTGTAGCGGGCGGCGAGAGCCGCCGGGTCGCCGGCATCGCGAAGGCCTTCGAAGTTCACGCCCTTCACGACGCGGCCGTCGCGCACGTCGAGGCAGGCGATCAGGCGCCTGGCGAGCGTCACCATCGGGACCGTCCTCCCGCGCCGCGACCGGCATTCGTCGACGCGGCCCTGGCGAAGTTGGCCAGCACCGACAGGCCGACAGGCCCCGACTTTTCGGGATGGAACTGCACGCCCCAGACCCGGCCGCGCTCGACGGCGGCGGCGAAGGCCTGGCCGTGCACGGTCCGGGCGGCGCACGCGTCCGTGATCGGCGCGGCATAGGCGTGCGTGAAGTACATGTAGGAGCCTGGCGGAATACCCGCAAGGAGGGGCGGCGATGCGGAATCCGGGCGTGGCCGCGTGTCCGATGGCGCCATCTCGAGACGGTTCCAGCCGACATGCGGGACCTTCACGCGCGTGCCCTCCGGGCATCCCCCGAGCAGGCGCGTGATGCGGCCAGACAGCACACCCAGACCCGGGGTGTCAGGCGCCTCGTCGCTGCCCTCGAACAGCCATTGCATGCCGAGGCAGATCCCGAGCAGCGGCGTGCCGGCGCCGATGGCGTCGAGCACCGCGTCGCGCCAGTCCTGGTCGAGCGACGAGGTGGCGCCGAAATGGCCGACGCCGGGCACGATGATGCCGGTAGCCTCCCGGAGGCCGTCTGGCGATCGCGGCTCGGTCACCTGCGCCCCGATCGCCCCGAGCGCCTTTCTTACCGACGCCAGGTTGCCCGCGCCGTAGTCGACGAGCGCGATCACAGCAGTTCCTTGGTGCTCGGCAGCACACGGGCCAGGCGGCGGTCGCGCGCGCATGCCACGCGCAGCGCCCGGGCAAATGCCTTGAACGACGCCTCGATCCGATGATGGCTGGACCGCCCGTACAGCACCTTGACGTGCACGTTCGCGCGCGCGCCGGCGGCGAACCCGACGAAGAAATCGGCCACCAGTTCGCTCTGCAGATCGCCCACGAGGCGCGCGCGCACGCCGGTGTCCACCACGGCGAAGGCGCGGCCGCCGAGATCGACGGCGGCCACCGCGAGCGTCTCGTCCATCGGCATCACGAAGTAGCCGGCGCGATTGATGCCGCGCCGCGATCCGAGCGCCCGCGACACCGCCTCGCCGAGGGCGATTCCGCAATCCTCGACGGTGTGGTGCTGATCCACGTCGAGATCGCCCGCCGCCGTCAGCGCCAGGTCGAACCCGCCGTGACGAGCGACCAGCTCCAGCATGTGATCGAGGAATCGAATGCCGGTGCGCACCTCGCCGCGGCCCCGGCCATCGAGGCCGAGGCGCACGTCGATCGCTGTTTCCCGCGTGTCGCGGGTTACCCTTGCCCTGCGCATGTCGCCTCCTCCAGTGCCGCCATGGCCGCGCGCGTGTGCCTCGTCAGCCCTGCGGTAATCCGCAGGCATCCCTCGCAGCCCGGCGCCGACGATCGGTCACGCACATGGACGCCGCGCGCGGCCAGCGTCTCGTGAACCGCGCGTGCGTCCCCGACGCGTATCAACACGAAGTTGGCCGTGCTCGGCCAGAAGGGAAGTCCCAGCCGCCGGCAGGTGTCGTAGATCAACGCCCGCGACTGCCGCACCTCTTCGACGTACGCGTCGAGATAGGCGCGATCGCGGAGCGCCACCTCCAGGGCGACGGCGGCGAACACGTTGACACTGAACGGCGCAATCGCCGACCGCAGCCGGTGGACGAGCGCCGGCACGCCCACGAGACAGCCCACGCGCATGCCGGCCAAGCCATAGGCCTTGGCAAAGGTCCGTCCCACCAGGACGTTCGGGCACGTCTCGATGAAGGACATGAACGTGTCGCCAGCGAAATCGGCGTACGCCTCGTCGACGAAGACCACCGCCTCCGGAGGAACGAGGCGCGCCACGTCGCGCACCGCCTCATGGGGAATCCACTCGCCGGTCGGATTGTTCGGGTTGCTGAGAAGCACAAGACGCGTGGCCGGCGAGACAGCGCGGCGGACCTCCTCGATCGAGAATCGCAGGTCGGCGCCGGGCGTGGTCGCCACGACGCGCGCGCCGGCGAGCGCGGCGCACGGGCCGTACATCCCGTAGGCCGGCTCCACGACCACGGCGTCAGCCGATGCGTCCTGGCGCGGCAGGAGCGCCAGGGCGGCCGTCAGGATGCCTTCGTCGAGCCCGTTGGTCAGGAGGACAAAGCCCTCGGGTACGCCCAGCGCGCGCGCGCACGCCCGCGTCGCGCCGGTGTAGGCCGGGTACCACGCGACCTGCTCGCGCGTGATGCGCCCAATCGCCTCCATCACGGCCGGCGAACAGCCGCCCGTGTGCTCGTTCAGGTGGAGCCGGATCCCATTCTCCACATCCGGAAGGGGCTCGTACAGGTAGCCGGTGCTCACGTGAGCCTCGCCGCGATCGACGCCGCGTGCCCGGCGAGTCCTTCCACGCCGGCCATGGCGATGGCCGCGGGGCCGACCCTGCGGAGACCGTCACGCGACAGACGCTGCACGCTGATCGTGCGCACGAAGTCCGCCACGCTCAGGCCGCCGCGAAACCGCGCCACCCCAGCCGTGGGCAGCACGTGATTGGACCCGGTGACGTAGTCGCCGGCGGCCGGCGCCGCGAACCTGCCGACGAAGATCGTGCCTGCAGCCGGCATCCGCGTGACGACGTCCTCCTCGTCAGTGGCCAGGTGTTCCGGCGCGATCCGGTGCACGAGCGCGATCGCCTGGTCGAGCGCGGGCGCGACGATGGCCGCGCCGTTTCGCGCGAGAGCCGCAGCCGCAGGGCCTGTCGCCGGCGCCAGGCTGGCAATCGCCCGGACGACCGCCTGCGCCAGGGATCGCGAGGTCGTCACGAGGAACGCGCGCGCGTCGGGATCGTGCTCGGCCTGGGCGATGAGGTCGCGCGCGATCCAGTCCGGCCGCGCCCGATCGCTGATCCACACGAGCTCGGACGGCCCGGCCTCGAAATCGATCGGGCAGTCGGCGGCCACCAGCGTTTTCGCGGCCGCCACGTATCGATTTCCGGGACCGACGATCTTGTCCACGCGCGGCACCGTCTCCGTGCCGTACGCGAGCGCCGCAATGGCATGCGCGCCGCCGACTCGGAGCAGGCGCGTGACGCCAGCCTCGATGGCCGCGGCCATCACCACGGCATCGGGCCTGGGGCACACGGCGATCACCTCGCCCACGCCGGCCACCTGCGCGGGGATCGTCGTCATCAACAGAGACGAGGGTAACGGGTAGCGGCCGCCCGGGACGTAGCACCCGACGCGCCCGAGCGGTACCACGCGCTGCTCGACGGAGACGCCCGGCGCCACGCGCACGATGGATGGCCGAGGCCGTTGCGCCCGCGCGACGCGCCGGATGTGACGCGCGCACGTCGCCATTGCGCGCCGGACATCCCCCGGCACCGTGCGGGCAGCCTCCAGCATCTCGTCCCTCGGGATCTCGATCGGGCCCTCGAGGCCGTCCAGCCGGCGCGCGTATCGCCGCAGCGCCCGGTCGCCCCCGCGCCGCACGGCGCGCACAATCGTCGCCACCTGCCGCAGCAGTTCGGGGTCGCGCGTGGAGCGGCGGTCCACCAATGCGCGGACCGACGAATCTGTCGATCTCAGGATGCGCAGCATATCGTCTCCTAGAGCACGATCTTGTTGAGCGGGTATTCGACGATGCCCTGGCCGCCGGCCGCCTTGAGGCGCGGAATGAGATCGCGCGCCATCTTCTCTTCGAGGATGGTGTTCACGGCGACCCAGTCGGCATCAGCCAGAGGCGACACCGTGGGCCTTCGCAGCGCGGGCAGCAGCCCCAGCACCGCGTCGAGGTTCGCGCGATCCACGTTCAGCATCAGGCCGACGCGCCCATGGGCCTCGATGGCCGCCTGGAGAAGCAGCGCCAGGTTCTCGAGACGGGTGCGCGTCCAGTCGTTCGTGAGGGCGGTCGGGTTCGCGATGAGCTGCGTGTTCGACTCGAGCACGGTGTCGATGATGCGCAGCCGGTTCGCGCGCAGCGTCGACCCGGTTTCCGTCGCCTCGACGATGGCATCGGCCAGCATCGGAGGCTTGACCTCGGTGGCGCCCCAGGAAAACTCGACGTTCACGTGGACACCCTGGCGCGCGAAGTACGCCTGCGTCACGCGCACAAGCTCGGTGGCAATGGTGGCGCCCTCGAGATCGCGCACGGAGGTGTAACGGGATCCCTCGGGCACCGCGAGCACCCAGCGCACCATGCCGTAGCTCTGCTTCGCGTACACGAGGTCGGCGATCGGCACCACCGTGCGGCCGCCGTTTGACGCCGCCTGCTCCGCGATCCAGTCGAGGCCCGTGAGCCCGGCGTCGAGCACGCCGTCGGCCACGTAGCGCGCCATCTCCTGGGCGCGGATCAGCATGCACTCAATCTCCGGGTCGTCGATGGCCGGAAAGTACGAGCGGGGATTGACGTAGATGTTGAACCCGGCGCGGGCAAACAGCTGCACCGTCGCCTCCTGCAGCGAGCCCTTGGGAATGCCCAGCTTGAGGCTCATCACGCATGCTCCGCGGAAAGAGGGATGTCCTTGGTGAAGCAACTGCGAGTACCGGTGTGGCACACGAGGCCGTCGCCGAGCCGCGTGACGCGCACCACCACCGAGTCGTCGTCGCAGTCGGTGAGTATCCGGCGCACCGCGAGCCGGTTGCCGGAGGTCTCGCCCTTGGTCCACAGCGTCTGGCGGCTGCGGCTGTAGAAGGTCACGAACCCGGTGCGCCTCGTGAGGTCGAGGGCTTCGGCGTTCATGAAACCCACCATCAGCACCTCGCCGCTCTCGTCGTCCTGGGCGACGGCGGGAATCAGTCCGTTGAGCTTCGAATAGTCCACGTCTCTGCCTCGTGCGGCACGCGGGCCGCGTTGCTGGTTGTGCAGGGGAAAAGAAAAGCCCCGCCGGGTCCGGCGGGGCTGCTGGGTGCGTGTGAGCGGGGAGTGCTAGAGAATCGTGCTCAACGCGCGCGGCATCGCCGGACCGCTCGTATGGCGGTGGTGATGATGGAGGTGCGCGTGGCGGAACACATACGACATCGTGGAATCAGCGTAACGGGCCGGCGGCCCTTCTGTCAACTCGGTTCGGCTGCTATTCCTGAGGCGACATGCCGTAGGCGGTCCACTCCTCGCGGGAGGGGCCATAGACGCCCGGCACCTTCAACCCGGCCTGGCGCATCAGCACGGTCATCTGCGCGCGGTGGTGGATCTCGTGCGCGATCAGCGCCCGCAGGAACACACCGCGCGCCCATTTGTCGCCATAGATATCGATCTCGACCGGAAGATCCGCATCGGTCCACGCCGATGCGACGGCCCTCTCCACCGCGGGGGCCCCTCCCTGATAGGCATCGGCAATGGTTCGAAACATCTGTGCCTCCTGCGGGATGCCTCGGGCACTTTACTCCCGAGCCGAGCCCGCGGCAAGAACTGCAGGTCAGGAACTGCGGGCCGGGGGTCGGGGTTCCCTCCTTCGCCAAACTGCCTGCCGGCAGGCTCCGGCGGGCAAGCGGGACTCGGAATTCGAGAGACATGCGTTACGCCGGCGCAGGCCGGGGTCCAGTCCGAATTCCGGCATACGCCGGAATGACGGACTCCGCACGCGCAGCTGGCGCGCCTCTGCTATCGGGCCCCGGCCCACGCCGCCATGGCCTGGATAGCATTAGTGGTCGGGACTGACTACGCGCGGGTGCCGTACGCGACTACAATTCTGTGAAGCACGTCGCGCGCCGATAATTCTGTAACCCGAATTCGGAGGGTTTCCCAATTTCCGACCCCTTCGCTTCGCTCATGAGCTTCCGCACGCCGGCGGCGTTCCGCGCATGGCTGGCCCGCAATCACGCCACGGCGAAGGAGCTCGCTCTGCGCTGCTTCAAGATACACGCGGCGGACCAGGGCGTGACTTACGCCCAGGCGCTGGACGAGGCGCTCTGCTTCGGATGGATCGACGGTGTCCGCCGGCGTGTCGATGACGCCAGCTTCAGCGTGCGTTTCACGCCGCGCAAGCCCCGGAGCATCTGGAGCCGCGTCAACATCGCGCACGTCGAGCGCCTGACCAAGACCGGCCGGATGAGGAAGCCAGGTCTGGCGGCGTTCGAGGCTCGAACCGAAGAGCGCACCGGCGTCTACTCGTTCGAGAGGGAGGCGACGCTCGCACCGGCCTACGCCAGGATCTTCCGGGCAAAGGCGGCAGCCTGGGCGCACTATCAGAGCCAGGCACCCTGGTATCGGCGGACGACCACGCGCTGGGTCATGAGCGCGAAGCGGGAGGAGACCCGTGCGAAGCGGCTCGCCATCCTGATCGCCTGCTCGGCCCGGGGCACGACCATTCCCCAGTTGACGCGCACATGACCAAAGGACGTCTCGAAGCCTTCAGCGATGGCGTGCTGGCCATTGTCATCACGATCATGGTGCTGGAGTTGAGGGTGCCGCACCGCGACGCGACTCTTGACGCGCTGGCGCCGATCGCGCCCGTGTTCATCAGCTACGCGCTGAGCTTCGTGTTCGTCGGCATCTGCTGGAACAACCACCACCACATGCTGCACGCGGCGCCGCTCGTGGACGGCCGCGTGCGCTGGGCCAACCTGCACCTGCTGTTCTGGCTGTCCCTGATCCCGTTCGTCACGGGGTGGATGGGCGAGAACCACTTCGCGGCCTGGCCGTCGGCGCTCTACGGCGTGGTGCTGTTGCTGGCGGGCATCGCGTGTTTCATCCCGGCACAGGCGCTCATCGCCGTGAACGGTCAGGACTCGGCCCTGGCGAAGGCCATCGGCAAAGCGAATCGAGCAGCGAACCGTGATTAGTCCCGACGCCTCAAACTCTCAGGCTCTCCCGGTCACTTCAGATACAGCTTCCACCACCTCAGTTCGTTGATCATCCGGTGAACGTTGTTCCAGTGACCGCTGATGCCATGTGGCTGGCCGGCATACTGGATCATCTTCGCCGGCACGCCGCGCCGCTTCAGGGCGAAGTACATCTGCTCGCCTTCCTCGTAGGGCACGCGCTGGTCGACCTCGCCGTGGACGAACAGTGTCGGGGTCTTGACCCTGCCGGCGTAGGTGAGTGGGGACTGCTTGATCATCCGGTCACGCGCGGCAGGCTCCCAGGGCGTCCCGAAGAACTCGGTCTCCTTGGTGCGATAGATGTCGGCGGTGCCGTAATCGCTCACCCAGTTCGTGATGCCGGCCCCTGTTACGGCTGCCGCGAACCTGTCGGGGTACTGCGTGATGAGCCAGTTCGTCATGAAGCCGCCGTACGAGTGCCCCGTGTGCCCGACGCGCGCCGGCTCGACCGGGTAGTGCTTCAACACGAAGTCGATGCCCGACACGACGTCCTCG
>Ga0209668_10001276_pt1 | contig 10743 bp, 13 predicted proteins | sample FrelakmetPLP11PL_FD_187150 | JGI IMG/M metagenome (GOLD analysis project Ga0209668, IMG submission 187150) | Freshwater lake sediment microbial communities from the University of Notre Dame, USA, for methane emissions studies - PLP11 PL (SPAdes)... | ecosystem: Environmental > Aquatic >... | reverse complement strand
CGTCGGCGACGCGGTGCGCGTGGCCTTCGGGGAGTCGACCGTGCTCACGCGGCCGGCGATCCTGTCGCTCCGGGTCGGGAGCACGTGCGCGGATCCTGCCGCCGGCGCCGCGTCCACCGCGCCGAGTCCCGCGGTGCACCAGGCCGGGACGGACGGCACGTGGCGTCGCCTGGGTGGCACGTTGCGGGCGGACCGGGCCTGGTTCGACGTGCCGATCGAGCGCGCGGGCGTCTTTGCCCTCTTCGCAGAGGACGCCGCGCCCGAGGGCGAGCAGAGCGCGCTCGGGCAGACCCTCGCGCTCACGCCGCGCGTCTTCCGGGCGGGGAGCACGACGGGTGCGTCGAGCCTGATCATCTCGTTCAGCATGGCGGATGCGGGATCGGTGTCGGCGTTCGTCCACGATCGCGCCGGCCGGCGCGTCCGGACGCTGGCGGAGGGAACCGCGCTGGGACCCGGGATCCAGAGCCTGCGCTGGGACGGGCGCGATGCCTCCGGCGAGGCCGTCACCCACGGGCTCTACATCGTCACCGTCCAGACGCCGGCGGCGACCCTGACGAAGACCTGCGTCGTCGAGGGTCGCTGACCGGCGTTGGCTTCAGCGGAATCGGTGCTTGAGGGCGCCCCATGACGAGGCGGTGGCGGGAACGGCGGGGCCCGCCAACTCCAGGCGTCCCGTGACCGCGAGAATCTCCCCGGGTTCGGCCGCCTTGCGCCTCGCCGGGAGACCGAACGGGTCCTCCAGCACTCCGATCGCCGGATCGAGTTCGATCGAGTCCGCATATCGCCGGTCGACGGCAACCACGTGCGCCGGCGACGAGAACGTCTGCGTCCACGAGGGCTCGATCCGACCGGTGAAGTAGAGGCTGTGGCCCGATTTCACAGGCGGATCGAGTTCGAACGTCGTGAAGCTCGTGAACTCTCCGAGCGCGACGACGAGCAGGACCTCATGGTTCCAGTCGACACCCGTCGGCAGGGGTTCGGGCGCCACCGCACGTTCCGACTCCGCCATCTGGTTGTTCCAGCGCGTCCACTCGTCCGGCGAGCGGAGAACGACCGCCGCCGGGCTCACCCAGGCGCTCATCGAGAAGCGAAGAACCGTCCTCATCGTGGCCGGTGCGGCGGGGGCTTCCGTCGCGGCGAAGGCAGCACCAAGCGCACCCGCCAGAAGGATCATGTTTCGACGGATTCCCCGTCTGCACTTTCCCCGGGCCATCCCCACCGGGATCCCGGATCCCACCTTCCGCTGCGTGTCCATGACTCCCTCCTCGGGGTGGACGACCCCATGTCGTCCCACAGGAGGAGGCGCACCGAGCCGGTCGGTGTGACACCCGACTTCACGCCCGACCTCCGGATTGAGGTAGATTCCTCGTCCATGTCCCTCACCCCCGGCACCCGGCTGGCCCACGGCGCCTGCCCGCAATGAGCCGCGCCTTCGTCAAGGACGACGACTGGGAAGACCCCGTCGTCGCGCCGCGCCCCCCGCTTCCGCCGGGCGCGCCCAACTACGTCACGCCGCGCGGTCTCGCGCTCCTGCACGACGAGGCGTCCAAGCTCGAGGCCGCGCGTTCCCGCCTCGAGGCCGACGCGTCGCTCGATGACGGCGTGCGCCGCCGCCGCGCCTCGGTGCTCGCGCAGCGCATGCGCGAGCTGGCCTCGCGGATCGCCACAGCACAGGTGGTCGATCCGCGTGCGACCGCGGCGGCGGGCGGGGCCGACACGGTGCGCTTCGGCGCCACCGTCACGCTGCGCGCGCGTTCGGGCCTGGATGAAGGTGAGATCGAGCGCCTGCAGATCGTCGGCGTCGACGAGGCCGATCCCGAGCAGGGGCGCATCGCGTTCACGGTGCCGATGGCGCAGGCCGTGCTGGGTAAGAGGGTCGGGGACACCGTGCTGCTGCGTGCGGCCGGCGGCGAACGCGAACTCGAGATCGCGGGCGTGGAGTACGCGCCATGATCCGCGCGCTGCGCTCCATCGCGCTCGTCGTGCGCGACTACGACGAGGCCATCGACTGGTACGTGGGTGTGCTGGGCCTGACGCTGCTCGAGGACACGCCGCTGCCGGGCGCGGACGGCAAGCGTTGGGTGGTCGTCTCGCCCGGCAGTGGCGCCTCGATCGTGCTTGCGCGCGCGGCGAACGAGGCGCAGGCGGCGCGCATCGGCGACCAGACCGGCGGGCGCGTGTTCCTGTTCGTCGAGACGGACGACTTCGCGGCCGATTTCGCGCGGCTGACCGCGGCCGGCGTGTGCCTCGTCGAGGGACCACGGCACGAGGCGTATGGATCGGTCGCGGTGTTCCTCGACCTGTACGGGAACAAGTGGGACCTGATCGGTCGCGGAGGAGACGTCGGATGAGGGGAATCGAACGCACCTTGTCCGTGGAGAGCATCACGAAGCAGGCGAGGATTGATCCATGAAGTATCTCGTGGTAGTCGAACGAACGAAGACCGGCTTCTCGGCGTACTCGCCGGATCTTGGTGGATGCGTGGCCACCGGACGGTCGCGTACCGGGGTCGTTAAGGAAATGCAGCGCGCCATCGAGTTCCATCTCGAGGGGATTCGCGCTGAAGGTGGTCGTGCTCCCGCACCAGGCACGTTCTCCACGTACGTCGAGGTCGCAGGCTAGCTGGACTTGACGGAGGAACGCACTTCGGGCACGGGGTGAGACAAGAGCCGGCCGGGCCCCGGGCCCCGCCCGGCTCTTGTCGTTGCGCCCGAAGCGCTGCGCTCCGCTCGGTTCACGGTGTGCCCGCGCCCACATTCAATCGCCAGAGCGTGAAGTTGAGCACCGCGGCGAACCCGACCCACGCGAGGTACGGCAGGAACAGCGCCCCCGCCACGCGATCGTGCCGCGAGAACAGCACCGTCACCGCGAGGATCATCCCCCACAGCGCGCAGATGTCGACGAACGCCAGGTCGGGCCGGTAGATCCCGAAGAAGAGGTACGACCACAGCGCGTTGAGCACAAGCTGGACGACGAACAGGGAGAGCGCGAGCCGTGCGCCGCGCCATCCTGCACGCCGCCACACCAGCCACGCCGCCACGCCCATCAGGATGTAGAGCAGCGTCCACACCGGCCCGAAAATCCAGTTCGGCGGGTTCCACGCGGGCTTCACCAGCGATGCGTACCATGCGCCGGGCATGAACCGCGTGCCGACGGCCGCGGCAGCGAACGGAAGCAGTAGCCAGGCCGGAAGGCCGAGCCACGCACGTGCGGTCTTCAAACGACCTCCTGCAGGGGCGGGGCGATCAGTCCGCGACGGTCACCGGCACCGAGACCCAGGATTCGACCGCGCGGCCGGCGCGTTCGGCCGGGCGGAAGCGGATGCGACTGACCGCGTCGATGGCCGCGCCATTGAGCATGGGGATCGAGCGTTCGAGCGTCGTCTCGAGCACGCGGCCGTCGGCGCCGACGTGAGCGCGCACGATGACGGTGCCGCTCACGCCCGAGTCGCGCGCCAGCGACGAGCGCTGGGCGCGCGGGGCGAACAGCGGCGTGGCGGGGACATCGACGGCGGCGTCCGCAGAGGATCCGCCCGAGATCACGCCGGCCGCGCGGGGGGCAGGCCCTGGTCCGTCCCAGTCGATGGGCGTGAACACGCTGTCCGGATCGCCGCGGTTGGCGAGGTCGCCGGACTCGCCGGCGGCGTAGGCGCGCGCCGACTCGCGCTGCTCGCGGATCTTTGCGTTCAGCTCCTGCGCCTGGCGCACCTGGGCCTGCATCTCCTCGGCGGTGAGCGGCGTCGGCGAATTGGGGGCGGTGCGCGCGGGGATCTGCGTCAGCAGCCGATCGGCGAATCGCTGCGCGCCCCACCACGAGGCGACGAGCACGAGCGCACACGAGGCGAGCACGACCAGCCGACCGCGACGCGCGAGTGCGTCGACCGTCGCGGCGACGACCTCGGAGAGGCGCTCTCGATTCACGAGCATGGGGATGTCCCCCGGCTCAACCGCGTGGCTCGCCTGCTTCGACCTCGAAGAAAAGTTCGCGGACGATGGGAAGCGGCGGCGTGCCGTGCGCGAGTAGCGCGTCGTTGAACTCGCGCAGCTTGAACGCATCGCCCTTCGCCGCCTTCTGCTCGTCACGCAGGCGAACGATCTGCTGCCAGCCCACGAAGTACGTCGACAGCTGCACCGACGTCACCTGGGCACGCTTGATCTTCTCTTCGGCGACCTTCTTCGTCTGGAAGCCTTCTTCGAGGAGGAGACGAAGCGCCTCGTCCTCGCTCATGCCCTGCGCGTGAAGGCCCACGTCGATCATCGTGTTGAGCACGGCGCGCTGCCAGAACTTGAGCTGGCCGAGCTCGTGACGCGGGTCGCCGTTGATGCCCGCCTCGAGCATGAGCTGCTCGGAGTAGACCGCCCAACCCTCGGCGAAGGCGCCATTCCACAGCATGTTGGGAACCAGGCGACCGCTCTTGTTGGCGTGCCATAGCTGCACGTAGTGGCCCGGCAGCGCCTCGTGGATCGAGAGGATGCGCAGCTGCCACGTGTTGTACTCGCGCAGGTAGTCGTCGGTCTGCTCGTCCGTCCAGCTGTCGGGAATCGGCGTGATGTAGAAGAACGTCGGCAGGTGCGACTCGAGCACGCCCGGGGGATCGCACGACGCGCCCGGCACGCCGCGCGCGAACTCGGGCGTGAGCTCGATCTTGAGCGGGCTGTCGGTGGGCATCGCCACCAGGTCGTTGGCCTTGAGGAACGTGTCGAGCTCGGCGCAGAACTTCGTGCACAGCGGCAGGAAGTCCTCGCGTCCGGGCTTGTCGGCCTCGAGGCGCGCGAGCGCGTCCTTCACGCCGCCGGCGCCCATCGACTTCGCGATCTCCTCCATGCGCGTGCGCTGCTGCTTGAGCACGGTCTTCGCCCAGTCCATGAGCTTGGTCGGCGTGATGTCGCCGCCGGTCGCCAGCGCGAGCTTCTCGGCGTAGAGTTCCTCGCCGAGGCGCCAGTCGCCGCCGGGCTTGTGCGCGGCCTGCTTGAGGTACTTCTCGAAGCGGACGAGCGCGGTCGTGGCTTCGTCGACGGCCTTGCGCGCGCGCTCGGCGAGCGCCGGCGCCTGCGCGTCGACCTGGGTCAGGAACGAGTCCTCGAGGAACTGCGACAGGCCATCGACCTGCAGCAGGCCGACCATCACGTGCGGCTTCGGCATGCGGACGAGGTTGTGCTCGGCCTGCTCGAAGTACGCGGGGAACTGCTCGATGCGCCGGATCGCGTTCTCGAAGCGAGCCGCCGCCGCGGCGAACTCGCGTTTCAGTAGAGTGGAGACGCCTTCGCCCGCCTGGCGGATGTAGAAGTTGGGGTCGTACTGCCAGGGGCGCTCGTCCTCGAGCTCGAACAGGGCCGCCTTGGCGCCGTGCAGGAGGACGCGCAGGTCGAGACGATCGTCCGCGTCGAGGCCCTCTTCGGAGATGCCCTCGAGGCGTTCCTGCAGGGACATGAATCCACCGACCGCGCGGTCACGGCTCTTCTTATCGTGGGCCGGGAGCTGGTGGTCATGGTCGTGATGGCCGAGCACCGTTCCGTAGACCGGGTCGGTGGTGACCAGGTGGTCCAGAAATTCTTGGGCGAGCGCGGCAAGGGAAGGGTTGGTCGGCAGTCCGTGCATGGATATCCTCGGTCCGGGAGCAAAGCCGCGTCCGGCAGGGAGCACGATGCTCCGGTCCGGGGGACGAGGGGGCGGCCTCGACTGGTCGGCCGGATTATGGAAAGGGTGGCCCGGTGGGTCAAGGAAAGGCTGGGCATTCGGGCGGACAACTTGGCGTGGAATCTAGGTTTGGGCGATTCTTGGGGGCGGGACGATGAATGACGACAAGTGGGACGCGATGGTGGGCCAGATCCGACGCAAGTTCACGGTCACCGAGCACACGACCAGCGAGCCAGACGTGCGGGACAAGGCGGTGCGCGAGATCATCGTCTTTGACGGACCGACCGGTCCGATGAAGCTCGAGCGCGTCACCCGGCCGCTGGTCCTGGAGAAGAAGCCGATCTACTCGGGGCGGGCCGGGGCCGGGGTGCAGTACGGCTACGTGCTCGATCCGGTGGAGAAGACCCACCGCGAGAGCCTGTTCCGCTGGGAGAACAACGGCTGGACGGAGATGGACCTGTCGGCGATCAGCCGGGGCTAGAGCTGGGTCCGGGCCCCCAAAACCTGTGGACGGCTGTGCGTAACGGGATACCGGAACTCGGAAAGGATCCGTAAGATATTGCAATCACGTTAAATACAGACGCGATCCGGCGGCTTTCGTTATCCACCGCCGAATCGCGCCAGCGTGCAACCGGGCCTGTCCCTAGGAGTTGCCACGTCGGTTGGCGGGCTCGCCCGACGTGATGGCCGTGCTCTCGTCGAGCATGGTGCAGCGGCCCGTGAAACGGACGCCGTCTTCGATCACGATGGCGCTCGAGGTGAGGTCCCCCTTCACCCGCGCCCCGCTCATGAGCACTACGCGTTCTTCGGCCTGGATCCCGCCATCGAAGACTCCTGCGACAATGGCCTCGCGCACATGCACATCCGCGTGCACGTGCCCGTAGGGCCCGACGATGATGCGGTCGCAGTTGAGGATGTCGCCGTCGAAGTCGCCATCCACCAGGAGCGTGCCCTCGATCATGAGGGTTCCGCGGAAGCTCGAGCCCACCCCGATGTGGCAGTTGGGGATGATGTCGCCTTCCTCCTCCCCGTCTCGATCGCGCGCGAACGGATTCTTGAGCACGCTGCCCTCACCTTCTGCCGAGTCGAGTCCCAGCGCGCGTGCGGCCACGCGATGGGCCAGGGATCGTCCGCGTCCACTTCCGGTCTTCGAATCCGCGCTCATTCCATCACCCCCAGGAGTTCGAGCAGGCGCTCGAGGTCCGTCTCACCGTAGTACTCGATCTCGATCTGGCCACGATCTCCGCTCGGTGTGGGGACGATCCTGACCTGCGTTGCGAGACGCCGGCGAAGCACGGTCGTCCACTCCGCGTAGTTGCTAGAAACCGCATCCACAGTACCTTGCGAGCCTGTGGCGCTGCCGCGCGCACGCCGCGGAGTTGTCTTGCGGCGCAGCTTGCGCGCGATCAAAGCCTCGGTCTTGCGCACGGAGAGCCCCATGTCCGCGACGTAGCGCGCATTCGCTTCGATCTCCGCGCCGGAGGGCAGAGCGAGCAGTGCGCGCGCATGACCCGCGGTGAGTGTTTCACGTGAAACCATCGTCTGCACGGCCGGCGGAAGAGCGAGCAGTCGAAGCGCATTCGTGATCGCAGAGCGGCTCTTGCCGACGCGCTGGCTCAGTCGATCATGCGAGTACTTCAGCTCGTCGATGAGGCGCTGATAGCCGAGCGCTTCCTCGATCGCGTTGAGATCTTCGCGCTGCAAGTTCTCGATGAGCGCGACCTCGAGCAGCTCGTCGTCCTCGATGGGGCGGACGATCGCGGGGATCGTCGAGCGACCGAGCTTCTGCGAGGCGCGGAAGCGCCGCTCGCCAGCCACCAGCTGGAAGCGATCACCCGCGGGGCGGACCAGCACCGGCTGGAGCACGCCCTGGACGCGGATCGACTCAGCCAGCTCGGACAGCGCATCGTTGTCGAACTCGAGGCGCGGCTGCTTGGGGTTCGGATCGATGCGATCGAGCGGGATTTCGACGACGCCCGGCTCGAAATCTGCGGCCGCCACGCCGGCCGGCGAGATTGCCGGCGGGATGGAAACTGAAGCCACAGATGGGGTTGCGGGAGCGGTGGCCGAGGATTCGGGCGGCAGAGCTGCCGCGATCGCCGTGGCCTCGCGCTCGAGAGCCGCGGCGTCCGCGGCATCGTGCGGTGCCGGCGCGCCGGGGATCAGGGCGCCGAGTCCTCGCCCAAGGGCCTTCCTCGTCATGGGGTCATGACCTCCTGGGCGAGAGAGCGATAACTCTCTGCACCGGTAGAGCTTCCGTCGTAGTGGATGATCGCTTTGCCGAAGCTCGGGGCCTCGCTGAGGCGCACGTTGCGGGGAATCACGGTGCGATAGACTCGGTCGGAGAAGAACTTCCGCGCCTCGTCGGCTACCTGCTGCGAGAGGTTGAGACGCGCGTCGAACATGGTCAGGAGAACGCCTTCGATCCGGAGGGCTGGATTCAGGTTCTCCTGGACGAGCTGGATCGTGCGGATGAGCTGGGTCAGGCCTTCGAGCGCGTAGTACTCGCACTGCAGGGGAATGAGCACCGAGTCCGCGGCCGTCAGGGTGTTGACCGTCAGCAAGCCGAGCGACGGTGGGCAGTCGATGAAGATGTAGTCGTACTGGTCGCGGATCCCGGCGAGCGCCTGGCGGAGCTTGGTCTCGCGGGCCATGACATTGACCAGCTCGACCTCGGCGCCGGAGAGCTTCTGCCCGGAGGGCAGGACATCGAGACCGGGCAGCAGGTCGCGATGAATCGCCTGTTCGATCGGGTAGTTGTCGACCAGCACCTCGTAGAGAGTCGGCTCCGCCTCGTCGGGAACGAGGCCAAGCCCACTTCCGGCATTGCCCTGCGGATCGATGTCGACCAGAAGGACGTGCTTGCCCTCTTCGGCAGCGCACGCGCTGAGGTTGATCGCGGTGGTCGTCTTTCCGACGCCGCCCTTCTGGCTGGCGACGGCAATCACCTTGCCCATTGGAACATCACGTCCTTGCGGGGGCCGGGTCCTGGCTGCGGGAGCGAACAGCTTTGGAGAACGTACGGATCGCGCCGTGGGAGCGTCAATAGGCTTCTCCCGGTTGTGATGCTGCAAGGACTTGCGGGGGCGCGAGAGCGTGAGTCCGGCGACTGTTTCACGTGAAACGTCGGTTGTGGGGTGTGCCGCAGATGGCGGGGGGGACGTTTCACGTGAAACATGGGTGCCGTCGGCGAGGATCTGGGGCAGGCTGGGGGCACTTCGATTCTCCCGAGCCCGGCTCCTGTGGGCGCTGCGGGGCTGCATGCCCTTGTGCCGCCTCGGAGCTTCCTTGTCCCTGGGGTGATCTCGGCGCGAGGGCTTGTATCCGCGAACAATCCTCCCGCGCCTCGCGGAATCAGGAAGCGCGCCCACGCGCCCGCGCGGGGCGAGCTCAGCCAGAGTCCGCGACCAGACGGCCACTGGCCAGGGGATCGTGGCGCGGCAGTGCCATGGCGGCCTGCGATCGAGGCCGGGAGAATCAGAGCTGGGATCACGATACTGGATCCCGTTGAACTGCAATGTCTTGGCGTTAATGACCACAACGCATCGAGTTAATCTGTTGCAGCCCTGTATGTTACGGTCCGGACCAGTTCGAGATGTGATGCCGACGATACAGAGACTATGCTGCATCGCATTCAACCACAACGACATGCAAAGGAGACTGGAAGCCGATGCCAGTGGGCTCAGACATCAACGACCTCGTCGCACTCCTGCGGCGCACGCCCGCGATTCTCGATGCCTGGCTCGACGGCCTGCCCGATGCGTGGCTGCTCGCAGACGAAGGGCCGCGCACATTCAGTCCGCGCGCGGTGCTCGGGCACCTCATCCTCGGTGAGCGCGCGGACTGGATGCCGCGTGTTCGCCTGATTCGCGCGGTCGGCGACGCGCAACCTTTCGATCCATTCGATCGCTTCGGCTTCGCCGAGATGTTGCGCACGCGGACGACGCGCGGGCTTCATCCCGCCCTCGGGCCGGTGACGCTGGGCCAGTTGCTCGCGACGTGGGCGACGCATGACCTCAATCATCTCGCGCAGGTCGCGCGCGTGATGGCGCGCACGCAGGACACCGAGGTGGGACCGTGGAAGGAGCATCTCGGAGTGCTCGCGTGGAAACGATGATCGAAACCCGGAGTGGTCGATGAACGCGGTGAATCTCGAGGCGAAGCTTGCGACGTTCGCGGAGCACGGGCAGCCGCGCACCGTCGTACAGTTCAATGATCACGACATCATGGTGGTGAAGGCGCAGGGCGAGTTCGTGTGGCACAATCACGCCAATACGGACGACCTGTTCCTCGTGCCGAAGGGCGTCGAGCATCGGCCGATCGCGCGCGAGGAAGTGCATCTCCTCATCATGGAACGCACGGGCACGCCGAACACGGGTGATCCCGCGACGGCCGCCGAGCGGCGCGAGATCTGATGACGGCGGACGCTCCCGGGCGGCTTCCCATCCTCCCCATCCTGCGCATCCTCGACGCGCAACGCCGCGGCAGCTCGCGTCCGCTGCTCGTCGAGACGAGCGCGGGTCCGCAGATGGTGAAGCTGCGCGGCGCCGCGCAGGGCAACGGGCCGCTCGTCGCCGAGATCGTCGTCGCCGAGCTGGCCGCCGCGCTCGACCTCGCGGTGCCGGCGCGCACGTTGCTCACGCTCGCGGCCGACACGCCGACGAACGACCGCGAGGACGAACTCGCCGACCTGCTCGTCGCGAGCGTCGGCACGAACCTGGGCTTCGCGTGGATGGACGGCGCGCGCGAGGCGACGGCCGACGAACTCGGGCGCATGCCGGACGAGGCGAAGGCAGCGATCCTGTGGCTCGATCGCTTCACACACAATCCGGATCGCACGGCGCGCAATCCGAACCTGCTGTGGTGGAACGAGCGCGCGTGGCTGATCGATCACGGGGCGGCGATGCGCTTCCAGTACGACTGGTCGCGCGTCACCGAGGACACGCCGCGCGAGGCCGGCACGGTCTTCGAGGCGCACCTGTTCGAGGCGATGGCAAGCGCGCCCGAGTGGACCGCGCACGAGAAAGCCTGCGCGGCGCGGATCACGCGCGAGGTGCTCGCGGCCGCGGTCGCGCGAGTGCCGGACGAGTTCCTGCGCCTCGAGCG
>Ga0209668_10001275_pt1 | contig 10749 bp, 9 predicted proteins | sample FrelakmetPLP11PL_FD_187150 | JGI IMG/M metagenome (GOLD analysis project Ga0209668, IMG submission 187150) | Freshwater lake sediment microbial communities from the University of Notre Dame, USA, for methane emissions studies - PLP11 PL (SPAdes)... | ecosystem: Environmental > Aquatic >... | reverse complement strand
AAAGAAGCTGCTGCGGTTTAACACCGAGGGCACGGCCAATGTAGTGAATGCTGCGCTGGAGAAGAAAATCCGGAAACTATGCCATGTTTCATCCATAGCAGCGCTTGGCAGGCCGGAAAACCTGGCTGATTTGATCAATGAGGAGATGGTCTGGAAGACATCCAGGAACAATTCTATTTATGCAGTCAGCAAATATGGTGCGGAAAGGGAAGTCTGGCGGGGAACGGCCGAAGGGCTTGATGCAGTGATCGTAAATCCGAGCGTAATTTTAGGTATTGCAGGCGCCACCTGCGGTAGTTCAAGGATATTCAACACCGTTTGGGAAGGACTCAGGTTTTATCCCACGGGAAAAAATGGATTCGTGGATGTGCGCGATGTAGTCAGGGCCATGATTTTACTGATGAATAGCGATATCAGTAATGAGCGATTTATCCTGAGTGTCGAAAGCATTGAATATAAAAGGTTATTCGATTTAATGGCGGCAGAAATGGGAAAACCATCGCCATCCATAAAAGTCGGCCCGATGTTATCAGGCCTGGCATGGCGGGTTGAAAAATTAAGGTCGGTGGTGACAGGAATTAAACCTTTGATTACGAAAGAAACAGCTCATACCGCTGTGCAGCAGTATGAATATTCCAATGAAAAGATAAAAAAAGAGCTGGGATTTGAATTCACGCCGATAGAGGAGACGATAAGGCATTTCTGTGCGATATTCATGAAGGGCTGAATTGCTAAATTGTTAAACTGCTCAATGGCTCAATTGAATTTTAAAACTAACTTTGCCCCCTTAAAACGCTTTCAGAATGAAAAAAATCGCTTTGATTTACTGGCCGAAAAAAGGGAGCACGGAAATTGCCGCTCATAAGATTTATTCGAGGTTTGAGAAAGATGTCATCGACATATTCACAATCACCGAGATCAATACTGCTGAATTTGCCATGTACGATGCATTTATTATCGGCAGCTCGACAACAGGGGCCGATAATTGGGAAAACACGCATAAAACGCGATGGAATGATTTTTTTGGCAAGCTGGATAAGGCTGAGATCAAAGGCAAACCATTCGCACTTTATGGATTGGGAAACCAGGTGCTCTACCCGAATAACTTTGTCGATGGCATGGCTTTCCTGAAAGAGATATTTGAGAAACGCGGTGCTCTCCTGAAAGGATTGTGGCCGGTTGAAGGCTATGACTTCCAGGAATCCGAGTCGGTTGAAAACGGCAAGTTTTATGGCCTGGCACTTGATTTTGACCACCAGGACGAACTTACTGAAGGGCGCATCGATAAATGGGTCGCCCAGATCCGTAAAGATTTCGGAATTTAATCGGCGATAGTATTCTTATAATGCTCAAAGCGGCTGAGCACTTCCAAAACGAAATTATAAGCCTCTTCTCCGTTAGCGTACCCGTAACGCACAACCGAATCGCGGTAATACAGCGGGTTTGATTTATTCAGGACGTAATAATCGACATTTTCTGTCCAGACATTTGGATCTCTGCCATTCTTCTCGGCCAGCCTGCGGGCATCAAAAACATGGGCAATACCTAAATTATAAGAAGCCAGGATAAATTTTATCCGTTCTTCAGGATTGCTGATCTCTTTAGGGAGCTCATGGTCGAGGGTCTTAAGGTATTGGATGCCGGCCTCAAGTTGTTGAAATTCAGAAGCGGTGCTGTCGATGCCAAATAAAGCTGCTGTGGCAGGCATCATCTGCATAAGGCCAAAAGCTCCGGACCAGGACCTGCTGTCAGAATGGAACTGTGATTCCTGGTAAATCAACGACGCAACAAGCCGCCAGTCAAGGTTATTCTGTTTGGAAATATTGCGGATAATATCATCATATTGCGAGATTTTCTTCCCGTTGAAATTTACAGTTTCGCTCTTAGCCATGAATGCAGTGCGGGAGCTGTTGAAATACTTATCAATCAGGTGCTTTGAGGCGTAAGAATTATTGTTTTCGGAAAGCCAGTCATCAATTGCAATCCGCAGACTATCTGAATCAGGCCTGACTGCCCAGGCAATATTCTGGGGAAAGCTGATAGGAGTCCTGATATCAATATCCGGATATTGCTTCTCAAAGAAGCTTGCCAAATGTTCATCGCATACAGTGTAATCGATATCACCGTTCGCAACTGACTCAACCAGTTGTTCAACTTCATAGACTGGATCTTCCCCGATCAGGATCGGCCATCCGATTTCTTCCGAGAGGTTTTTTAGCCGTTCTTTATGGGCAGAAGCTTTTTGCACCACCACAGTCTTGCCTGCGAGGTCAATAGGGTTGCGGATAAGGTTCTTTTCAATGTCATCCCATGTCCTCATTTTGCGCCAGTTTTCCGGCTTGCGCTGTACCAGCATCTGGCGGGTCTGCATGATAGGAAGTGTAAAATCGACTTTTTCCGACCGGTCAAGTGTCATGGTCAGGCCTATAGCAATTATGTCCGCTTTTCCTTCCTCAAGGATGCGGAAAGCGTCATCAAGATCTGTAGCAACATTGATTTCAAGGTCAACACCGAGATAATCGGCAAACATCTTTATTTTCTCATACTGGAAACCCATTGGCTCTCCCCTGTAGATGAAATAGTCAGTGGAACTATAATCAGTTATTGCAACCAGTTTGCCTCTTTCCTGTATTTCGCTGACCCTGAAATGCTGTGGCAAGTCCGCACCGGCCAGGACCTGGTTCATTTTTTCCTGGTGATTGGTCAGGCAGGAGGTTAATAAGATTATAGGGATTAAAAGCAGTAATAGACTTGGAAAAAATTTGAAATGGACATTTATTTTTTCAGGAAAATTCATCCAGTTTGTTTTCGTTCAACATGAGCCTGCTTACAATTAAATGGCTTACCAATTAATAACCAGGCTAATAATAACTCAACATGTTAAATTTTATTGTTTAACGCTGCAAAGATAATGTAAAAATTCCATCCGGCTGACAACCGGATGGAATATTATGAATATCAGTATGTTAATAAATGTTAATCGAATTCTACAATCATTTCCACCCTCCTGTTTTGCTGGCGGCCTTCTGTAGTATTATTATCAGCGATGGGTTTGGTTTCGCCAAACCACTCTGCAATCAGTTTTTCCGGAGCCACTCCTTTTCCCTGGAGGTATTTGGCGGTGGCCTGGGCACGGTTTTTCGACAATGTCATATTGGATTCGTCACTGCCGACATTATCGGTATGGCCGGAAATCCTGAGCTTCCAGGTAGGTTTGCTGATGAGCAGGGCAGCCAGTTCATCCAGTGAAGCAAAAGAGGAAGAACGGATCACGGATTTGCCGGTTTCAAATTCAAGATTTTCAAAAGCAGTTTTCAATACGGCCACTTCTTCAACTTTAAGGACAGGGCATCCGAAATTTGCCGGATCGCCGGGTGTAAGCGGGCAACGGTCTTCTTTGTCGATAACTCCATCGGCATCTGTATCGGAATAGGGGCAACCGTTATTTTCGGGAGGACCTGGCTGGTTAGGACAGCTGTCATCAGAATCTTTAACCCCGTCACCATCCGAGTCGAGGAACGGGCAGCCACCCTGGTCAGCCGGACCTGCGAGATCTGGGCATTGGTCTTTTATATCCGGTACGCCATCGCCATCCCTGTCCGGGCAGCCATTAAGTTCGATCGGGCCAGGAATATCAGGACATTCGTCCCTTATATCAATCACGCCATCGCCATCTCTATCGGGGCATCCTTTCGTTAGCTTGTCGCCAGGTACGTCGGGACAATCATCTTCATGATCGGGAATGCCATCCCCGTCTTTATCAGGGCAACCTTTGAAAATCTTAACCCCGGCTATATCCGGACATGCGTCTTCAACATCGATCACACCATCGCCGTCACGGTCCGGACAACCCATAGATTCCCATGTACCCGGGATATCGATACATTTATCTTTTTTATCGGAAACAGCATCCAGATCTCGGTCACTTGGCGGTCTTTCGAACCAGATCGGTACTTTGATCCCAAAATAGTAGCTGGAGCCGTATGGATCGCTGATCAGAGCGGAGAAAAGATTATTGACGCCCATATAAACAAAAGCAGCCCTTATGCCAAGACCAACGTTGAATTTTTGGAGACTTCCGTATTGCATGGGCAGCATTACGCTGAACCATTTATGTTCATAGCGGGGTGTAATGCTGTAACTCGAGTAGTAATGGGAATTTCCCGTCTTATCATACCCGGTGTTGAGCGCCGTAAATGTGGTGAGGTTTACGTAGAATCCCTTCACAACGTTGACATCCGCCTGGAGGCTGACAGCAGTAGGCAGTGAAATCCTGAAATTCTCATCGTTTTTACTGTTATTGCTCCAACCGGCATCCGTTTCGATTCTTTGATTAATGGTATCGGAAAAATCCACATAAGGCGGAAACCTGAATGATACTTCTTCAATATCCATCCAGTGCGTATTCTCAGGGACGCTGTTATCGCCACTTTCATATCTTGAAAGGTAATCAGGTGTCTGTTCCATAGTAAAATCCTTGCTGCCATAAGCTTTTTTGTACCTTAACCTGCCGATATCGAGTACCGATATCCCTACTTTTACCAGGTATTTGTTCAGGTCCTTTCTCAACAGGTCAGTTTCCCCATCCATATTATAGTAATAGTCCTTATATTTTGGACGAAACTCATATACAGCTCCAATGTCCAAACCAACAGAAGGATTTGAAATAAAAGCATACCTGAATCCGGTGCCGTTAATGCCATTTTCACCATCCTGCCAATCCCAGTTGTCGGAGGCTCCATATTCAACATAATCGGAATTCCAGGATAAATAATCAGCTTCGCTGGTTCCTCTATTATCAGCATAGTAATATAGATCTTCCATTTCAAGATATGCTCCGCCCATACCTTGCAAAAGCTTTAGTGTCAAACCGGTTTTAACATAGTGAGCTCCGGAATTATAAACCTCCGTGGCATAAGTCAATCCGTAATCCGCGAAAATATTCTGTACTTCGCGGACATTTTCTTCATGGTACCACGTACGCCAGTATGCTTCATCCTTAAAGTCCTCATAAATAGAATAGGCCAGCGGTTCACCTATGCCTTCCCCATTAAGGATCTGGCGTGTCCTGTAAGTAAATCCTATTGCATGTCTAGGATTGATTGTAACCATAAAACTGGGGCCAAGCATGCCTATATTAACAATACCAGCCTTATCTTCACCATTTGGATCAGCCAGGTAATGGCTTTCGTCCCACCAGTCTTCATTGTTGATCATATCGTAAGGCTTCATCAGACTTAAGCCATGAAAGCGGAACATATTATTATAGATATCAGAGCTATAGCCAAACAGGTTGATGTCAACCTTAAAACGGCTATCGACAATAGAAGCTGGTTGCAATGTAGCCTGATTAATGCCCATGTAATTGTCGTTCAGGACAGGCAGGAAATCCTGGGCCAAAGACATGTTTAAAGGTCCCGAAAGGAAAACCAGCACAAATAATGCATGTTTGTAAATATTCTTCATAGATTTTTTGGTTAAATGGTTTACTCCTGGATTAATTAAAAATCATTGATTATACATATTATTTTAAAGGACATCCGGTATTATGGCCACATCACAAATTTTCGGTCTGGTAAATCTAAACCAAATATAAACAAATTAATCGTTTAATGTCAATAGAAATACAGAAGTAAAGACAAGAAAATATTGTGATCAGCTCAGGTAGTCTTACGGTATTGCCATACTGCTATAGTAAGGGCGAGAATGGCATAAACCCCGAGGATGATAAGATTATGTGCAATATCCATAAATCCTGATCCTTTCAGCATGATCATACGGATAACTTCCACAAAATAGGCTATCGGATTTAGCAGGTCGATTATTTTGGCCCATTGGGGCATACTGTCGACTGAAGTAAACAATCCGCTCATCAAAATAAATATGACAAGGAAGAACCAGGACAGGAACATAGCCTGTTGCTGGGTATTTGTTTTGGTTGAGATAAATAATGCCAGACCAAGGGTGACCAGCAGGTAAACTGCCGCTACAAGGAAGATCAGCCAGATGCTGCCTAGTATCGGGATTGCGAATACCAGCTTTGCGATTGTCAGCCCAAAGGAAAGTTCTGCCAGAGCCACCAGCCAGTAGGGCAGGAGCTTTCCGATAATGAACTGGTATTTCCGGATTGGGGTGACGTTGATCTGCTCTATGGTGCCTATCTCTTTTTCCCTGACCAGGTTCATGCCTGAAAGGAACATCCCGATGATGGTCACTAATAAAACGAGGATCCCTGGAACCATGTAATTTTTATAATTCAATTCCGGATTATACCAGAACGACCAGGTGACCTGGATGGGCTCATCTGTGGATAATCCGGATGATTCGACAAGAAGGCTGATATTGAAATCCTGTACGATTGAGAGGGTGTAAGCATTCATCAGTGCGGCAGCTGCGCCATCGATAGCATTGGTTACAAGCTGTACTTTCGCCTGCCCTGTTGTATTCAGGTCCTTTTCAAAATCTGCTGGTATCGAGATGATCTGATGTGCCCGGCCGGTCAGGATATCCTGCTCGCCCAGCATGTCAGAGTTGGAAAAGTTCACGATTTTATAAAACGGTGACCCTGAAAAATGGCCGATAAGGTCACGCGAAGTTTTGCTCCGGTCAAAATCAACCACATGCAGCCTGATCACTTTGATCTCGAAAGTGGCTGTATAGGAAAGGACAATAAGCTGGATCAGGGGAAGGATAAAGATGATCCGGACCATGACCTTGTTGCGGAACAGCTGGATGAACTCTTTTCGTATGATAAATGACAGTGTTCGCATGGCTAGGTCAGTCTGATCTTGAAATTTCTGACGCTTAACCCGATAAAAACTGCCGTCATCAGGATAATGATCAGCGTTTCCTTCCAGATATACTGCATTCCGACCCCTTTAAGCATGACTCCTTTGATGATGATGATGAACCATTTCGATGGCATCAGGTTGCTCAGGATCTGCAATAATATTGGCATATTTTCGACAGGGAAAATGAATCCGGAGAGCAGGATTGTCGGCAGCATCAAACCGGCCAGCGAGATCATGAGCGCGATCTGCTGGTTTTTGCTGATCGTGGAGATCAAAATCCCCATCGAGAGGGCCATAATAATGAAGAGCATGGCTTCCAGCAGTAAAAGGGCCAGGTTTCCCCTCATCGGCATGCCGAATACAAAGTAGCCGAGAGTCAGGATGGTAATAGCATTTATGAGTGACAGGACCACGTAAGGAGTCACTTTGCCCAGGATGATCTGGACCGGTTTAAGAGGGGATACGAGCAGTACTTCCATCGTGCCAAGCTCTTTTTCACGTGCGATGGAGATGGATGTCATCATGGCACAGACCAGCATGAGCAACACGGTGATAATGCCGGGCACGAACATGAAAACACTTTTCAACTCCGGGTTAAAGAGCAGTTTGGGCTCCGGGGTGATAACGACCGGGATGGCAGCCTGGTTTAACAGCAGGTTTGCCTGGTAATCCTTAATAATGGCACGGGTATAATTTGCCAGCAGGCTTGCCGTATTGGGATCGGAAGCGTCGCCGATAATATGAATCCCAGCTTTTTTATCTTTTTCTAGATTTTCAGCAAAATTGTCCTCGAAAATGATAACCTGTTTAATATTCCCCTGGCGGAACTTGTCTTCAATCTGATCTTCGCTGACAAGGTTTTCTTCGAGTATAAAATATCCTGAAGAAGTGATCTTTGCAATGATTTCCGCGGTTACTTCATCTCTGGAATAATCCAACACTGCGATCCGGGCATTCTTGATCTCGTTGGTAAGGGCGAAGCCAAACAACAATATCTGGACGACGGGCATCCCGAACAGGATGATCATCGTCCGGACGTCGCGGAAAATGTGGAAGAATTCTTTGATGATGAAGCCCCGCATTTAAATTGTTAAACTGTTAGACTGTTAAATTGTTAAATTGTTAAATTGTTATAAAACAATAAATTACTACCTAATGACTACTTTATGACAACCTAATGACCATTACTAACACCCTTCCGTGCCAGGTGAATGAAAACTTCCTCCATTGAATCTGATTCAAACTGCTCCTTCAGAGCCACGGGGGTATCCAGCGCCTCGATCCGTCCGTCGACCATGATCGACACCCTTTCGCAGTATTCTGCTTCATCCATGTAATGTGTCGTAAGGAAAACGGTAATGCCTTCATGGGCCGTTTCGTAGATCATATCCCAGAACTGGCGGCGTGTGACAGGATCGACACCGCTTGTCGGCTCATCAAGGAAAACGATTGCCGGCTCATGCATCACGGCGATGGAGAAAGCTAGCTTCTGCTTCCATCCCAGAGGAATTGACTGGATCACACGATCTTTGTAATCTTCCATCCCCAGTTTCTTCAAAAAATAGGTCATCCTTTCACGGATCTTGCTGTTGCTTAGGCCATAAATCCCTCCGAAGAAGGTAAAATTCTCTCCAACGGTCATATCGTCATAAAGCGAAAACTTCTGGCTCATATAACCTATATTTCTCTTGATCTTTTCCGTTTCCTTATAAACATCATATCCCGCAACCCTTATAGTGCCGGAAGTCGGCGCCCACAAACCACACAAGATCTTGATAGCGGTTGTTTTCCCGGCTCCATTCGCGCCAAGGAAACCAAAAATCTCCCCTTTTCTGACAAAAAAATTCAAATGGTCATTTGCAACGAATGAGCCGAATTTTTTTACTAGGTCCCGGACTTCTATGATATGATGGTCTGAAATGGTCATTAGGTGGTCATAAAGTGGTCATTAGGTAGTCATTAGGTAGTCATTAGGTAGTCATTAGGTAGTCATAAAGTAGTCAGTATTTTAATTTTTAATTTTTAATTTTCATCAGCGCCATAAAACTATCTTCCACAGAAGGGGTTATATACTTTGCGGTTACGAACCGATGTCCTTTTTCAGCAAGGAAGCGTTCGATCTTTTCTTCCTGCTGCCTGTCTTTCTTTACGGCAGCATGGATATATTCCCCTGACCGGTATGCCCTGATAGTACCTTCAAATTCAAGCACATCGAACAGAAGCTGGTACATGTTCTCTGACTTGACTGCGAGCAAAGGGTTTTCGTAAGATTTTACTATTCCTCCCGGTGTATTCACACTTAAAATTTTCCCTTCCTGGATGAGTGCAACACGGTCGCAACGGCCTGCCTCATCCATATAAGGTGTGGAAACCAGGATGGTGATGCCTTCTTCTTTAAGTTTAGCCAGCATATCCCAGAATTCTTTCCTCGAAACAGCATCGACACCAGTAGTGGGCTCATCAAGAAATAAGATGACCGGCTTATGGATCAGGGCACACGACAGGGCCAGCTTCTGTTTCATTCCGCCGGAAAGCTTCCCCGCGGGTCTTGTCTTGAAAGGCTCAATTTGCTGGTAAATATCCCTGATCAGGTGATAGTTTTCCTTGATAGAAGTATTAAAAATACTGGCAAAGAAATTCAAATTCTCTTCAACACTCAGGTCCTGGTAAAGGGAGAACCGGCCGGGCATATAGCCCACAATTTTCCGGATCTTCCTGTAGTCTTTCACTGTATCATATCCCTCAACGGTGGCATAACCTTTATCCGGCAACAACAACGTGGTCAGTATCCTGATCAGTGTCGTCTTTCCCGCTCCGTCAGGCCCAATAAGACCGAAGAGTTCGCCTTTGCCAATGGAAAGGCTGATGTCTTCAAGAGCCCGGGTGCCGTTGTATGCCTTGCTGATTTCGTTGATATTGACGGATATGTTGACGGAGTGTTCCATCATTTCTGCAGAAAAGTATTAATTCACCCTTGTCCAGTATGAACTCCTGCCAATCCATGAAAAACCAATATATCCCCGTATTTTCAAAATCCCCTCGTCATCAAATTCCATGTAACAGGAGTAAGTTTTGCCGTTTTTCGGGTCATAGATCGTTCCGTCTTCCCATTCATCGTCTCCATCGAATATAAAATCCTTCAGGATCACAAGTCCCATCACAGGCCTGTTCTGCAGGGTCACATCTGAATTTTCATCGTCCAGCTTGGGTTTTCCGGTCAGTGTATCGATCGGTTCTTTTAACCAGACTATCTTTCCGAAATATTTGCCTGCTTCCTTATAGACTTCGATATGGGCATCTTTATCCTCATTCAGCCATTTTCCGAGGATCAGGTCAGCAGGGTCTTTCTGCGCTATGGCAGGAATAACGGCTAATAGCAGTGCAATTAATGCAATCATTTTAATAAGCTTTTTTGTCATAATAGTCAGTTTTAAATTTTGGGTGAAGTTAAAATAATTATTCTGCTTTCATAAAGTTGATCTCGCCCGGCATGCCAATCTTCAGGGTGCCGTCGTTCGGAACCCTTACCTTTGCTGCATAAATAAGGTTGACCCTTTCCTTTTTCGTCTGGATGGTCTTCGGTGTAAATTCGGCTTTGGAACTGATCCAGGAAACCGTTCCCTGCAATTTCGTGAATTCCTTCCGGTTTTGGTCGATAAGCACTTCAACAGCCTGGCCTATTTTAAGATAGGGGAGCTGGTCGCCGCTGATATATACTTTAAGTTCAAGCTCATCCAGGTTGGCCATTTTGCAGACGGGCTTTCCCATAGTTGTGATTTCTCCCGCTTCTGAAAATTTTACCAGCACCGTGCCTGTTATGGGGCTGATGATATAGCATTTGCTGAGCGTTTCTTCCACCTGTCTGACCTGGGTTTGGAGTGTGGCCATTTCGGCCCTGACTGCATCTTTTTGCACTCCTGTGGCAAGAATCTGTTGTTCCAGCAGGTCCAGGCTGCCG
>Ga0209668_10001273_pt1 | contig 10756 bp, 8 predicted proteins | sample FrelakmetPLP11PL_FD_187150 | JGI IMG/M metagenome (GOLD analysis project Ga0209668, IMG submission 187150) | Freshwater lake sediment microbial communities from the University of Notre Dame, USA, for methane emissions studies - PLP11 PL (SPAdes)... | ecosystem: Environmental > Aquatic >... | reverse complement strand
CGCCATCCCCATGCTAAAAGCTGCTCATGCGTAAAGCTATGCATTATAAGTAAGGCTGACATCGAACTAATAAGAACGCCCAATGCCGCACTCACTGGAACTGTACTCACCCACAATGTACGGTGACCCGCGGGGGCATATTCTGCGATATAAACAGCGGATCCCGTATGTTCCCCGCCTGCTGAGAAACCTTGGAAAATACGAAAAATGCACAGCAATAGTGGACTGGCTATACCCATCGTAGCGTAAGTAGGCAAGCAACCTATTAAAAATGTAGGCACTGTCATCATAATCAGAGAAATAACTAACGCGCGCTGACGCCCATACGTATCACCAATCCACCCAAATAAGAGTCCTCCGAGTGGACGCACCAGAAAACCGAGTGCAAAAATAGTAAAGGTTAAGGAAAGCGATAGTAATTTATTATGCGCAGGAAAAAATAATTGTGAAATAACGGCAGCCAAATAGCCATAGAGTAAGAAATTATACCACTCTGTTAAATTACCAATGGCACCCCCTATAATGATGGACCCTATATTTTTAGAGGGGATATATTTTTGCATCGCGTTAATACGCATTAATCAATGCTCTCGTCAAAAGCGGGCTAGTTTACTATAACGTATTTCTTCTGCTTTAAAAATAAGCATTATTCCAAGAAATGGATACACCGACTCGCGAAATTCATAACAAATTGACATTAATTCATATTAACGATTAAATAGTAAGCTCGAATAATAAATGTTTCCACGGAGAAAATAATAACAATGCTTAAAAAAATACTCATAACTAGCGTATTAACCGCCGGCGCCTGTGTAATGAATGCAAATGCAGCACTTCCAGGTCTCTATGTCAGTGGTCAAGTCGGTTACGCGGATACTGGCATCAAATCTAAAGTAAAAATCAATAGTGCAAGTTTTTCTAATAACGGACTTGCCGGTCGTTTAGCGATTGGTTATAAAGTTACGCCGAATTTTGCTTTAGAAGCGGGTTACTTACAATTATCTAATGCAGAATTCAACATTGGTTCACCCAATTTTTCTACTAAACAAAACGCCATTGATGTGGCTGCCAAAGGCACACTCCCTATCACCAACAATGTTAATCTTTACGGCAAGCTAGGTGTTGCTTATCTAACCACACAATTAGAAGGAAAATCAGCTAGCGGAACCACTAGCGATCTCAACTCCGTTCAAGGAATTGCTAAACGTAAATGGGCTCCGGAAGTCGCTATCGGTATGGGTTATGACATCACACCGAACGTCACCGTAGACACCTCCTTAACACATATCCAAACGATAGGTAGCAACCGTCCTGGTAACATCGATTTCCTCGCTGTCGGTGTCGGCTATAATTTTGGTTAAACCCACTACTTCACTCATTAATTTAGTTTAATGAGTGAAGCTTCTGCTGCGAAAAACCCCTAAACGGGGTTTTTCGTTTTTTTATTACTTAAGGTGCAAAACTAACTTTCGGCACGTCATCCTTAACTGACTCAACCGATGGTGTAGGATTTGCGGGTGTTTCAGAAAAAAAACGCGACGAAGTGGGTGAAGAAGATCCTAACTCCACTTGTGCCGTAGTCACTAAACTCGCCTCCTCTATCTGATCACTCTTTAATTTCTTTTTGAGCGCATCCACATAGTCTTTGATATCCTTTCTAAAATCACGTTCAGGACTGGTTTGAGATAAACTAACCAAATCGGGCCAAACCTCTGCTGTCATTAAGGATTCTGGCATTTCTTCTAATGCAGTAACCCAAGCGAGATTGTCTTTTGCTGAAATAAAATCAAAATTTTCTTGTGTTAACGGTTCTAATTTTTCTAATAATTGGATGGCATGGGATAAGGGCGTAGGAAAATCGAGTTTCCCTAAAATCTCGCGATTAGTCAACGTATTTAATCCTGCTTTATCCAAAGCAATGAGTAGGGAGGTTATTGGAATAATCAAGCGTCCAGAATAAGTCATAATAAAATCCTGATTTTCTGCGCTCAATGCATCGGCCGCGCCTAATTGACTGAAAGCGAGAAAACGATCTTCCGTTAAATTTTTCTGTTGATAAGCTAAACTCAACACGTTAAAAAATTCCAGCATTTGTCCTTTCTTACTTTTATCAAATTGAGTGGCTTGCACGAAATTTAAATCACAAAAATTCTGATAATTAATAGCTAGCCAAGCCTTGTAAGCAGCCCCTTTAGGCTTTATAGGATGATCCCGCAAAAAAAAATGATTAATGCAAAATAAATCAAAATTAGACAAACTCGTACTCGCGGGCAAAGCATTTAAATACGCTTCAGTAGCATGAATGGCGAGATGATCGGTTCGCATTAATTTTTTTATGAAGCTTTTATTGCCACGATAGTGGTTTATTGCATCAGTAACGTGTTGGATGTTAGGCATAAATTTTCCTTAATGTATGACTATTTTTTTATTACGCTGCTCAATTTTTTGACGTTTAATCTTAACTCATCAAGCGATTCCTCCTTAATTAATTTCTTGCGCCGCATTAGCTTAACTCAATCAATAAAAAAAGAAAGTTTCAATGAGAAAATAATAAAAATTTATTCGAAAAATAAAAATTAAATCCAGACAATGCAAAAGAAAAATTTTTTTATGCATAGAAGTTGACAATAAAACAATCTACTTGTTTAATAGTTGTTCGTTTAACTAGTTAAACTCTTTCAGGAGAATAATAATAATGTTTAAAAAAGCTCTAAGTACAACCGTGTTATGTGTTTCTGTATTAGGTGCCCTAGCAGCAAATGCAGCTACTCCCGGTATCTATGTCACGGGCCAAGTCGGTTATGCGAATACTCATTTGAGTGGCAAAACCAATGTTTCCGATATTGTTGGGCCTGTTGGCGCCAGTATCGATCCTGCCCTATTAGACAAAAATCTATCCAATAATGGTTTAGCCGGTCGTATCGCGATTGGTTACCAATTTAATCAAAACTTTGCTGTTGAAGCCGGTTATTTACAATTAAGTCAAGGCAAAGTTAATCTGGGAGCCATCAAGGACCCGTATGATCCAAAACTGCCTGCCCAAGGCAAGTTGAAACTTCAACAAAATGCCGTTGACCTCGTCGGTAAAGGGATTCTACCCATTACCAATAACATTAATGTTTACGGTAAACTCGGAGTGGCTTATGTCACTACCAATGTAAAAGGCACATTGCAAGTACCTGGTTTCCCTACTGTAAATGTTGATTTAAATAATAGAGCTAATATTGCTAAGCGTAAATGGGCGCCTGAAGCAGCCGTGGGTGTTAGCTACGACATTACACCGAATGTATCTTTAGATACTTCATGGACACACATCCAACCTTTAGGAAACAATAAACCAGGCAACATTGATTTTGTTGCGGTTGGCCTTGGCTACAACTTCGGTTAAACATTTGTTTAAATCCCTAAAAAAACCCCTTATCCAGGGGTTTTTTTCTTATTCTATTACTAATATTTTTGGTCAAAAAATTAAGTTATTTATTATCTTAATTTAAGTTATTTGCTATTGAAATTAATTGACAAAAAATAAATCTAATTGTTTAATATCCGCTCGTTTAACGAGTTAAAAAATTACTCTTTAGGAGAATAATAATAATGTTTAAAAAAGTTCTAATAGCCACTGTGTTAGGTGTTTCCGCATTAGGTGCCATAGCCGCTAATGCAGCAGCGCCCGGTATCTATGTCACGGGTCAAGTCGGTTACGCCAATAACAAAATGGAATTTAAAACCAATGATATTATTCCTGATAACGATATCTCAAAATCCGGTATAGCGGGTCGATTAGCGATTGGTTATCAGTTTAATCAAAATTTCGCAGTAGAAGCGGGTTATCTTCGCACTGCGCAAAAAAATGCTACGCTGGTCGATATTAAGCCTTGGTGGTATCAAGACGACAGGGTAGCCGTTGGTAAATTGAAATACGACCAAAATGCGATTGACTTGGTTGTTAAAGGTATCATCCCTGTTAACAATAGCCTTAACCTTTATGGGAAGTTGGGTGTTGCCTATCTCACAACAACGGCTCGATTTAACTCAAGTGATGAAGAATTTAATCCAATGTTGGATAACATTGCTAAGCACAAATTCGCTCCAGAAGCAGCAATTGGTGTGAGTTACGACATTACACCTAATGTCTCCGTAGACACCTCTTGGACTCATATCCATACGATTGGCAGAAACCAACCCGGTAACGTTGATTTTATTGCGGCCGGTATTGGTTACAACTTCGGTTAAAACCTTCGTTTAAACCGATCTCCCCAAAAAAAACCCCTACTCCAGGGGTTTTTCTTTTAATAAAACGGTATTTTTTGTGTATTTCTGAAGAATTTAGGCATTTATTGCGGCTTTATATCAATAAAATTGATAATAAAGTTGACAATTATTTATGCAAATGATAAAAATGCCATGTTTTAACTAGTTAAACTCTTACGAGGAAAATAACAATATGATTAAAAGAATAATCGCAGTAAGCGTACTCGGCGTTTCCTCGCTCGGTATGATGGCTGCTAATGCAACAACCAATGGCATCTATGTGGTCGGTCAAGCAGGTTATGCTGCTACGCATATGAAGGATAAAATCACTTTATCCCCAGTTGATGGTCTTAAGCCAATGCCTAATGGTGGTATAGCCGGACGTTTAGGCGTAGGTTATCAATTTAACCCTAACCTAGCTATTGAATTAGGTTACCTACAATTATCTAAGCTAAAAACTACGACTCCAGGTGGATCAGTGACTCCTGGCGGACCTGTGTATTTAGCTGGAACAGAAACATTAACGCAGAATGCGATTGATGTGGCTGCTAAAGGTATTTTACCTATTACCGATAAGTTTAATGCCTATGCTAAATTAGGTGTGGCTTATTTAAGCAGCACGATCACTTCAAAGTTTGATGGTATTAAAGGGAATCAAAATGAATACTTTAATATTGCTAAACACAAATTTGCTCCTGAAGTAGGTCTCGGTGTCAGCTACAATGTGACGAACAATATGTTTGTTGATACATCATGGACTCACATCCAGCCTATGGGCAAAAGCAGACCCGGTAATGTCGATTTTGCTGCAGTAGGTATTGGTTACAGCTTCGGTTAATTCCTTAGTTTAAACCAACATTCTATACGTCAAAAAACCCCTGTTCTAGGGGTTTTTTCTTTTATAATCTTCGTCTTTTGCTTTATTTCTTCGTTAAATGCTCGCCTCCGCTACTCATGTACTTACCAGTACATTCCGTTGCTCAACGATCATTCGCCTTGAACTAAAGCAAAATACTTGATTATGTTATTTACTGTCTTTTGCTTTATTCTTAACCACGTCATGGCGAGCTCACGAAGTGAGTGTGGCCATCTCACACAGTTTTCAGTGTTTTCGTGGATTGCCGCGCGCTACGCGCTCGCAATGACGAGTTAACCTATATGCCTAGCGCTCCAGGCTCGAAATTAACCATTATGCTAGCGCTCGAGGTTCGAGATTAACCATGACGACTGCCATCCTCACTGGATAAGCTACGTTTACCTAATAAGGGTTTTAAGTATTGACCGGTAAACGAAGTCGGTTGTTTTGCCACTTGCTCCGGTGTGCCGACACACACAATCTCACCCCCTTTGCTGCCTCCTTCGGGGCCGAGATCGATAATCCAATCCGCAGTTTTGATCACATCGAGATTATGTTCGATCACCACCACCGTATTACCCCGCTCGCGCAACCGATATAATACTTTTAATAACTGCTCGATATCATAAAAATGTAAACCGGTGGTGGGCTCGTCCAAAATATATAAGGTACGACCGGTGTCACGTTTACTGAGCTCTTTGGCTAGCTTGACGCGTTGTGCTTCACCTCCGGATAAAGTGGGTGCACTTTGACCCAGGTGTAAATAACCCAGTCCGACTTCGATCAGAGTCTGTAATTTTCGTGCCAATACCGGCACCGGATTAAAAAATTCGTGCGCTTCCTCTACCGTCATTTCTAGGATTTGATAAATATTTTTTCCTTTATAACGTACCTCTAAGGTTTCACGATTATAACGCTGACCCTTACAGACATCACATTGCACATACACATCGGCTAAGAAATGCATTTCTACTTTCAGTACGCCATCACCCTCACAGGCTTCACAGCGCCCGCCCTTCACATTAAAACTAAAGCGCCCTGCTGTATACCCACGTGAACGCGCTTCCGGCGTGGCAGCAAATAATTCACGTATCGGCGTAAACAAACCGATATACGTGGCAGGATTCGATCGCGGCGTACGCCCGATAGGACTTTGATCAATATCGATGACCTTATCCAACAACTCTAAGCCCGTAATAGATTGATAGGGTGCCGCTTGCGGTAAAATAGCCGCATTTAATTTTTTGGCTGCGAGTGGGTATAAAGTGTCATTAATCAGCGTTGACTTTCCAGAACCCGATACGCCCGTAATGCAGGTCATGAGACCTAGTGGAATTTCAACATCGATAGTTTTTAAATTATTACCACTGGCGCCCGACAATTTGATCACAGTATTCTTATCAAATTTGCGTCTTTTTTTAGGCAATTCAATACGTCGCTCGCCGGATAAATATTGACCGGTTAACGAATTAGTATTCCGCATAATCGCGGCGGGTGAACCTTGCGCTATCACACGACCGCCATGTACACCCGCACCCGGTCCCATGTCGACAACATAATCTGCATGTCGAATTGCTTCTTCGTCATGTTCGACAACAATGACGGTATTACCTAAATCACGCAATCTTAGCAAGGTGCTTAACAAACGACCATTGTCACGCTGATGCAATCCTATCGATGGCTCATCGAGTATATACATCACACCCACTAAACCGGAACCGATTTGACTGGCTAAACGTATTCGCTGCGACTCACCGCCGGACAAGGTATCAGCACTCCGATCCAATGAGAGATAATTTAAACCGACATCAATTAAAAAAGTTAAACGATCGATGATTTCTTTTTGTAAACGTAAAGCAATTTGCGCCCGTTGACCCGACAAATTTAATTTTTCAAATAATTCTTTTAAGTGATCCAGCGGTAAAGCGACCCAATCGGTAATCGCTTTATCGGCAATAAAAACATTCCGTGCAGCGATATTAAGCCGCGTACCGTGGCAAAGCGTACACGGTTTGGATGCTAAATAACGTGCTAAATCTTCACGCACGGAATGCGATTCGGTCTCTTGATAACGACGCTGCATGACCGGTATCACACCCTCAAAGGGTTTTTTCTTATTATAAACGTACCCTTTTTCACTCTCGTAATGAAATTTTATTTCTTCTTTACCACTGCCATACAAAATAATGTTCTGAATAGTCTCTGGCAAGGCATTAAAAGGTGTCTCCAAAGAAAAATGATAATGTTTCGCTAAGGTGGATAACAACAACGAATAATAAGGATTCTGCGCGTCCCAACCACGAATCGCACCGCGCGCAATGCTTAACTCCGGTTGCGGTATGACCTTGTCGGCATCAAAAATCATTTCATGGCCTAAACCATCACATTGTGGACAAGCACCCGCGGGATTATTAAAAGAAAATAAACGCGGCTCTAACTCGCTAATACTATAGCCACATTCCGGACAAGCAAAACGTTCAGAAAAAACCATCTCTTCCTTCGTTTTTCCTGCCGCATCTTGTACGATCACCAGCACTAAACCTTCACTCAAAGACGCCGCAGTCGCTAAAGACTCACTCAAGCGTAAACGATTGTCTGGTTTAATTTTCAGTCTATCGATTACCACATCGATGTGATGCTTTTGTTTTGGTTTTAAAGGCGGCACATGATCCAATTCAAGCAATTCGCCATCAATACGCACGCGTAAGTAACCTTGACTACGTAATTCATCCAATAAAGGCTTAAATTCGCCTTTCCGTCCTTGTACCTTTGGCGCCAAAATAAGTAAACGCGTCTCACTCGGTAAGGCCATCAATGTATCCACCATCTGACTGATACTTTGCGCGGCTAAACTGATGTGATGTACAGGACAACGTGGCTCCCCTATGCGAGCAAACAACACGCGCAAATAATCATAAATTTCAGTGACTGTACCCACTGTCGAGCGTGGATTATGCGAGGTCGATTTTTGATCAATCGCAATCGCAGGAGAAAGCCCTTCGATATGATCAACATCCGGTTTTTCCATCATGGAAAGAAATTGCCGTGCATAAGACGACAAAGATTCCACGTAGCGACGCTGACCTTCGGCATACAACGTATCAAAGGCTAACGAAGATTTACCCGAGCCTGATAATCCCGTCACCACAATTAATTGATCACGAGGAATATCCAGATCGATATTCTGAAGATTATGGGTGCGAGCACCCCGAATGCGAATTGTATCCATAGATAAACAAGAAAAGTTCAGGTACAAAAGCTAAAAATGTTATCAGCGATTGTTCAAACCCCACACTATAACCTTGAAAATAACGAAAAGAAACCTCTAAAAAACTCCTTTTTAGCGCTTTCTTTTTTGCGCTACACGATTTAGAATTTACAGTTACTATTTTGATTTATACTCACAGCAATGGGATTTTTGGCAAGGCGTCGCGAGAATGAAGCAACCGGAGTGTATTACAGGATACATGAGGATTGCGAATTGAGCGATAACGCAGCCAAAAATTCAAGTGCGAAGAGTATGCTACTCTGGGAGTACTGAACATGGCCAAAGGCATTAATAAAGTTATTTTAATCGGCAACTTAGGTGCTGATCCAGAAATCCGTCATATGCCTAACGGTGCGGCGGTCGCTAATATCAATTTAGCCACCAGCGAAAGTTGGAAAGATAAAAATACCGGAGAGCTACAAGAACGCACCGAATGGCATCGCGTCGTTTTATTCCAACGTCTGGCTGAGATTGTGGCTGAATATTTAAAAAAAGGCTCTAAAGTGTATATCGAAGGCCGCTTACAAACACGTAAATGGCAAGATAAAACTACAGGTCAAGATCGCTACACCACTGAGATTATTGCCAATGAAATGCAAATGTTAGATAGTCGCGGTGGCAGTGCAGGCAGTGATGCACCCTCCTTTGCGACACAAACTACTTCCACTGCACGGCCCAAGCGCGAAGCCGACAAATTACCGGAAATGGCCAGCGAAGCGTTTGATGACGATATTCCTTTTTAGATCATTTTCCACGACAGCAGTTACACTGCTTAGTTATTTGCCGTCATTGCGAGCGCGGAGCGCGCGGCAATCCAAGCAAAATATATAAATGCTTAATGTATATTATTTGCACACTTTATGTACAGTGACTATACCATTTTAAGTGAGTGTACTTGATTTATCTACCGACTTGACTAATCTTTTTATAGGGAACATTCATTTCTCATAAACAAGAGTGTAAAGCGGGAGGGGATAGTGAAATATTTAATTGCTTGGTTATTAGGCATACCTATTGCTGTATTGTTACTTATTTGGTTATTCAGTCATCTATTTTAAAATCTGACTCTTCATAGAATAAAATTTTTACACTCAACATGAATCCGTATGATCCAGATTCTATTTAGTAGGAGTATTCATACTATGAAACCAAAATTATTTGTTATCTTAGGCTTAATAGCACTACCTATCGTCGCTACCGTAGCCATGTCCAGTCATCAGGCAATACCTGCAAAAACAGACATCGTAAATGTAAACATCACAAAAACAGACATCGGTAAATATCTTGGCGATAGAGCTCTTTGCTTAAAAGTAAAAGCTAAATTAGCCGCCAATTCCTTAACCAATATTTCCACTTCCTGTCGTAAAGGTCAAGTGACATTATCCGGTATTGTTGCTACCTGGCAAAAAAGAAGCCAAGCGGCCGCTCTGGCTAAAGAAGTCGATGGTGTTAAGAGTGTTATAAATAAAATCATTATTGTAAAACCTAAACAGGTGCCTGTTAAAGTTATTGTACCTTCGCCTGTTAAACCGGCTCAATAAGATTAAAAATAAGCGATAATCAATAATAAAAAACAAGGGAGTATCCCTTGTTTTTTATTATCCAAAATATCTAGATCTGATTATAAATACTACGCGCTAAACGCACACTTTTAACATAATCACGTGTTTCCTTCCAAGGCAAAATTTCGACCCAAACATCTTTTGGTAGACGCTGATACAACCCTTGAAAATGTTTAACCCGATTGGGGCCGACATTATAAGAAGCCGTGGCTAAGGTCGCATTGCCATCAAATAAGTGTAATAACTGTCTTAAATAAACACTCCCTAAACGAATATTCTGTTCGGGATCGAGTAAATCCACACGACGTAATGCGAGTCCGCGCGCTAACTGTTTGCCGGTATTCGGCATAATTTGCATTAAACCTAAGGCTCCTGCACTGGATTTAGCATTCCACATAAAAGCACTTTCTTGACGCATAATAGCCCAGACCCACGCTGAATTTAAATGAGTTTTACGCGCTGCCGCCAACACGGAACGTCGATAAGCGAATGGGAAGCGTAATTTAATGTCATTGTGAATATTCGCTTTGCTGGCGCCGATTATCGCTAAATCATACCAACCCCATTGTTTAGCCAATTGTGCCGCCGCTTGGCGTTCTGGTACGCTTAAGCTATCCAATGACCATAACCATTCCTGTCGTGCTTCACCGACAAAACCTAACGCCATCAATTCTTTAGCCCGCTGTATGGCCAGATTATTTCCCAGTGCCTGTCGATCACCCCTCACGTGATGCGTCGTGGGATGATACGTTAACTTTAAACGTTGACTCGCTAGCACGGCATAATAATCCACCTCTTTTGCTAGACTCTGATAAATGC
>Ga0209668_10001271_pt1 | contig 10767 bp, 9 predicted proteins | sample FrelakmetPLP11PL_FD_187150 | JGI IMG/M metagenome (GOLD analysis project Ga0209668, IMG submission 187150) | Freshwater lake sediment microbial communities from the University of Notre Dame, USA, for methane emissions studies - PLP11 PL (SPAdes)... | ecosystem: Environmental > Aquatic >... | reverse complement strand
GTCTTTATCCTTCTTAAACGGTTTAAGAAGGATAAAGACCCATTCCGGCTTGTGATCGTATGCGCCATGTGGATGACCGGATTCGATGTGAAAAGCCTATCTACACTCTATATAGACAAGCCTCTGAAAAGCCATACGCTTATGCAAGCCATTGCAAGAGCAAACAGGGTATTCCAGGACAAGAATAACGGTGAGATCATAGATTATATCAACTTTTACCAGAGCCTTCAACAGGCGCTTGCTATTTATGCAGAGGGAGGAATTGGAGTCACAGGTTCAACCCTGACCGGGGGTGAATCTCCGGCAGAGCCAAAGGATAACCTTGTCGCAGAAGTGGACGAAGCCTGCGCTAAATGTGAAGATTTCCTGAAAACATCCGGTTTTGATCTGAGCAAATTAATTTCCAGTTCTGATTTGATAGAAAGGCAACTACTCATTGCCGAAGGGGCAAATGCAGTATGCGTCAATGATGATTCCCTGAATGAATTTGGTAAGCTATGCCGGGACCTTTTCATGAAGTATAAAGCATTGATGCCTGATCCCCGTACACAAGATTTCAGGGCAAGGAAAGATGCAATAGACGCCATCTATTCCCATCTTCATAAAAAGATCATTGAAGTGGATATTTCATCACTGATCATGATGCTTCAAAAGGTGGTGGATGAAAGCGTTGAAATAATAGAGGACCCGGAAGGAGAAAAACCGGTCAGGGTTAATCTTGCCGGAATAGATTTTGAAAAACTCCGGCAGATGTTCATAAAATCGAAAGGTAAGAACATCAGGGTACAGCAGCTCAGCAGGTTTATCAAGAAATACTTTGATCAGATGCTTTCAGTTAATCCGATGCGGATAAACCTCTATGAGCGTTACCAGGAGATCATCACGAAGTACAACAAAGAAACCGACCGGGCTGAAATAGAACGCATCTTCGAGGAGTTGGTTAAGATTATGGAGGATATGGGTGAAGAAGAACAGCGAGCCGTAAGGGAGGACCTGGATGACGAATACCTTGCTATCTTCGACCTCCTTGTCAAGAAGGACCTGAGCAAGCGTGAGCGGGAGCAGGTAAAGACGGTCTCAAAGGATATGCTCGACAACCTGAAAGCAACCAAGTTGAAGTTGAACCGCTGGAACGAAAGCCCGATGATCACCGCATCCGTGAAAACCATCATCCTCAACAAGCTGTACACTTTACCCCAGGAGCGTTATCCCGATCCGGAGCTTCCGACATACCGGGACATGGTTTACAGGTACATCCATTCGAGGTATGCAGTGGGGGCTTGAGATAGAGTTGATTCTTGCTGAAAAACAGCTTAAATATATTTTGAAAAAGAAAATAATATAATAATGACCCAAAGCGTTAATAAATATAATTGTATTCTGTTAGTTTAGAAGCATATAATACATTATTTAAACTAAATATAAATTATACCATGGTTGGTATAAGATATTTTTTTTTAACTTTAAACAAAATTTAATCCCGCACAGTAATGAAAAGTAAATGGTCAAAAGTTGGTTTTCCATTTGATGAAGATGAGAAAGAATATTTTAAAATCATAGCTAAGTTGTCAAAAGATGATTTCACAAATATTCTTAACATATATAAGCGTAGATTCGAGGATGGATTGGAATTAAGAACAGTTGATCTTGAAAATGTCTCAATTGCAACAGATTCAAGCACAATAGATGTAATTTCTGCTTTTAAAATTTTATCCGCCATCATTTCTCGTTGTTTTATAGAATTAGACGATTTAAAAGACATTTTCGACGATTTAGTTGAATCAAAAAGCATTGAAGAGGAATATAAAGCTATTATTCTGGAAAGGTGCACAATAATGGGTGAAGAACTTGGTGCAGAATTGCAGCACCGAACACTTAAGCATCAAGCAGTCAGTTTTCTAAGAAACAGGTTAATGTGGTTAGGTATAAAAATTGAAATTGTTCCTAAATTTGAACCTAATTTTGAACGATCAAAATACAGTGTAGAAACCTATCAACCGAAGATTTCGCATCTATTCCCGGTTTGCAATTTGCAGCTTTCTTATGAAAATACTGATGGTAAAGATGAAAAATTTTCTTGCGTTATCTATGATGAAACTACTCTTGATTTGATTATAGATCAGTTATTAGTTACAAAAATTCAACTGAACGAAAGTAAAAAGTTAATTCAATCTTTAATTAATAATAACAAGTAGGTTCTTAATGGCATACCTTAATCCAACCACGAATATTTTATACGGAGACTTCAATGGGTCTTTATTCAGGCAAGGTGGCACAGCAACATATCAGGAGGTTCAAAAGAAGGAAATAAAAATTCCTTCTGAAATGGAATTAAGTGATTATTGCCGGACTCCATATACGATTAATGAGGTAATTGCTTTACGCAATGCAATTGACAAAATAATTCAATCGAAAGAAAAACAAACAATTTTTCAAACAAAAAACCTTCTTAAGCATTTATATAAAAAAAGCACATTTAGAATGGCACTCTTCACCTTAATTCAATCAAAGCCCGTTGCAGCCTTCAGGGCATTGGGGATGGGTTTAATGACCTTTTCAATAGGATTTTATATAATTAATTTGCTATTACAAAAGGTTATTATCGCTCCCTCACTATTATTAGTTGCATTTTATTTTGGGATATTTATATACTTGATGTGTTGGGCAGAAAAGTCAAGCCAGAATAAAAAACAAGTAAAATGAATTACGTGATTATCATTAATACTCTGGTTTATTGTGGTATATATTTATTATCGCTGCTTTTTATATCTAAAATCTTCAAAATAGATTTAATTGTAGCAATTATAAAAGGTAGTAAATTTGAGTTTAGGAAAAAATCTGGCTTTGTTAGTTTTGCTGGTTTTTTATTCCCATTTTTATTTTTAATGCATAAAGATGTATTAGCGGTTATTAAAGACATTTTAATGGCAGTGCCGCCTGATCCAAAACTTGAGTCTTCTCAAAATATTCCGCTTCCACTTATCATAGTTGCATTTTCCTTTTTATTGCTTGACTTTTTGATGTTATATATATTTAATAGTCAGGAAAATCCGTAGTCTACTGAATATATTAATATTTCACCATTAATTAAGCAAGTATTTAGTCAAGGATTTTATTCAAACAAGAGCATTTTTCCAAGTATTTAAATGCACTCTATTGACATTTTGAACACACCATGTCCCCCCGGGGGGAAATCCACTATTTGGTCCCCCCCCTCCATTTTTGATTTCATTTTTCCTATGGGATTTATTTTAAGGCATCAGTTTGAGTGATCTCCAGCTTCCTGTGCTTGGAATAGCCGGTCAATCTCTGATCGCTTTACATAGACCTTACCTTTTCCTAAGCGTTGTATCTTGAATATTCCTTCACTGACAAGCCTGTTAAAGGTTGAACGATTGAAGGAAAGCAAGCTCTATGCCATGGACAGAACCAGGTATTGCTTACCCAGGACAGAAATCATTTTGAGAAGATGTAATTGATACATTACCTTATATATTATTTACTTCTACCAAGTAAAAAAAAGAATCCAATGATATTCTAACCGAGGAATAGTGCTATTAGGGAGGATCAAGAGAAATGAATTACTGGGGAGGTGGGATAGGATTTAGTGAGAAAGGGAGAATATAGTTGTTTTACAGGGGAAAACAAAACATAAATAGGCAAAAAATGAATAAATTTTCTTTTTTCACTTATTTGCTGTAAGGCTACCCCCGCCATGAGTGCGGGATCACGCCTGCACGCACCCGCCCCCCTGAGTATTAAACGTGTTCTGTGGGCGCAAATCCATGGACTTGCTCGCTTTTTTGCGTTCTCTTGGACAGGATAAAGAAGCTGGCTGAATTACTGGCAATATTTGTGCCCTGGCATTGACAGGGAAAGACTGTTAGCCCCACCTTCCTCATTTTGTTCCAGACCTCTGAGCCATGCAGTCAAGATCACCGGGCTTGATCCTGGGAGCAGAGGTATCAGGACAGCTTGTCTGTTTTCTTTCAAGAAATTACAAAATTGTTATGTAATGCTTGATATTATTGTAATACTGAAATGAACAAATAAATAAAACAATATTTAATCTGAAATTTCGATCTCCTCTTTTCTCCTTTGTAATTATTAAAACTCCATTTCAGTTAAAACTTTTTCTACAAGAAGCACACCCCTGATTTCCCTATGGATAAAGGAATATATAAAAAAAATAAAATAAATGTGTTAATTTTATATATAATTCTTTATTGAGAAACAAAAAGCTGGTTGATTTCGGACCTCTTAACATAGACCTTCCCTTTACCCAGTCTGTAAACCTTAAAGATCCCTTCATGGACAAACCTGTCAAACGTTGATCTGTTTATTGAAAGCAGTGTACACGCCTGAGATGGAACCAGATATTGCTCTTGTTGTTGTGGGATATCACTCTGTGAGGCGATGATTTGGTCCAGCTTCACAAGAATATCTTTAAGAAGTTTGTGGTGATTGTCACATAGTGATTCTAATGGTTGTTGAAGCAGTTGTGAAAATTTAGTCCTGATTTTCATTGACCGCGAATCTTCTATTGGAACTAAACGAAGGTTTCTTCTGACAAACCTCATTCTGCAAGTATTGGAACAGTATATCGCATTACCATTTCGTGCAGTGAAAATTTTGTTGCAAACCGGACATTTTTTTGTATTCATTTTTATGTAAGTTACTGTTAAACAATAGTGTTATGTATAAGTATGTATAAGGTTCTATGCCAGCCGGGGAGATGAACTTCCCGGTAGACAAGCCTTTGAATGGTTTAATAAATGGTTTGGAATATCCAGTAAGCCTTCTATAAATGGCTTCAGGTCATAGAGTTTCTTCAGATCAGATAAGAAGGTGTTCGATAAAATTCCATCCAGGGCTACAAGTAAAGTTAATAATCATCTGTATGATAGACTAATATGGATGATTTTTTATTTTAGGGATCAAATGGGAGGACGTCACTAGTTATTTCTTATTTTTTTAGTTCTTCTATGATTTTTGAATCTATCCACCAAATATTCGTCGAAAGATTATCGTAACTATTGTGTGCCCTAATGAAATAATCATATGTTAAAGGTTCTTTAATATCAGTAATTGGAGTCCATGTTTGTCTAGTGTAAAATAAATATTTTCCATCGGGTGACAAATAGGGACTAAACTCAGGTCCCACGCCATTAATTGTAGTTCCCATGTTTTTAGCTGCGGCCCATGTTCCATCTTCGTTTTTAAAACTGATATAAAGGTCACCACGTCCATTATTTTCAGGTCTATCTGAAGCAAAAATGATAAACTTTTCATCTGGTTCAATATAAGCATCAAATTCCCTATATTCACTATTTATTGCTTTATTCAATTTTTCTGCTTTTGAATATTTTCCATCTATAAATTTAGACATGTATATGTCATTAGTCCCTTCACCTTCTCGTTGACTATTAAAATATAATGTCCCGTTCTTTGAAACAACCGGATAAAAATCTTCTTTGTCAGAATTTATTTCTTCTCCTAAAGGAATTGGTTTTCCCCAAGAATTAGCTTCTCGTTTACAAAACCAAATATCATGATCTTTTTTTGGTTCACCTTTTCCTGAAATTGGTCTGTTAGAACAAAAGAAAAGAGTTTGTCCATCAGGAGAAACGGATACATCAATATCACTATATTTGCTTGTAAAAGAAAGCGGCTCAGGCTTATTCCAAGATCCTTTATCTTTTATAATTACAAAAACAGTTGAGAAATCGGGATTATGAACACTAAAGTAGAACTCGTTCCCATCAGGATAAAAAACTGAATTTAGCTCTTCAAGACATGTTGAGACTATATTAGGTGCAAAAATCGTAGAGGTCATTTCGGGCTTTTTTTGACCCAGATAATCACCTGTTAATATTGGAAATGTTATTGTAACTTGTTGAGAGTATAATATACCACTTAACCAAAGAAACAAAAATGAGAAACTAATACATGTTTTCATATTTCATATTAATAATTGAATTAATACTATTTAAACTAAATACCTCATGGATATTTGTAAAATATTACGTATTAATTACTTAAATTCACCAGTGCTTTTATCCCTCCTGAAATAGTCAATAAACGTAATACGCTAATTTCTTTGTTCTAATATTAACATAAATTTAATATGAAATCTTAATCCGGTGCTTAATGGTCATCAATATTAATAATGACATTAACACTTATAATAAACTTCTTAATTAAATTTTTCGCCGTTTTTGGATATTCTATATTGCTAAGGGAGGGACATTTTCTTATTTGGTCCTTGCTAGCTATTTGATATTTTTTTAAACTATTATTAATTCTATCCCTGCTTCTTCGAGACGTTTTCGGTCATCGGGCAAAATTCCTGAATCAGTCACTACCTTATTAATGCAACTTATATTGCAGATGAAAGCCAAACTCCTGCGAAGAAATTTCGATGAATCGGTGACAATGATAACCTCTTTTGAAATCTCTATCATAACCTGGTTCAATGATGCTTCATCGATATTCGGCGTCGAAATCCCATGACGGGTATCGAAACTATCGGCACCCAGGAAAGCCTTATCTACATAAAAATTCCTGAAGTTCTTTTCAGCCACCGGTCCGACCAATGAGATGGAATTTCTCCGGAGTGTACCGCCGGGTATGAGAAGGTTGATGTTTTCATTCGAAACCAGGTGATTGGTGATATTCAAGGCATTTGTGATGATCGTCAGGTTGTGTATTCCAGGAGAAATGTTCTTCACTACTTCCAAGGTTGTCGTGCCAGAATCGAGTATGATTGTATCGGAGTCCTTTATGAGGCTGGCGGCTGCCTTGCCAATCCTGTTTTTTTCCTGCGAAAAAAGTTTGGCTTTTTCAGCCAGGCGCTGGTCCAGTGCGACTACATGGTCTATTCTCATCGCCCCGCCCCTTGCACGCAACAATAATTTCTTCCTTTCAAGCTGCTCAAGGTCATGACGGATCGTCACTTCACTTACACTAAACTTTTTGCTCAACTCCGGTACAAGGACACGGTCGCTCGTTGCAAGCAGCTTTAGTATTTCAATCCTGCGTTCAATTGTGGATTTATTCTTGGAACGAACCATGGTGTTAGTTATGGGTTATTACTCTTCAAAATTAAAAATAAAAAGAAAATTTAATAATATTTTTCGAAACGTTTTATAACTTTTTTATATTTGTATTATAAGATAATGAAAGATTAAAAAATAATTTTTCACTTATGGAAACCTGGGGTTATTCTGAAGACAAACTTCGCGATCTAGGGGCTTTTCATACCGCAATAGAGATTAACAGGCAGCCTCAAGTCTGGAATAAGATCTTCGAAAGCATTGTCGCTATCAAAAAACAACTCCAATCATTCCTGGTTGAAGCTACAAGGTATGAAAAAGTTCAAATCGTCCTTACCGGAGCCGGATCGTCGGCATTCATAGGTTTGTCGCTCCAGGGAGTATATTCACGCAGTTTTGGAAGATTTTGTACGAGTGTCTCAACGACACATCTGGTTACTCATCCACTTGATTATTTATCCCCGGGGATACCTGTCCTGCTTATCTCTTTCGCACGCTCGGGAAATAGCCCGGAGAGCGTTGCAGCTGCCAGGATCACCGACCAGATATGCTCCAGGGTTTACCACTTAATCATAACCTGCGATGATAGTGGCAAGCTTGCAAATTTTAAGACCGATTCCGATAAATATGTTTTCGTTCTTCCTCCGGAAGCTAATGATCAAAGCCTGGCAATGACCAGCAGCTATTCAGGGATGCTCCTTGCGGGTTTGTTGATTGCGCGACTGGGGGAGATAGAATATCTCGCCAGACAGGTTGAAATCCTGGATTCATATGCTACAAAGCTCCTTATCCGATATGTGAATGATTTTCGTGAAATCGCTTCACTGGATTTCAATCGTGCGGTGTTTCTTGGTTCCGGACCATTATTCGGAACAGCAACTGAATCACAACTAAAGCTGCAGGAGCTTACCGATGGACAGATCATTTGCAAGAGGGATTCATTCCTGGGATTCAGGCATGGTCCAAAGGCAGTTATTGACGAGCGGACCCTTGTATTTTACCTGTTTTCAAACCAACCCTACGTTCTCCTATATGAAAAAGATCTTGTTGAATCGATAAAGAACGGAAAGCGGCCATTATACCAGGCAGGGCTTATGGAAACAACGAACTTCCACTTAGACCTCGACAAGACGATCATTCTCTCGGAAGATGGGAACCACCTTGAGGAGGATTTTCTTCCGGTTTGCAGCATTATACCCGCTCAAATGCTTGGTTTTTTCAAATGTTTACAAATCGGACTGAAACCTGATTCACCTTCAGCCAGCGGGGCAATTTCGAGGGTTGTAAAAGGAGTGGTCATTTATCCTTATAACTCTTCAAGCCGATGAACAAGGCATTAAGAGCAAAGGCAAAAGAAATGGATATTCCGTTGATGGAATTGATCCTTCGACGGGTCGATGAAATCGAAAAAACTGATGGGATAAAACGTACCATTTTTGCTGCATGCCCTAATTCAATTTCCGTGATCAAGGCTGCCTTAAGGGCTTCGAAGAGATGGGATAGCCCTGTTAAATTCCCTGCCACACTCAACCAGGTCGACACTGATCTTGGATATACCGGACTCTCACAAGAGACATTCGTGAAAACGATCTATTCGGAAGCAAAAAGCATTGATCTTCAAGTCCCGGTCATTATTGCTGTGGATCACGGCGGTCCCTGGTTGAAAGACAAGCATACCCTGGAGCGCTGGGATTTCGATCGTACTTTCAACTGGGTGAAGCGATCCATCGAGGCAGCAATTGTGGCCGGGTATGATCTCATTCACATCGATCCCACCGTCGATATTACTGTTCCGCAAGACAAACAGATCCCGATTAAATTAGTAGCCGACCGGACTATCGAGCTCATTGATCATGCTGAAAAATTCCGTAGTTCAAGAGGATATAACAGAATAGCATATGAAGTCGGTACGGAAGAGGTTCATGGCGGGCTGGCAGACATACAAACCTTCAGAATTTTTCTTGATCTGCTAAAGAATGGTTTGCGAGACAAAGGATTAGGCGGGGTGTGGCCCTGCTTTATCGTAGGGAAAGTAGGAACCGACCTGCATACGAACACTTTCGATCCCGAAACGGCCAGGACCCTCACCACAATTGCAAGGGAATATGGCAGCGTAATAAAAGGCCATTATACGGATGATGTCATTAACCCGGGCGATTACCCGCTATCGGGGATGGGTGCGGCTAATGTCGGCCCGGAATTCACTGTGATGGAATATAAAGGTTTACAGGAACTGGAGGAGATAGAACAAACTTTATATCAAAAGGGTGAGTTACCGGGGAAGTCAAATATGGGTCGGTCACTTCGCGAGGCTGTCATCAATTCAGGGCGCTGGAAGAAATGGGTTCTGCATGGAGAGGATCCTTCTGATATTAATTCTATCTCTCCTGAACGGCAGGACTGGCTGGTCATGACAGGCTGCAGGTATATTTGGGAGAACCAGGAAGTGACGGAAGCACGCCGGCAATTGTATGAAAACCTGGAATCCCATAGCGTTCATGCTGAAGATATCGTGCTTTTAATGATCGAATCCGCTATGGATAAATATTTCGAAGCATTCAACCTGAAAGGGCTAAACACCTTATTATAAAATCAAGAATGAAAAACTTTGACGTGATCGTAGTCGGAGAGCTAAATGTCGACATCATCCTGAACCAGATTGACAAATTTCCTGAGATGAGCAAAGAAATCCTTGCCCGTAGACTGGAAATGACATTGGGAAGTTCTTCGGCGATCTTTGCAAGTAACCTTAGTTCTTTGGGCTCGCGAGTGGCTTTTATCGGAAAACTGGGCAACGATACATTCGCTTCGCTAGTCCTGGAAAACCTAAAGGCAAAGCATGTCGATACCTCCTCTATCATCAAGTCGGAAACTGTAAATACGGGTGCCACAATCGTGCTGAATTTCGACCAGGACCGTGCAATGGTTACTTATCCAGGAGCAATGGAAGATTTGACGATAAAGGATATCGATGAAACGTTTCTTTCGACAGGAAGGCACATGCACCTGTCTTCCATTTTTCTCCAGCCGGGCATCCGTGGAGATATTCCGCAATTATTCCGCAAAGCCAGGGCTCTTGGGTTAACCACGTCGTTTGATCCGCAATGGGATCCAGCTGAGAATTGGGAAATAAATCTTCCGGAGTTATTGCCATGGGTAAATGTTTTCTTGCCGAATATGACTGAGTTCTTACACCTTACTAAGACTGCATTATTGGAAGACGGCATCAGGCAGGTTAAATCTTATGCCCCCGGACTGATTATGGTAGTTAAGGACGGGAGCAATGGAGCCTATATGTGGGATGGCGAGAATATCATTCATCAACCAGCTTATCTGAATAACAATCTGGTTGATTGTATTGGGGCCGGGGACAGTTTCAATGCAGGCTTTATAAGAAAATTCACTGAGGGATTTCCCCTTTCAGAATGCCTGAAATTCGGGGCATTGACGGGGGCCATTTCGACTACTATGGCCGGCGGCACAGGTGCATTTTCAACACAGGATACAATCCGGGAACTGGCCAGGCTGAATTTCAATATTAATATAGATATCTGATCAAGCATGACATTGCAGGAGCAACTCATTGGATTCAGGGATCAGAAAAGGGCCATCCTGGCTGCCAACTTCTATAATTATGAAACCCTGGCAGGAATTCTGAAGGCTGCAGCAGAGCTTGAAGAACCTGTGGTCCTCCAGCTTTCTGAAAGTTCAA
>Ga0209668_10001270_pt1 | contig 10768 bp, 8 predicted proteins | sample FrelakmetPLP11PL_FD_187150 | JGI IMG/M metagenome (GOLD analysis project Ga0209668, IMG submission 187150) | Freshwater lake sediment microbial communities from the University of Notre Dame, USA, for methane emissions studies - PLP11 PL (SPAdes)... | ecosystem: Environmental > Aquatic >... | reverse complement strand
GTGAAGCGAATAAGCTTACTCTTCCATGGTAATCGTATCTGTTTATACTGAAGATCCGATGAATCAAGAAAATACTTCCGGTCTGAAATCACCTGCTCTGGTTTTTTTAAGAGGAATTAACAAATCTAAAACAATTAAACTAATTTTACAAACTGAAATTCAAGTTACTTATTGCCTAATTATATGTTATTTACACTAAAATCTAACGATCTGAGAAAGATTTTTTTTGATTTTTTCCTTTCAAAAGGGCATCTTATCGTTCCTTCTGCTCCAATGGTTACAAAGAATGATCCGACGCTGATGTTCACAAATGCAGGGATGAACCAGTTTAAGGATATTTTTCTCGGAAACCAGCAACCTGCAGGCAGGAGAATTGCTAATTCTCAAAAATGCCTGAGGGTATCCGGAAAACATAACGACCTTGAAGAAGTTGGTCATGACACTTATCATCACACAATGTTTGAAATGCTGGGTAACTGGTCCTTTGGTGATTATTTTAAAAAAGAAGCCATAGAATGGGCATGGGAATTTCTGGTAAAAAGACTTGGGATCCCTGAAGACCGGCTATATACAACTATTTTTGAGGGGAGTGCAGAAGAGGATGTACCGCGTGATGATGAAGCCTTTAACTGCTGGAAAAGTTGTTTCAAAAGTCCGGAAGGTAAAATACTTGAAGGGTCAAAAAAAGATAACTTCTGGGAAATGGGTGAATCGGGACCATGCGGCCCCTGTTCCGAAATTCATGTGGATATAAGGGATGAATCTGAAAGACTAAAGGTGCCTGGTTACAGGCTTGTAAATAAAGGCCACCCACAGGTTATTGAGATATGGAACCTTGTATTCATTCAGTACAACCGGCTTTCAAACGGAAAGCTGGAACAGCTTCCCGAAAAACATGTTGACACAGGGATGGGATTTGAAAGGCTGTGCATGGTGATTCAGGGGAAGAAATCAAATTATGACACAGATATCTTTCAATCAATAATAGGTAAGATTTCTGCCATAACAGGAAGAAGCTATGGGATTAACGATACCTGGGATATTGCCTTAAGGGTAATTGCAGACCACATAAGAGCTATTTCCTTTTCAATTGCAGACGGACAGATGCCTTCGAACAATAAAGCCGGATATGTGATAAGAAGAATACTTCGCAGGGCAGTAAGGTACGGGTATAATTACCTGGGAATGGAAAAACCTTTCCTTTACCAGCTTGTTCCGGTACTGACTAATGTCATGGGGAACTCATATCCTGAACTTAATGCACAGAAAGACCATATAATGAAGGTTATTCTTGAAGAGGAAACATCTTTTCTCAGAACACTCGGAAAAGGATTGAAGCTATTGGAAAAAAAGATCGGGGAACTAAATAAGGAAGGCCTTGATATATTGCCAGGGAAGTCAGCATTTGAGCTGTATGATACCTTCGGATTCCCCGTCGATCTGACCCAGCTGATATTGAAAGAAAATAATATGAATACTGATATTCCTGGTTTTGAGTTTGAAATGAAAAACCAGAAGAGCAGATCAAGAGAAGATGCTTCCATTGAAGCAGGCGACTGGGTAATTGCAAGGGATACCGGCGAAACGGAATTCACGGGTTATTTAACTACAGAAAATGATGTTCTGATATCAAAATACCGCAGGATAAAATTCAAAGGGAAGGAGAGCCTGCAGATTATTCTGGATAAAACGCCCTTTTATGCTGAGTCGGGTGGTCAGGTCGGAGATACAGGATTCCTTATCTCAGATAAGGAGAAAATAAGGATAACAGATACCTTAAAGGAGAATAACGCCATTATTCATGTCAGCAATGATAGACTGAATGACCCTTTATCGCAGTTCCGGGCGGTTGTCGATAATGAGAAACGCAGGATGACAGCAAATAATCATACTGCCACACATCTTATTCATTTTGCTTTAAGAACTGTTCTGGGTAAACATGTGGAACAGAAAGGATCATTGGTCACCGCAGATCATCTTAGATTTGATTTCAGCCATTTCGCAAAGCTTACAAAAGAAGAATTGAAAAAAGTGGAAGAGTGTGCAAACAGTCTGGTAAGACAAAGCATCAATATCAGGATTTCCGATAATATAACCATGAAACAAGCCCTTGAAATGGGAGCAATGGCGCTTTTCGGAGAGAAATATGGCAATACAGTGAGAGTTGTCGAATTCGGAAAATCAGTGGAACTGTGCGGTGGAACCCATGTGGATAATACTGGTGCCATTGGAATAATCAAAATCATCTCTGAAGGAGCAATAGCTGCCGGAGTAAGGAGGCTTGAAGCAGTTACCGCTGCAAAGGCGGAAGAATATATAAATGAGAGACTGGCTTCAGCCGATGAAGTTGCCGCACTTCTGAAGAGTACCGGCAACATAAGGGAAAGTGTCGAAAAACTCCTGGTGGAGAATTCAGCACTTAAGAAAGAGATAGAAAAGTTCCGCATGCAGAATGTTTCTGTCATTATAAAGGAACTGGAAGAGAATGCTATCCTGATCAGTGAGGTCAGATTTATTTCAGGACAAATAGAATCCGGGACAGCAGATATGCTCAGGAATATAGCCTTTCAGATTCGTAAATCTGCAGATAATGTTGTACTTGTTATTGGCCTTGCAACAGACGATAAGGCTAATATTCTGGTAATGGTCAGCGATAAGCTGGTAAAGGAGAAAAATCTTAATGCAATTGCAATTATTAAGGAAATATCAGGTGAGATAAACGGCAGCGGTGGCGGCCAGCCTTTTCTGGCATCTGCAGGCGGGAATAATCCGGCAGGAATAACTGCAGCACTTAAAAAGGCTAATGAATATTTAAGGAATCTTACAGGATAAAATACACAAACTGCTATTTTGGTAACTGGTTTTGTTTTTTTAAGGTGTTCCCTTACCTCTGCTTTATTTTTGTATTTTTGAGGCTTTCCGGATAAAATGAAGAAAACTGTTCCTTTTATTGGTATTCTGCTGATTGTTTGCCTGGTCGGAATCTTAGTCCGTTGTACCCCGGGAGCCTGTCTTGAAGAGACAAACTCATTCCTGGAAGCATCATTCTACAGCAATACTACAAAAGAAATTCTTGTGCCTGATAGTCTCACCATTTCCGGATCTGGCCAGAGTGATACGCTTTATAACAAGGCTGAGGGTGTGAAGGTAGCCTCTCTCCCGCTAAATGCGACAACCGGCAAATGTACTTTTGTCATCCGGATCAACGGGACAGATGACACATTGCAATTAATTTACTCAAGCTACCCCCATCTTATTTCTAAAGAGTGCGGATATACATTCTACCATACCCTTGATACATTCTTTTACTCCCGGAATACTATCGATTATGTCTATCGGACTTCTAACAATATCACAACATTAAATGAGGAGAATATTCGCATATACTATTAGTCTGTTGTTATTTCTTTCAGGCGCAGGTCTTTATGCACAGGATACAGTATTTTTTCCTCTTAAGATCAGGGCAGGATTCGACCTTATTGGCCCTGTTGTCTACATTTACAACAAAGATAACCTGAATCTTGAGGGTTACCTTTCACTCGACAGAAATGAAAAGATGTCGTATGTGATTGAAGGCGGATATCTTAAATATAAGTATTCCCAATATAATTATGATTATATAAGTACAGGAGTTTTTACACGGATTGGAGTGGATTTTAATCTTCTGAAACCTGAAATATCACTGGGTAAATACTGGGCTGGTGTAGGATTGAGGTACGGTTTGAGCTTTTACAGCTCCGAAACTCCTTCTTTCAGCCATGATAACTACTGGGGCACTGCAACTTCTTCAATACCTCAAATAAAAAGCACCGGGCATTTTTTTGAACTCACACCTGGATTTAAAACTGAGCTGCTACGGAATTTTACTGTCGGATGGACAATCAGACTGAAATTGCTGATTTCCGGTGGAGGGACCAGGGATATTAAACCCATTTATATTCCCGGCTATGGGAATGGTGGAAAAACAGTAACCTTGGGTGTAAATTATTACATTTCGTGGAACATACCTTTCAAAACCAGAATGGTTATAACTAAACCAGTGGTTCCTGAAGAACCAGAGGAGAATGAAGAAGAAGGTCTGAATCAGCAGACAACAGATGTAAGGCAATAGAGTGCCTGAAAATCAGACTATCAGATACTGATCCTTCAGTTAACCGGCTTACGGCTGAAAATCCAGAGTCCGGTAAAAGTGAGTAATCCGTTTAATACCAGTAATTCAAATCCGAATTTATATCCATTTAACAATTCCTCAGAATATGTACTGAGAATGTAACATATAAGTGGTGACATGACAGCAATCAAAGGAGTAAGTCTGTCGTTGACCTTACGCTTTGTAAATAGTCCGAAAGAGTATAATCCAAGGAGCGGACCATAGGTGTATCCTGCAATTGTGAAAAGTTTGTCAATTACCGCCCTATCGTTCAATGATCTGAATATCAAAATGCTTACGAAGAAAATCAGGGCTATGGTTATATGGACTGCATATCTGGCTCTGGTTTTTGCCCTCTCTGTCATCCCCTCCCTTTTTTCAAGACCCAGAAAATCGATGCTTACAGAGGTTGTAAGGGATGTAAGTGCTCCGTCAGCGCTAGGGAAAGCTGCTGAAATAAGGCCTACCAGAAAGACTATTCCTGCAACAGGAGTAAGGTAATTGAAAGCGATAGTCGGAAAAAGATCATCAGTCAGAGTTACTGTAACACTTTTCGATTGTGCATAGACAAGCAGAAAGGCACCCAGAAGCAGAAAAAGAAAATTTACCAGAACAAGAATACCACTGAAAGTAAACATGTTTTTCTGTGCTTCCCTTATATTTCGGCAGCTTAAATTCTTTTGCATCATTTCCTGATCGAGCCCGGTCATCGAAATAGTTATGAACATACCACTGAGAAATTGCTTTAAAAAGAACCGCTCATTATGCCAGTCAGTTATTATCATTTTAGATACCGAACTGTCAATAACTGTTGCTGCAAGCTTAAACACAGAAGTTCCCAGTTCTTTACTTATATAGATCACCGAGAGGATAACTGCAAGCAACATAAAAGTTGTCTGGAGTGTATCAGTCCAGACAATAGTTCTGATTCCGCCTTTAAGAGTGTAAATAATTATCAGAGTTATAAAAATCAGGACATTAACCCAGAACGGAACATTCCATGCATCAAACACAAACAGTTGCAGAACATTAATAACAAGAAACATACGAAGAGATGCTCCAAGTATTCTGGAGAGGATAAAGAATCCGGCTCCGGTTTTGTATGACCAGAAGCCAAACCTGTTATCAAGATAAGTATAGATGGAAGTAAGCTTTAGTCTGTAATAAAGTGGCAGCAGGACAAGAGCTATAACAAAATACCCGAACAGATACCCTACAACAACAACCATATAGCTGAATTGTGTTTCTTTTACCCATCCGGGAACCGACATAAACGTAACTCCTGACAGCGATGCGCCGATCATACCATAAGCTACAATAAACCATGGCGAAATCCTGTTTCCGATATAAAATGACTGATTGTTTGCTTTCCGGGCTGTAACCCATGTTACAGCAAATAAAAGAATGGTGTATGCCAGAAATATTACCAGGATCAGAAGTGGCTTCATAAAAATCGGAAATTAAACTGCAAGGATAGTAAAAAGAAGGGAAGGCAAAAAATTACCTGACATTAATACTATTAAGGTAATAATTGAGCTATTTTTGTGTAAAATCATCCCTGATGAGTTATTCAGAATACCCTTCAAAGCTTCTTGAAAATGCAGTCAATGAATTCGCTTCCCTTCCGGGCATAGGAAGAAAGACCGCTTTCAGGTTGGTAATGCATCTGCTTAAAAGAGATTCTGAAGATGTAAAAAAGTTCGGTGATTGCATAATCAGGCTTCACAGGGAGATTCATTACTGCAAGGTTTGCCATAATATTTCCGACAGCGAGATCTGCACTATATGCAGTGACGGAAAGAGAGAAAGATCTTTGGTATGCGTTGTTGAAAACATTCAGGATGTAATGGCAATTGAGAATACCCGACAGTACAGGGGATTATATCATGTACTGGGAGGCTTAATATCACCTGTCGATGGTATTGGCCCATCCGATTTGAAGATCGAGAGCCTTGAAGAGAAAGTAAAAATAGGAGGAATAAATGAAATTATTCTCGCCTTGAGTACAACAATGGAGGGTGATACTACCAATTTTTACCTTTTCAGAAAGCTGAATAAATATAATGTTTTGTTGAGTACTCTTGCAAGAGGGGTCGCCGTCGGAGACGAGTTGGAATATACCGATGAAATAACTCTTGGAAGAGCTATTAACAACAGGAATCCTTATCACCAATGAAACACTCTGTTGATAACCATCTGGCCTTTTCGGGAAAGAGCATGAAAAGACCTGCTATCAGGGAAATTGTCATTGAGATCATTGAGAAGATCTAAGCTTCGCATAAATTACATTAGGAACATGATGTTCCGGTATTTGTGAAATTTGTTAAACATATTTGAATCCAGCTTGTTAATGTAGAAAAGTATCATTAGAATCTGATCCGCACTGTTTCCCAAAATTCTTTAAAGAAGGAAAAGTGCGGCAGAAGAAATAAAACGCACAATCACATGGCACGGATGAATATCGTACTTCCAGCAATGGGAGAAGGAGTGATTGAAGCAACAATCATTAAATGGCTTGTGAAAGAGGGGGCCGAAGTTAAGGAGGATGATCCCCTTGTTGAGATCGCGACTGATAAAGTTGATTCGGAAATCCCTTCTCCTGCATCAGGAATAATAGTGAAATTTAAAGCTTCTGAAGGCTCGCTTGTAAGAGTCGGTGAAATTATTGCACAACTTGAAAAAGATGAGGTTATTAATAATGAAGAGGAGCAGAAGATTGAGAAGGAGATCGGACGTATCAGGGAGTCAATAAATGCTGATAAACTTGAAAAGAATGAGGAGGTAACAGTTACACGGGAGATGAAGAGCCGTACTCCCTCCGGTAAATTCTTATCCCCGCTTGTGAGGAATATTGCTTCCAGGGAAGGTATAAGCTACTTTGACCTGGATAAGATCTCAGGAACCGGAATGGATGGAAGAATTACCAGGGACGACGTGCTCAGGTTCCTCAGCGATAAAGTAAAGATAGACTCAGGGGCTGCTGAAAAAGTCATAAGTGATTCACCCGGGAAATCAGAAGGCGGGGATGAAGTAATAGAGATGGACAGGGTCAGGAAACTGATTGCCGAACATATGGTTATGTCCAAAAGAACATCTCCTCATGTTACCTCATTTATTGATGCAGATGTTACACAAATGATTAACTGGAGAAACAGCATTAAAGAAACGTTCCTGGCAACTGAAGGCCACAAACTAACTCTCACACCTGTATTCATTGATGCAGCGGCAAGGGCCCTGCATGATCATCCGATGATAAACGTATCTGTTGAAGGAAATACAATAATAAAAAAGAGGAATATAAACATAGGTATGGCCACCGCTCTTCCTGACGGCAACCTTATTGTGCCTGTGATAAAAAATGCAAACGAAAAAAATCTGAAAGGGCTTGCCAGAGCAGTAAACGATTTGGCCGAAAGAGCAAGAAATAATAAGCTTAAACCTGAGGAGATAACAGGAGGCACCTTTACAATAACAAACTTCGGAACCTATAATAACCTTTCCGGGACACCAATAATAAATCAGCCCCAGGCAGCAATCCTTGGAATTGGTGCGGTGAGGAAAATGCCCACTGTAGTTGAAACTCCCGATGGTGATATGATAGGAATCCGCCAGATAATCATTTTATCCCTAAGTTATGATCACAGGGTGATTGACGGGGCACTGGCAGGAAAGTTTCTTAACAGGATCAAAGAGATTCTGGAAAACTATCACGCTGATCTGATGTAATTTTATCGTTGAAACCGGTCCGATAATCTCAGTATTTTAATAATTTTGATTTCAGAATATTCTGTAACAGAGGGGAGAACTTTCCGTCAGGTATCTGTTATTACCAGAAAGTCAGGCAGAAATTTAGATCAGGTTCTGATTATTGTTTTCTAAAATTGCTATATTTGTTATGATGATTAAATTCATGGAAAAAATATTCAGACTTATATTTCAGCTTATTGCTTTGATAATGATCTGCAATGGTGCTGCTGCTCAATCAAAAGCTGAGATGAAAAAAATATTTGAAGAGGCTGAATCCAGCTATCTCTTTGAGGAATATGAATTGGCTAATCCACTTTATCTTCTGCTGGACAGACCTGATAACTTCAATATCCAATATAAAATTGGAACCTGCTATCTGAATATCCCGGGCGAAAAAGCCAAAGCAATTCCCTACCTCGTATCAGCGGTAATTGATGCAAGTTATGATGCCAAGATAACTTCATTCAAAGAAAAGAGAGCTCCCCTCGACGCCTATTTCTTTCTTGCTAAAGCCTATATGATTAACAATGAGCTTCCTAAAGCACTCAGTATCTTGAATGATTTTAAAAAGCTTGCAACCGAGACTGAGAAAAAGGGAGGAATGAAAAACCTGACTTATATCGACCAGCAGATCAAGGCATGCAATAATGCAATGAGCAATCAGGAAGCCCCTTTCAGGGTAAGCAGGAAATTACTCGATTCAAACTTCAGTCAGGGTTCCTTAAATGAAAACCCTGCTGTCAGCTTTGATGGGAAAACATTAGTTTACACCGAACGAAGAGGCCTTATAAATGCTATAATGTTTTCAAGAAATATCAATGATAAATGGCAACCTCCGGTTGAAATTAATTCCCAGCTTGAAGCCGGCGATGATTGTTCATCCTGCTCTCTTAACAGCGACGGCACTTTACTTTTATTATACAAAACTGACAATTTTGACGGAAATATTTATTCGGCAGAGTATGTAAATGGATCGTGGACACCCATCAGAAAGCTGAATCAGAACATTAACACCAAGTTCTATGAGTCGCATGCTTCAATATCCGCTGACGGAAAGAGACTCTATTTCACAAGTAACAGAGATGGAGGAAACGGAGGATTGGATATTTATCTTTCTGAACTTTATAATTCCGGAGATTGGGGCCCTGCAGTTAATCTGGGAAATACAATTAATACTGCCTATAATGAAGATACCCCTTTCATTACAAGTAATGACTCCCTGCTGTATTTCAGTTCGGAAGGCCATAGCGGAATGGGGGGATTTGACATTTATAGGTCGTCAGGCAGCGAATCTGAATGGAGTTCTCCTGAGAATTTGGGATTCCCGATTAATTCAACAGATGACGACAGGTTCTTCCAGCCTTTTAACAATGATGAAAACGGATTTTATTCAGTTTATACTGACTATAAAAAGAGAGAAATATTTTATTTCACGCTCACTAATCCAAGACTCAACAGAATATATGAGTTATCCGGTAATTACAAACTCACAGATACATTGATGATTTATGATGAGAAAAATGCAATTTATCTTGTCGACAGAGTTACAAGCGATACACTTGACAAAGGTTATCCCGACAGGTATACGGGACAATACAGCTTTATAGTTGCTCCAGGTAAATTCAGACTTGTCTTTACGGCACCAGGATATCTGTCTCAGCACCTGGATACTGCCGTGGTAATGGATAATCCTTCAAGAGTAATTAAGCTTGAAGATATTATACTCGAAAAAATCCCACACGGAAGAAGACCAGGATATGAAAAGCTTGATCTGTCGGATATTCCAATCGTTGATAAAATAGATTCGAGCATACTTATTAAAAACCTCCGGATCTCTGATGTTTCTGAAAATGACTTGCAGGATACAGCAATACTGTACTATACAGTTCAGGTTATGGCACTTCATAATCCTGTAGATATCAGTTATTACAAATATGTATCTGACATAAAGGTCTTTTACAATGAGTCTGACAGGTTTTATCGTTACACTACAGGTATCTTTAAAGTTAAAGCTGAGGCATATGACCACAGGGATGATCTCATAAGCAAGGGCTATCCAAATGATCTGTTCATAAAAAAGGTTACCAGAATTCACAACGAGAAACAGGTCACTGATCAGAAATACTATACGATTCAGCTTAAGGCCACAAAAGAAAGACTAAATATTAATACTGTTTTTGAAGGTTTTGACGGCATAACGGAATTTGAGGAGATTGATGGACTTTATCACTATTTTTACGGCAGGTTTACTACTCCCGGAGAGGCAAAAACTGTCCTTCAGAGGCCACAGTTTTTGAAATTCGGGGATGCATTTGTTAGAGAAATTAGTACACTCGACAGGTAGTAGCTTTTTATATCTGTGTAGCTTGGTTTTATTCAATATAATTATTATATTAATTTCGGAGATATAGGTTTTTATAATTTTAAACATACCGGAAAATGAAACACATTTACCTCACTAAAAGAGTAATAATCATTTCAGCTCTTTTAACTGGCTTAGGTTCAATGTACGCCCAGGAAACTGCCAGGAGAGAATTCCAGAAGGCCTTCCAGAATGCTGATATATATTATTATTACGATGAGAACTATTTGAAGGCAGCAACCCTTTATGAGCCGTTAGCAGAAGCCTATCCCGACAATTACAATCTGGCAGCAAAACTGGGAATCTGCTATCTTAACATGGATGGTAAAAACAAGGAAGCGCTGAACCTGCTGAAGAAAGCATCCCAGGGAGTTGTATCAAGTGAGAAGGAGTATAAGCAAACAGGTGAGAAAGCCCCTCTTGATACCTACCTGTATTTAGGAATAGCATTTCACCGTAATGACAGTTTAACGCAAGCACTTAACTTTTTTAATGAAATTAAAAAAAGA
>Ga0209668_10001269_pt1 | contig 10771 bp, 8 predicted proteins | sample FrelakmetPLP11PL_FD_187150 | JGI IMG/M metagenome (GOLD analysis project Ga0209668, IMG submission 187150) | Freshwater lake sediment microbial communities from the University of Notre Dame, USA, for methane emissions studies - PLP11 PL (SPAdes)... | ecosystem: Environmental > Aquatic >... | reverse complement strand
CGAATGCGGCGAATACCTTCCTGCGCTATAAAACAACTACCCGCCCAATGCTTTTGAGGGCAGAGGTCTATGATCTCAAAATGACTTAGGCAAAGCCTTTACCGACATTTGAATGAAATCGCGCTATTTGGAGTGTATAGTGTGAGTTTGTTTATTTGTCTAAGTTAATAAAGCGCACAGCTCTCCATATTTGAGTACAAGCCCTTGGCCGCATCAGGCGCCGCCTGCACCACATGGCATCTGAGCTGATGTCGCCCAGTGGCGGCTGCGGGCGTGGAACGTGGCACGTGGCAGAGCATGCTGCTAAATTTGAAAACAATAGTCTGCCAGGCGATGCCGGAATGCACAAACATAGCTCAGTTGTCCTAACATTTTTTTATAAAAAAATTTTGTGTTTTTTTTATTTTTTTTTATTTTTCTACATTACATTGGACATACCCCCCTGGAACACCGGGACCGTCGTCGTCGCACGACACCACACAAGGACCGGCGTCGCTTAACACACCCAAGAGCAAGGGACGCGCATGGCGATCGTCTGCGTCGCGCAGGTGACCGGGACCGTTTTCGTCGCGCTGGGGATCGAGTTCGTTTTGGCATTTTGTTTTTCTTTTTCTTTTATGTGTTTTTTTTATAATTTATTTTTTTATTTTACTTTTTTTATTTACAACAAATTAGTTCTGCCAAAGGAATTGCCAGGAAGAATGTAGCTCACAATCACCCCCAAAGAACCAGTAGTTAGCGTCGCAGCGCTGAGCTGATAGGCAAGGCCGTAGGTTGATGTCAGTAGTGGTGATTCAGATACTGCCAATTGATATCCAGCGGCAAGAATAGTTGTGTTGATGTCAAGCGGACTTCCGCTGATGCCCTTACCAATGCCCCCAACCCTATTTGCGGATGCTATGGTTACCCCGGCAAGCAGAGATTGGGGGTTTGTTGCTGGCGCATCAATGTCAATAGCGGAAATATCAATAGTACCAGCGCCGGCGATAGTGACACCATTATTTGTAAGGGTAATTCCAGAAATCTGTGCCCCAATGGGAAGAAGTAGTATATTGGGGTCGGCAGCAGACGCCGGGTTTGAATTAATCTGATCTGGAACCGCATTGAAGTAGCCATATGATGGGGTTACTGCATTGGCCTGGGTCGTGAGAAAATCAATCGGAATGTAGCCAACCACACTTTGAAAAAGATATCCCGGAACTTTCCAGTTCTGAACTGTGGTTGTCGCTTTATTTGATGTAATATTGCTCGAGACAAGGGCTGCGCTGGTAGCAGAGTTGCTTCGGCGGGAATCGGCGGGAACAATTCCGAACATTTTTTTTTAATAAATAAGCATTATAAAAAAAAATTTTTTTTAATAATTTTTTATTTTTACAAAAGATCTAGTCGCTCTTTTAATTTTTTTACCTGCTCTAACAAGTTTTCTTTTGCGTCGCGCAACTTACGCACCTCTTCCAGCAAGAAAACCGTAATGCAATTGTAGTCGATGCCTACCGGTGCGCCATCGGGCTCATTGTAGCCCGCAAAGCGCTGGTGAATTGTTGCTGCCTCCTCTGCAATGTAACCTATGTGTCTTCCGCTCGCGGGGTCGCTATTGTACAGGAAACTCCGTGGCTGTAATCCATATACAACCCGGGTATCTTCGTCTAGCGGCAAAATACTATTTTTGGTGGTTGCGCTACTTGTTCCGTATGTAATTTCATTTGTAGTGGTATTGTAGTACACTACATTTGCAGTAGGCGCAGGATTTCGGACGGGCGTTACATAAAATCCCGCATCAGCCGCCGGCGTCGTGAGATCAGCCCCCGACGCGTTTAGTTGAATAGCCCCTCCTGGAAAATTCGTTCTCCCTGAATTAAGTCCGATTGTTATTGAATTGGCTCCCTGTCCATAACCCCCTGCACTTGTGCCAATGGCAATTGCTCCAACTAGCTGTCCAGAAGTACCGGCACCGTTGCCTACTGCTACGGCATTGGATCCTTGTGAAACCTGCCCTGCTCCGCTTCCGATAGACACTTGTGAATTACCCACTGCCCAGGCACTAGTAGTGCTATTCCAATATAGATAATCAGCCCAGTTCGTTCCATTGGGAGTTGGTCCAGTCGCTCCCGTTGCTCCAGTAGCTCCAGTTGCGCCAGTGGAGCCAGTCGCTCCCGTTGCTCCGGTGGCGCCAGTGGCACCAGTGGCGCCAGTGGCACCAGTGGCGCCAGTGGCACCAGTGGGTCCCGTGGCTCCAGTTGCGCCGTCGGATCCAGTGGGTCCCGTTGCGCCGGTATTAACTGCAGTTCCTTGGCCAGTAGGACCAGTGGAGCCGGTGGCTCCGGTGGCTCCAGTGGCTCCAGTGGAACCGGTAGGACCTCCAGGTACATCTCGCGAAAGAACACCAGTCAGTGGGTTAATGTAAATAACATTACTTGCAATACCTACCGGTAAATCCGTGATTGAAGAAATACTCGTCGATAAATCGGTTGTTACAATTCCCCCTGTATTGATATTTGTTGCTGAAAAATCGTTTGGAACTTTTCCGAAACTGTAAGCCATTTTATTTTTTAGAAAAAAATTTTATTTTTTATTATTTCAATTCTTTCAGTTTGCGAACTTCCTCAGCCAACGCTCGCACCTCTTCCAGCAAGAAAACCGTAATGCAATTGTAGTCGATGCCTACCGGTGCGCCATCGGGCTCATTGTAGCCCGCAAAGCGCTGGTGAATTGTTGCTGCCTCCTCTGCAATGTAACCTATGTGTCTTCCGCTCGCAGGGTCGCTGTTGTATAGGAAACTCCGTGGCTGTAATCCATATACAACCCGGGTATCTTCGTCCAACGGCAAAATACTATTTTTGGTTATTGCGCTACTTGTTCCATATGTAATTTCATTTGTAGTGGTATTGTAGTACACTACATTTGCAGTAGGCGCAGGATTTCTGACGGGCGTTACATAAAATCCCGCAGCAGCTGCCGGCGTACTGAGATCAAATCCCGACGCGTTTAGTTGAATAGCCCCTCTTGGAAAATTCGTTCTCCCTGAATTATATCCGATTGTTATTGAATTGGCTCCCTGTCCATAACCCCCTGCATTTGCGCCAACGGCAATTGCCCCGGTTTGCTGTCCAGAAATACCAGGACCGTTGCCTATTGCTATAGCATTTGTTCCTTGCGACATTTGTCCAGCACTAGTTCCGATTGCCACTGCGGCAACACCTTGTGCAGTCACTCCCGCAAAATTTCCTATTGCTACTGAAATAGCTCCTTGGCTAGCGTACCCCGCATTTTGTCCGATTGCTACCGAATTTATAGCCTGGTTTTGGTTACCAGCCGATGGACCAATTGCCACCGAATTCGACCCTTGTGAAACCTGCCCTGCTCCGCCTCCGATAGACACTTCGGAACTACCAACTGCCCAGGCACTGGTAGTGCTATTCCAGTACAGATAATCAGCCCAATTTGTTCCACTGGGAGTTGGTCCAGTCGCTCCCGTTGCGCCTGTAGCTCCTGGGGTTCCTAAAGAACCCGTCGCGCCCGTCGAACCAGTTGGTCCCGTTGCGCCAATATCGCCAGTCGAACCAGTTGCGCCTGTATTTGTTGCACTTCCTTGGCCAGTAGGACCAGTGGAGCCGGTGGCTCCGGTGGCTCCAGTGGCTCCAGTGGAACCGGTAGGACCTCCAGGTACATCTCGCGAAAGAACACCAGTCAGTGGGTTAATGTAAATAACATTACTTGCAATACCTACCGGCAAATCTGTTATTGAAGAAATACTCGTCGACAAATCGGTCGTTACAATACCCCCTGTATTAATATTTGTTGCTGAAAAATCGTTTGGAACTTTTCCAAAACTGTACGCCATTTTATTTAAAATTTTTAATTTTTATTTTTTTTTTAATTTATTTATTGCTCCAGTCGATCCAGGCGCTCTTTTAATTTTCGCAGTTCTTCCAGCAAGAAAACCGTAATGCAATTGTAGTCGATGCCCACCGGAGCGCCCCCGGGCTCATTGTAGCCCGCAAAGCGCTTATGAATCGTTGCCGCCTCCTCTGCTATGTAGCCCAGGTGTCTTCCGCTCGCCGGATCACTATTGTACATAAAACTCCGTGGCTGTAATCCATATACAACCCGGGTATCTTCGTCCAGCGGCAAAATACTATTTTTGGTTGTTGCGCTACTTGTGCCATATGTAATTTCATTTGTAGTGGTATTGTAGTACACTACATTTGCAGTAGGCGCAGGATTTCTGACGGGCGTTACATAAAATCCCGCATCAGCCGCTGGCGTCGTGAGGTCTAATCCGCTTGCATTGAGTTGAATAGCCCCAGCTGGCAAACTCGTTTTCCCTGAATTATATCCAATTGTTATTGAATTGGCTCCTTGTGACTGCAATCCCGCACTTCCGCCAATTGCTATTGAATTAATCCCTTGATTTGAAAAGCCACTGGATGTGCCAATCGAAATGGAGCCTGCCCCCTGCGATGCAAACCCGGCAAAATTTCCAATTGCCACCGCCGCAGCTCCTTGTTTTGTATTACCGGCCAAAGTGCCAATTGCAACACCGTTATTATCTTGAGAAAAAAATCCAGCTTCATATCCAATCGCAACCGCATTTGCTCCCTGGCTTTGTCGTGCCGCATTATAACCAATCGCAACCGCCTTGACTCTTTGTCCCGTCTGCCCTGCTCCGGTTCCGATTGCTACCGAATCATTTCCCTGTGACTGCGATCCCGCACTATTTCCAATGGCTACTGCTGACGTTCCTTGCCCGGTTTGGCCGGCATAGAGTCCGACTGCTACTGAACCACCTTGCTGACCAGTGGAACCTGCGCTTACTCCAATCGCAACGGCAGATCCCCCTTGTGAATTGCTTCCGGCATTGTTTCCAATTGCCACCGATCCGGATCCTTGTAATGTATAGCCGGCATTGGAACCAATGGCAATGCCCTGCGAATCTTGAGAATAGCTTGCAGCATTCGCTCCAATGGCAATGCTACCCAACTGCTGGTTAGTTTGTCCCGCCTGTATCCCAATCGCAATTGACTGATTACCTTGACTTGCCCGACCAGCTTCTTGCCCTATTGCAATGGCCTGGTCCTTTTGCGAGTTGTTTCCCGCAGTATTTCCAATTGCAATGGCAGATGCTCCTTGATTGGTCTGTCCGGCTGAAGTGCCGACTGCTACCGAATTATTTCCCTGCGACACCACTCCTGCCGCAGATCCAATTGCAACCGAACCAGTCCCTTGGCTAGCGTTCCCTGCATTTATCCCAATCGCAACGCACTGATTTCCTTGCTGCGCATTACCAGCAAGTTTACCGATTGCCACAGTTTCTTGTCCTTGGCTCGAGTTCCCTGCGCTATAGCCGATCGCAATCGCACTATTACCTTGTGCTGTCACTCCCGCAAAATATCCCATTGCTACTGAAATAGCTCCTTGGCTAGCGTACCCCGCATTTTGTCCGATTGCTACCGAGTTTCCAGCCTGGTTTCGGTTACCAGCCAATGGACCAATTGCCACCGAGGACGACCCTTGCAGAGTAGCCCCAGCACTAGCGCCAATCGCAACCGACGATCCGTCTTGACCAAACATACCCGCGCTAAATCCTATCGCAACTGACTGGGATCCCTGTAGCGTCTGTCCGGCGCCATTTCCTATTGTCACACTGTATTGTTCTTGTGAGTATGCACCTGCATTACTTCCAATTGCAATTGAACTGATTCCTTGCGACAATGACCCAGCACCAAACCCAATCGCAACCGACGTTGTGCTTTGGTTTAAGCAGCCTGCGTTAGATCCCATTGCGACGCAATAACTTCCTTGCACTGTTTGACCAGCAAAGGGTCCCACTGCCACGCTATTTGATCCTTGTGAAAAATTGGCGGCACTGTTGCCGATTGCAATGGCGGACGCCCCTTGGTTTGTTTGCCCCGCTCCGCTTCCGATGATAACATTTGTATCGCCCACTGCCCAGACGCCGTTGACGCTATCCCAGTACAAATAGTCCGCCCAATTTACCCCTCCAGCAATGCCACTGGCGCCGGTGGCGCCGGTGGAGCCAGTGGGACCGACAGGAACATTCCGGGAAATTATTCCGGTTACTGAATCTATGTATATTACGTTGTCCGCCACTTGGACTGGTAAATTTTTAATTTCTGATATTGTTACATCAACGGAAGTTGATTTGGCAGAAACAGAAGCCCCGGTAGTTAAATTACTAACTGATAAATCACTTGGCACAAAACCAAAACTGTAACTCATTTTTTTTTAAATCTATATTTATATTTTTATTATTTTATTAAATTTTCAAAAACCTTGGTCTGGTTTTCCCAAGTTTTTTCACACGCCCACCGGTAATTTGCATCCACCAATTCTTTTCCAATCAAGGTCAAATTTCCACTGACATCTAAAACTCGGTCAAGGCAATCCATAATGCTATTTTCGATGTCTGTACCGGGTATTCGTACTGTTCTTTCCCGCGCTGCGGTTTCATCCAGCGCCGCAAGTCCATTGGTGATGGCAAGTGTTTTTGACGCCGCTGCTTCCAAAGCCGTATGGCAAAAAGTTTCCTCAAACCGACAAGGATAAAGCCATACCATTGCCCGAGCCCAGTGTTCGCGCAAACACGGTTTAGACACCCAACCGTAATTGTGTACCCCTTCGTCGACAAGGTCTGCCAACAATTTTTTCACAAGGGCAATTTCGGGACCATGGTTGGTCAGCGCCCATTGATTCTCTAAATCACAGAATACACTCAACGTCGCATTGCTATACTTTTTGCGAATTTGCGGCCAAATTTTTAAAATTGTCGATAGTCCCCGGTTCGCAAACGAAGAGTATATAAAGGAAGCTGGCGTCTTCCGTTGCTCGGTACAACGAACAACCCCGTATCCAATCGCATGCGTTCGTCGGGCAAATTGAGGAAATCGCGAAAGAAATAGCGACTTGTGCCACTCGGAAAGGCAAAATATGTTGCGCAGCTTTGCATTCACTGGGATTATATTTCCACTGGGACCAATATCATGCATAATAAAATGGACGTTTTCCGTTCCGTTGCTAGCCAGGGCGGCCGGAACAAATTCCGAAAACCTGCTTATCACACAGTGGGTGATTCGGTGGCTCCCCGCAAAATCAAGATAAGTCGATGTTTCGCGATAGCGCACTCCGTCGATGTTCCCGCGGTCACCGCAGTCGCAAAACACATACACTTTGTATACAGGTTCCAAAGCTAAGCAGCGTGCCGTCTCGATTACCCACGTTTCGGAACCGCCGACGCTGCTCCTGCCATCCCACCGGCCAAACCCGCCTGGGGCTACAAAACATATTATTTTTTTACTTTCACTGTTCTTGACTGCACAGACCAATTGGTAAATCGCAAGCCAATCTCTAACCAATGATTTTTCATAATCCGTGCTAATCGTACTTTCTCGCAGGAAATGCGTTGCAGCTGCAACGCCAAGCTGTGCGTCCCGCTCATACGCCAACTCTGCCAGGAACAATGGAACAAAGTGCTGGGAAATCGTGGGCCTTAGTGAATACTGTCGCAATTCCCCCGGAAACCCAATCACAAACGCCTTTCTAAAATAATCGTATGCTTTCGCCAAATCCCCGTTGTTATAGTAGTGTACCCCAATAAAATAGTGCCCGTCTGGACGCTTGGGATCGAGCACAGAGTACTGCTCGTACCCAGCAAGACAGGTATCCCAGGCCACTCCCAGGTGCTGGTGCTCCAGTCGAGTCAATTCAATCAGTGCATCATTCCGCTCCTCCACAAACCCGGTCACCGGATGCTCAAACCGACGCCTAAAAAAGTCCGCGGCCTTGCGGTACTCTTTCATTATTGAGTAGGTCTGTGCGATGTAGTACAAGTGCCGAGGATTGTCGGGCTCTTCAATTAGCATACCAAAGAGACACTGCAAATCATACTGCTTTCGGTCGACGGTTCGCTGCATCATACTGTTGTTGCTCACGTCTTCTATCCAGCAGAATTCGGTCGGAACCCTAGCATTGACATTGTTTTTTTCCTGAATAACCTCATGGAGTGTATATATGTAGCGGAGATTCAGTTCCGCACTCGTCACCCGACAAGACAAGTACTCTACGTCGCTTGACCGCACAAGCATACTGTAACTGCCAACCACTATGTCTCCTCTCACAAGTTCCAAAAAGCCCCGCAAGTTACCTCGCATATGGTAAGTATCGTCCAGCATCAGATTGTACTTGCACGGCGGTCGCCGACGGTTTTGCCAAACCACAAGGTCGAGGCAACGATTTCTACTGTCTCTGAAATTAATAAATGGTTCTTCAAAAAGCATCCCGGGAATGCCCGAATTGCCCAGTATTCTGTTGACTGCAGCAACGGTTCCGTCGGTGCTCCCCGTGTCAAGCACAGTCCAGCGGTCAATTATCCCGGAACTTACACTGTGGGCTAGCATCTCCTCAAACAAAAGTCCTCCATTTTTTACCATCACACAAAAATGAATCAGGTTGTCCCAAACGAGTTCGCCAACGTCGCCAACCGGGCGGTTAAAATGCTTGTTGAAATCCGGGACGAGTGCCTCTGCCACCACGATGTGCCAGTCGCTGCGTTGAAGTTTTATTCCCCCCACGGCATTGCATTGCCGTATTGTCACGGTTAACAGTCCGTCGCGGTACAGATTGATACCTGGGGTTTCTCCGGAACCCTGGCCGATCGTTATATTGCAGACGCCAGCGTCCTTTATATTTAGAACCATCGCTTCGGCCTGCGACGTATTACAAATTATTTGCTCAAAATAGGGGGCAATTTTAACCGGGATGTACCCGCCATGCGTTGCATTGTCGACAACGCAAACGCCTGATTTTGAAAAAATCCCACACTCCACTACAAGTCCTACGACTCGTTCGAGCTCCGGAAGATCCGGGATTATGTCCAGTGTTTCAAAGCCAGGGATTTTTTTTCCTACCTGAAACTCCTCCGGCTGACCTACTCTCCAATTTTTAATCATTTTTTTTAACAATTTTATTTTTTTGCCAATTTGCTTATTTTTTTTTATCTTTTAAACGAACTGTTATTGCATTTTTTTTGTGTTTTTTTTGTATTATTTATTTTTACTTTTTTTGTTTCCAAATGGTTGCAAGAGCCACGAATTATCGTCCTCCTTTTCCTCATTGGACTGCTTGTATAAAACAACTGCTAATCGATGCCGAAAATTACCGCAACGATGTTTCAATTCAAGTGGAAGTCATTGAACAAATTTTTAATATTATCGTCGAAAATATCATCGAGGTAAAGACCATTCCGCGATTCGCTGCCGCCGTTTGCCAAAAACTCATTGAATTTCAACACTCGTTTGATTCCTTTGAAAACGATTTTTTTCAAAAATTTTCGTTTATTATCGATGTTTTGCAACAAGTTTAGCATTCGCTTTTTTTACACCGCAAATCTTCGTCGGGCGCTAAAAAATTTCCGCATTCAAGAGCGATGCATTTTCTTCTACCACATTAATTTATTAACTCAGACTGCATATTAAATACACCCATTTCAGCAAGTTTTTTTGTTTGATTTGTTTCCAACCACATAAATTGTCGCCAGGGTACGCCGTTTAAAAATTTATCTACTTTAAATTTTTTATTGTCATTGTATTTACACTGTTTCCGGGTGTTTTCTTGCGGATCAATCGTTGACATTTTATTTACTTTTTTGTTAATTTTATTAGGTACACCAGCATCACGGGGAGCATCATCGGAATCGCTCCCCAGACTGCTGACCAAAAATAATTTAGGTGATCATAGTATCCCCGCAGACTCGGAAATATCATTGTTACCCTAAATAGTAAATCCAACAACACCCCGTAAATGGCCATCGTCAAAATCGTCACCGGCAGTCGAGTTACGTAAATATAAAAAATATAAAATATTGCCAGCATTCCCGCGGCCAAAAACATAGACTCGGCCCGTCCGTGCTCACTGAAATATTTTCGTAACCCCCAGTTGAAATCGGTATTGCTTACAATGACCTGCAACGAAGCATCCCCAAAAAATCCCACTATTGCCGCTGCCGATACCAAATCCATTTTTAATTTTACGTTTATTTTTTGTTGTGTTTAAAACAGACTTTTTTTCGTCTTTTAAACAAACATTTTAAAAAAATTTAAAAAAAATGGCTAAATTAATTTCAGTTCTTATGATCAAAAATGAGGAAAAAATTATAGCCAGATGCATTCAGAGTATGGAAAAGCACGTCGATGCTTTTTGCTTTTGCGATACCGGCTCCACCGACAATACCATTGAAAAAATTAACGAATATTTTGCGCAAACAAACAATTCCGCGAAACCGTACAAAATTTACGAGTATGCGTGGAAAAATTTCGGCGAGTCACGCTCGGAATCGTTCCTCTGCTGTCGCAAATACGCCAATGACCTTGGCTGGGACTGGAGCAACACTTACGCACTCGTCTTGGACGCCGACATGAAATTGGAATTCCCTGCCGGAATCGAAAATTTTCCCCGAAATTGTCTCAAGGCAGCAGGCCACACACTCGTCCAGGAAAACGGCAATCTTCGCTACGAAAATACCCGGTTACTGTGCCTATCGTTCAACTGGAAATGCACCGGAGTCACCCACGAGTACTGGGACGGATACGGTGTTGACCTTATTTCACATGATTTGGTTTTTATCCGCGACGTCGGCGATGGCGGCTGCAAAGACGATAAATTTCCCAGGGACCGGGCCCTGCTCGAACAGGGACTATCCGATGACCCGACAAACGTGCGATACATGTTCTACCTCGCCCAGACCCTGAAGGACCTC
>Ga0209668_10001267_pt1 | contig 10772 bp, 4 predicted proteins | sample FrelakmetPLP11PL_FD_187150 | JGI IMG/M metagenome (GOLD analysis project Ga0209668, IMG submission 187150) | Freshwater lake sediment microbial communities from the University of Notre Dame, USA, for methane emissions studies - PLP11 PL (SPAdes)... | ecosystem: Environmental > Aquatic >... | reverse complement strand
AACGGATTCCTGCGGCAGAAAGGCAACAACTACCAGCCCGAGGTACAGGACCAGGAGCAGCGCAATAATGACGGTACATGTTTTTTTAAGTCGTTTCATAAAATGCTCGTGCAGGGTTAAAACAGCATCCGGTAGCTGAGCACGCCGAAAAAGTGCATCAGCCACGGCACCAGAAAACTGCCGGATTTTTTATAACTGTAAGAAAAGAGAATGCCGAGGCCGGTGAATAAAAAGACAAAAATAATTCTGCCCGGTATTGGCAATCCCCAGGTTGTCCATACCGTGAGATAGAATAAGCCGTACATAAAAGAAGAGAGCAGAATAGAGGGCCACAAGCTGGTAAAGATGGCGCTGAATGTTTTCAGCAGATATCGTCTGAAAAAGAGTTCTGTGGCAAAGGTATGAAACAGGGCAAGGATGATCGCAATCAGGCTTGCCGGATCAAAGCCGCCCTTGTTGCCGAGACCGATAAGCACGCCGGCCCCGATTGTTATAAAAATCCATTTTGATTCTGCTTTCCAGCCGAATGCCGTGAGATTATCTTTTCCCCTGAGCCAGGGGATTACAAGTCCAAAGATTATCATGAGCCCGCGCCGTGCATACATCCAGAGAGATCCGGGCTCATGGAGGCTTTCAGCTTTACCCATGCCTAATACTATGCTGCAGATAAATGAAACTATAAACAAAACTGCATAGGTTGAGACTGCAAAAAAGACCTCTCGTTTCATGATGGTTCCTTACGCAGGTTGTAATAATTTCTTTGACTAATACCTGTTTTAAAGCGCAAGGTCAATAAATACCGTATTTTCATCCAAAGAAATTTTATTATAATATTTATATCTATTATTATAAATATTAATTTAAAACATATATTAAAATTTTATTAATAATAAAACAAAACGCAAATAATATCTATAACCACTAAAATTAGCTTGATTTTGAATCCTCTCCATGATAAAACTGCACTATATTTCAACTAAAAAATTTAATAGCTATTGAAAGGGAGGGATTAGTTATGAAAATGGTGCAGGCAAAAGGTAAAATAAAAATATTTCTGCACTGTATAATAGCGGTGTGTATTATAGCGGGCTATAGCTTGCCAATATCAGCAGCTGTCGTGGTCACTGAAGATCAGACAGTTGCAAATAAATTTATCAGGCACACAGTTACCGGTATCACCACTCCTTTGCCTCAGTTACCTGATGTGCCTGGGTTTATCGGTGCTGCTTTTCTGACTGTTGCCGATGTTGACAAAAATGGTGTCAAGGAGATTATTGCAACATCAGGAGTTGGTGCTGATTCTGATGGAGCAACCCCTAATGGAGAAGTTGCACTTTTTACCTGGGACGGCATAAATAAAGATGCATGGACCCAGACAATTTTGAATAATACCTTTGCTTTTCCCAATGAAACTATTGCACGGGATGTGGATAAAGACGGGGATATTGATATTGTTGTGCTCGACCAGTTCCTTTTTGGAACTGATCCGGGAGGGGTCTTTTATCTTGAAAATCAGGGAGGCAATATTGCAAGTCCGTCAAACTGGATAAAACGAATTATTTATGAAGATACGACGCCGGACAGCTATCACCGTGCTTATTTTGTTGACCTTGACGGGGATGGGGATGACGACGTTGTTACCATGAACTTTTATGCACAATGGACAGGGTGGTGTGAAAACAAGGGCAATGGAACATATGTAACCCATACTGTTGGTACCGGCGGCGGTTCTTTGTTTACCATGTTTGACATAGATCAGGATGGGGACCTTGATATCGTAACATCACAGCTTGCAATTACAACATCTACTTTTAATTGTGTGGTACGGGGCGGGCTAGGCGGCTCAGATCCGCTTGGCGATTCATTTATCTGGTTTGAAAATCCAGGCCAGGCAGCACTTGCCGCAAATCCTGATCTTGCCTGGAACCGCCATACAATAGACAACTGGTATACCTCTTCTAACCCCACAGGAAAAGGTTTTGAGATGGTCGTTTCTGACATTGATAAAGACGGAGTGAGCGAACTGGTTGTCAGCACTCATAACCACCAGAATAGAGATGGAGCACTCAAAAGGATATGGCCAGGCGGAATCTTTTATTTTGAAATTCCCGGTCTTAACGGAAATCCCGGTGATCCGAAAGTAACTGGGGACTGGGTTCCGATAACAATTGAAACCGGCAACCCGTCTTTTGTTTACAGCAATGGGGCACCCAGAAGAACTGATCCGTATAATGACTCTGCAGTATGGGCAGATGTATATGCAGTTGATCGACGGGGGACTTTTTACGACCAGGGTTCACCCGGTATGGTACGGGCAGCTGATGTAACCGGAGACGGCAGAACAGACCTGGTAGTTGCAGGAGATGGCAAGGGCCGGCTTTACTATTATGAGGCAGCCGCGCCTTCAGAGGGAAAACTGACGTTTAAAAGGGCATCGTTGTATTCGGATCTGCAGAGTATGCCGGGAGATGCAACAATTGCCGACATTGATGGTGATGGTGTTCTTGATATTGTAGCGTCTGTTTTTGATACCAGTGTCACAAAACCAGCACCGCCCTATAAGTCAAGCTCAATATTTTTCTTTGAAAACACTCTGGAGATAACCTTAGTTGAGCTTGTTTCTTTTACTGCACAGCCTTTACATAGAGCGGTACGCCTGACATGGTCAACGGCCTCGGAAATTGATAATGCAGGATTCAATCTCTATCGCGCTGAGTCAGAAGATGGGCCATACGTAAAGGTTAATGATGCTCTTATTTCAGCAGAGGGTTCTTCGGTGCAGGGTGCATCTTATGAATTTATTAATAAGAATCTGAAAAACAGAAAGACATACTATTACAAGCTTGAGGATGTTGATGGTTCAGGACAAAGTACTTTCCATGGGCCAGTAAGTGCAAAACCAAATTTATTTAACTGGTTAACGTTTTAATCGAGAATGAGGACCGTATCATTAAAAGAGCTTGCAACAAGCGCAAGGAGGGAGAAGTTATGGAAAAAGACAGGGCGAGAGACAAGCAGAGGTTAGTTAAGTTCTTGACACTATTTCTCATGGCATTGCTTTTCCTGGTGTATAGCATGCCTGCATTTGCAGCAGTCGTGGTCACTCCTGACCAGACCATAGCTAACCAATTCACCCGCCATACGGTAGCGGGTATAAACACAGCGCTTCCGCAACTTCCTGATGTCACAGGTTACCCAGGAGCATCCTACCTGACCATTGGCGATATAGATGGTGATGGTATCAAGGAATTAGTCTGCACATCAGGTGTTGGCCTTGATGGCGATGTTTATACTGCTGGGGATGGTGCTGTTGCAATTTTCAAGAGAAACGGCAGTGGGCTTGACAATTGGACACAGGCAGTTATCAATCAGACTTTTGCTTTTGCCAATGAAACGGTGCTTCGAGATATGGATGATGACGGCGACATTGATATTATGGTGATGGATAACTTTATTTTAGGCTGGTATCTCTGCGGCCGTGGAGGAATTTATTGGCTTGAAAATCTCGGCGGCAATATTTTACAGCCGTCTAACTGGGTAAAGCAAACTATTTATATTGAGCCTGATGACAACGGAAAATGCCCCTGCAACGCATCCCCAGGTCCTAATGCAATATGCTCAAGCAAGGTGACCAGCTATCATCGGGCACGGTTTATAGACCTTGACGGCGACGGTGATGAAGATTTTGTGACAACCAAAAATCACATGTGGTACTGGCAATGGAGATATGACACGAAACAATATCTCTGGATGGAGTGGTTCAGGAAGGAGTCTGACGGAAGTTTTTCAGGCCCCTACCAGATCGGCAATGGCGGCGGTTTTCTACTTGAGATGGCTGATATTGACGGAGACGGCGACCTTGATATCGTTGCTCCGCAGTTTTTTATTTACAAAGCAGGATTCGTCCGTTTTCCTGCTGGCGATCCACGAGGGGACAGCCTTATCTGGTTTGAAAACCCCGGAAAGGTGGCGCTGGCTGCAAATCCTAATCTTGCATGGAATCGATATGTTATAGATAATGAGTGGACATCTTCCAATACTATCGGGAAAACAAACGAGGCGATTTTTGCTGATATTGATAATGATGGCGCGCTTGAAATTGTTGTTACCAACCATGATCATCAGCAGTACAGCTCTTACAGCGGATCCCCGCTTCGCTACTGGCCTGCTGGTGTATATTATTTTGAAATTCCTGTAAATCCCAAAACACTCTACCCTTCGCAATGGACACCCATACCCTTAGATACCGGAGACCCGAATCTTGATCCCAACGACCACGCAGCAGTGCTTGATGATGTTTATGGGGTTGACCGGGATTTTAATGACTACAATGGTCAAGGCTCTCCCGGCATGGTGAGGGCGCAGGATATCAATGGTGATGGTTTCCCCGATATGCTTGTGCCTGGTGATGGCAAGGGAAAACTCTATTATTATGAGAGCAACGGCTCAACCTCTTCAAACCTGAAATTCAAGCGGGCAGCACTCTATGCTGATGTGGGCTGCATGCCCGGTGAGGCAAAGTTTGATGATATTGACGGCGATGGCGACATTGATGTTGTGGCTGCGATTTATGATACACGAGCAGTCAAAGATTTAAACCTGGCGACAACATCCGCTTCGATTTTTGTATTTGAAAAGCATGCGCCGTGCAATAATATCCCTGCGGCGCTTGAGACCATAACTGCTGAAGACGGATCAACCTGGGAGCGGGTAAATCTGCCCGGATTCGGCACCCAGTATAATGTCGGCGTTGTGGCAATGCACCCGTTCCAGGGCAGCCTCTACGCGCTGACCAGAAATGACGAAACCGGGTTTGAGCTCTGGAAAACCACATGCGACGGATGGACGCGCATTACAGTTCCTGAATTTACTCAGAATGATTATTATGGATGGATTAAACAGGCACCATTTGCCCCTATAAATCGAAAGTTTAATCTGAAACAAAATCAATGGGGGGATATGATAGAGTACAAGGGCTCATTGTATGTGGTTGTATCCAGCGGGTACCAGGGCGCGCAGATGTACGGTTCTGTCGGATTTGAAATCTGGCGATTTGACGGTGAATACTGGCAGCCGGTTGTATCGAAAAGCGTTGATAATGATGCAAAAGGAACCATTACCGCCATAGCTTCGTGCGCCAACAATGATGGAACCTATACGGCGACACTGACCGACTCGACTCAAAGCTGGACAGCCAATCAATGGGCAGGCGGTGTGCTTGAGGTGGAGGGAACTTTTTCTGACGCTACCAAGGGGTTACGAATTTTCAATATCGTGTCTAATACCAACACCACCCTTACAATCCAGGAAAATGAAACGGCTGATACCAGTGAATTTACCATCTGCGCGGAACACAAAATTCCCTGTGATCCGGGTCGGCCGGCCTATAACGTGCCTGCCATAGTCGTCGGATCAAAATACTCTATTATGAAAGGTCTTGATGAAAACGGATTCGGCGAGATGTGGAACAAGTCAATCGTTGACTTTGAGATTTTCAATAACGAGCTCTACGCCACCATCGGACTTAACTATGAAGACGGGACCCGTATCTGGAAGACCTCGAACGGCACAACATGGACACCATCATCCACTTACAGCTTCGGGAGGTTCCATGGCTATGATCCAAGCGGCAATCCAAGCGGGTTCTGCCTGTTGCCGGGTCTGGAAAGCAGGAACGGTAGCCCGGTTTCTTCAAGCTCAACAAAAATGATTAAAACTTCAATAACCGGCACGGAAACGCTGTTTACCGGCGGCACCGGCTCAAGCGGCTGCAACGGCAGAGGCGCACGCGTAGCCCGGCTTGACGGCAGCAACTGGAACCTTATTGTTGACTATTTTGTCGATGAAAACACTACAGGAACTAATGAGAATGGTTTCGGCGTTGACGGCACTGCAGAAGGCGGCTTTGCATATGCCAATTTCCAGGCATGGAGCTGGGCGAACTATGACGGACTGCTATTCACGGGTATTGCCAAATTGACAGGAGGCGCCCGCATCATGTACACGGCAACCGGTTCAACTGAAGATGATGCTTGGGCATACGCGGTCGGCAAAGATCATCCCACATATCCTGATGGTTTTGGAGATCCCAACAATATAGGCTTCAATTTGTTCACCTATGGCGACGCACTGTATGCCGGGAGTATAGCCAACAGTCAATTAAATGATGGATTACCTGTTGATGGCGCTGATATCTGGAAGGCAACCGGTCCCGGTAATAACCTGACTTGGACACGGGTTACCGGAACGGGATTTGGCGACAGTAGCTTAGTGCAATTTGAAGCATTTACTGCTTACAACGGAGCGATGTATGTTGCCGGTTCAAACATAGTGCCTTCTCAGGTCTGGGGCGAAGAGCCTGTAGGATATGTCGGGGCAAAGATTTATAGACTTAAACCTGAAGTGACAACGACAACGACAACGATAATTCCAGAAACCACAACGACAGTAAGTAGCACCACAACAACAGTTGAGCCGACAGTCATAGGTCTGGTCCGTTTTGAGGCGAGCGGGAAACTGGCTCGAATCTTCCTCGAATGGGAAACCGCATCTGAAATTGATAACATGGGATTTAACATCTATCGTGCAGAGTCTGCAGACGGAGAATATACAAAGATTAATGGTGCGCTTATTCCTGCAAAAGGCTCTGCAACAGAAGGGGCCTTATACAGTTTTGTTGACTGGTCAGTTGAGAAAGGGAAAACCTACTACTATAAGCTTGAAGATGTAGATGTATCGGGCATTGCCACGCTGCATGGTCCGGCGAGTGCAACGGCAAAGTCGCTGTATATGATGATGTTTGGAAAATAAGCAGCAACGGAAAACGCTCATACATAAAAAGGCAGGAGCCATTATCGCTACTGCCTTTTTATGGTAAGAGTCAGGTTTTTAATTCAATAAAATAAGTACATACCATTGAGTAGTAAGTTACAAGATAATCTTATCGAACTGACAAAAACACCAATTTATCAGGAGGCCCTATGGCAGTAAGAGCAAAAATAATAAAGTACTCTATGGCTATTTCTGTGCTTATGTCTTTTTTTGTATTTTCCGGCAGTGTTTTTGCTCAATGCGATCCAGCATATACCTATGTGGCGTTACAAACTGCTCTTGATGCCATGAACAGTGACAGTCAGGTAACGGTAACACAAGTAAATGTGCCGGGCTGGACCGGTGATCAAAAATATTATTATGAATTCAAAACTGCCAGCGGATCTCCGACTGAAGCTTTCATTATTTATCCCGGAGCATGTCTTGATGCCCGCGCTTACGCGGTGGTGGCCCGTACGATTGCTGCCAGCGGGTATCTGGTAGCAATCGTCCCCATGCCAGGGTACCTGGCCATTTTCGGGAAAAACCGTGCTGATGCAGTTATCGGCAACCATCCAGAAATTGTAAAATGGTCCATCGGCGGACATTCTTTCGGCGGAGTAGGCGCATGCTGGTACCTGACAGGCGGTTATACCTATTCTAATAAAATCAACGGTATTGTTTTGTGGGCTGCATATCCTGACAGCGCTCAGCCAATTAACACCAAGCCGGTAAAGGTTATATCAATCTGGGGAACAAAAGACGCGTATACAACCAGCGCCAAAATTGATGCTTCAAAACCCAATCTGCCGGCAGATACACGCTATATTGCTCTTCAGGGAGGAAACCATTCCCAGTTCGGGGCCTATGGCTTCAACACTACGGATTATACATTTGTGCAGCCTCAACCCGACCCTGGCGACAACCCGGCTGACATTACCCGGCAGCAGCAGACGGACTTGATAGTGCAATACACCCTCAGTTTGCTGGGTTCCCTTACCCCTGCTATTCCGACGGCCCTTGAACCCATTACAGCAGATGATGGGTCGACCTGGGAGCGGGTATCGGCGTCCGGCTTTGGAGATCCCAACAATACCGATGTTGTGAGCATGGTACCGTTTCAGAGCAGCGTGTATGCTTTGACCCGTAATGATGTGAGCGGATTTGAACTGTGGAAGACGGACGGTACCGGAGGATGGCAGCGCATTACTGTTGCTGGTTTTACCGATCAAAGCAACTATTATGGCTATCTGCAGTTACCAAATCCTGCAAATCCTGTCGGGTATCTTCCTGCTCGTATACAATACAACCCCAACATGAACATCTGGGCAGACATGATTGAATTTAATAATCATCTGTATGTGGCGGTTTCCACCGGGTATCAGGGATCAGCTCTTTTTGGTTCAAGAGGCGCTCTTATATGGCGCACTGACGGCGTAGCGTGGGAGCCGGTCATCGGTGGCCAGGCGCCGGTTGCCCAGGGAACGCTGACCGCTATTTTAAGCTGCAGCAATAATGACGGCAGCACTACAGCTAATTTCACTGACTCTACAAAGAACTGGGCCCCTAACAGTCTGGTTGGCGCTATCATTGCGGTTGACGCTGAGTTCACATCATTCACCCACGGCCAAACCGGTGTGACGGTTCCGGGTAAGCGTCTTTTTCGAATAACTGAAAATACCAACAATAGCCTGACCGTGCAGCAAAACGAAGTTGCAAATACAACCCAATCCACCCGCTGTGATGAGTATCTGGCCGGCGGAGGAGACCCGGGACGGCCACGCAACAATATGCCCAGAGTTGTAGTTGGGGCGGGCTATACAATAACCAGCGGCGATAACAGCCAGGGGTTTGGCGATCCGTGGAACAAATCAATTATTGACTTTGAAATATTAAACGGGGAACTGTTTGCCTCAATCGGGCTCAACTATCAACAGGGCGCGCGGGTCATGAAGACCGCGGACGGGCTGACCTGGGTTGCTGACTCGACCTACAGCTTCGGCAATATTCATGGCAAGGACTGGCATGATGGCTCTGATCTGGCAACATGCCCGGGTGGTTCTGAAGCACGTGGTGCGCCGGTAAGCTCAAGCGCGACAAAAATGATTAAATCAAGCGTCAATGGTCAGGAAACCCTGTATATAGGGGGAACAGGAACAGGAGGCTGCAACGGCAGGGGAGCCCGCGTTTACCGCCGTGACGGGGCAGGGGTCTGGACGCCGATTGTCGACGTTTTGGTGGATGGCAACACGACCGGGACGAATGAAAATGGATTTGGCTTTCTCCCCTACCAAAACGATTTCTTTTACAGTGCTTTTCAGGCCTGGAGCTGGGCGGAATATCAGGGGCGAGTGTTTGTGGGTATAGCACGGCTTGAAGGAGGCGGTATGATAATGTATACCCCGAATGGCTCTGATAGTGATGGGGCGTGGCAATTCGCTATGGGCGAAAACAGCCTCCAAAATACTACCGATCCCTTTGCGATAATAAACTATCCTCCTTTGTATGATCCCGACTATACCGGATTCGGTGATGTGCTCAATACCGCATCATATCTGCATACCTTTAATGGGGTACTGTATGCCGGAACGCTGGTAACGAACTTAAGTCTCTATTATTCCAACCCGCTTGATGGGGCCGATATGTGGAAAGGCACATGGAATGATCAAACCAACCAAATAGACTGGACACTTGTTAACAGCACCGGGTTTGGTGATGCGACGGTTCTGCAGTTCCAATCTTTTACTGATTACGGTAATACCATGTATGTTGCGGCTGCCACAGTTAACCCTTCAGATTTTCGTGGCCAGGAGCCACCTAACTATACCGGCGCAAAAATTTACAGGCTTCAGGTACCAGTGCCAACGACAACGACGACTACAGTTCTTGCAACGACAACGACTACGGTTCCATCAACCACAACGACTACCGTTCAGGCAACGACAACGACAACGGTACCATCGTCTACCACAACAACTGAGATACCAACCCTTATAAATCTGAGCAGTTTTGATGCTCAGGGAATATGGCGGTTTGTGGTCCTGACCTGGAAGACTGAATCAGAAGTTAATAATGCCGGATTTAATATCTATCGTGCAGAAACAGAAGATGGGGACTATGTGAAGATAAATGCTTCGCTGATACCAGCAAACGGTTCCACGACGGAAGGCGCGAGCTACCGCTATATTGACCAGACTGCAAAGAGAGGGACAACGTACTACTACAAGCTGGAAGATGTTGACATGTCAGGCAATACGTCAATCCACGGGCCGGCCAGCGCCAGCACCTGGTCTCTTTTCAGTCTTTTTAGAAAATAAACTGAAATAGTGTTATGGCATTTCAAGGCAGAGGTCGTAAAGGTCTCTGCCTTTTTTATATATGCTGATACATTAACAGTTTGATCTATTTACCTTTTTGCCTCTTAACCTATTAACCAATTCACCTCTACGCCTTCTGACACTTGTATGCTGAATTCTATTTCAGCGATTTGCCTGTATTGCTTCACTTAACTTCTTTCCCAGGCTGAACAGCTCATTATATATATCCGGGAACTCCTCCTTCGTAACAACCACGCCGCCCATGCCTTCGGCAAACTCGCCAACAACCGCGTATGCATAATAATCAAGAACCAGGCGGATATTTGCCGCTGCCTTTTCATGGTCAGCGCCGCCTGACACCGCGATGATAAACGCGGGCTGCCCCTTGAACGGACGCGTTCCATGGCCCTCAGCGGCCATGTAGGTTTCGCCTTTGCCGGTGTGACAGGTAGGCACCGAGCGGTCGATGAAATTTTTCAGCGGCCCAGGCACATTGCCGAAGTAGGTGGGAGAGGCCATAATTAATGCCTTTGCCTCAAACATCTTCTCCAGGGCCGCAGTCATGTCATCATCCTGCCAGCATTTCCCCGGCGTCTTGTATTTGCACGCCTGGCAGCTGATGCAGTGGCCGATCTTCATGAACGC
>Ga0209668_10001266_pt1 | contig 10773 bp, 6 predicted proteins | sample FrelakmetPLP11PL_FD_187150 | JGI IMG/M metagenome (GOLD analysis project Ga0209668, IMG submission 187150) | Freshwater lake sediment microbial communities from the University of Notre Dame, USA, for methane emissions studies - PLP11 PL (SPAdes)... | ecosystem: Environmental > Aquatic >... | reverse complement strand
TCGTTGATATCTACAGTGCCCTCAGCTGAAAGCCTTCTTAAAATATAAGGCCGGATCGTGCTGGGAAGGATGTTCTTCAGCTTTATGGCTTCGGTTTCCAACCTTAGAAAATTCATGCTACCGGTTTCATCAAGTTTAAGCACCAATGAAGCCAGATCCTTTACCTTGAGCGGTTTGTCGGTGATGATGATGGTATTGGTGGCGTCGTTCACGTGAACCGCCCCGTACCGAGAAAGCCTTGCCCTGATGAAGGGTTCGATCTCGGAAGCCTTGAGTTTTTTAAGGGTCACGATCTGGGTGATGGCATCGGTGCCGTTGTCGTCGCTGACATCGATCTTCAGCTGCATGCTGCCGGTGGAAGCCGACTTGTCCTGGGCCATCAGGTTGGCAGAACAAATGCACAACATGACCAGCAGAATGTTAACGATTTTCACAGCCGTCTCCCCTTTTATTATGATTGTATTATTCATGAATAAAAGCCTTCAGCGCAAAAAAGATACTGAAGGCTTTTTCATTCGAGACCAAAATAGTTACTTTCCGCCTCCAAAAAGGTCCTGGGCGCTTAATAGCTCATTGCCGCATTTTTCGCAGTACCAGTTGTCTGCCCGGTTATAGGCCGCGCACTTGGGGCATTTAAGCTCGCCCTCGTGGGATTCCTCCTCGGCCGGGGCTTCCGGTGCGGCTTCGGCCACCGGTTCTTCCGGAGACTGCAGGGCGGCCGGGAATTCGGGGGTCATGTCAAAAGCAGGCGGTTCCGGCGCCCGGGGCATCACTTCTTCCATGGCTGGCGCGGGTTGGGCCGGGGTTTCTCCAAAGCTGGAGCCCAAAATGCTGGCAAACTGCTTTTCCAGTTCGGCCATCTCGTTCATCGGGGGCTGCAACGCTTCCGGCAGTTCCTGGACAGGTTCGGGCGCAACAGGAACAGGCTCAGGCGGGGCCTGCATAACCGGTGGCGCCGGCGGAACCGGTCTGGCCGGGGGCTGGGGCTGTGGTGCCACCGGGACCGGCCGGGGCGCCGGGGGTCTTGGGGCCGGATGCGGCGGGGCTGCCACCGGCACAGGCTTTGGCGGAACCGGGGCCGGCGCCGGTGGCATTGCCGGAGGTGCGGGCGGTGTTACCGCCGCCTGGGGAGCTTTGGGTTTGACAAAACTGTTCAGTTTTTGGATCTTCTCATTAAGGGCGGCCGCATTGTTTTCCATCTCGGCTTTTTGGGCCAGCAGGGCCTGTTCCTGGGCGGCCTTTTCCTCTTCGGTCACTTCGCCGATGATCACCCTCAGCTCCAGCTCTTCCAGGGTGTTGGATACTTCCTGCAACTGGGGAAGTATCTGTTCTTTTTCGGCCAAAGCCTGGTTCAATGCCTCCTCCAGCCCGGCGCCCTTTTCCTCCAGCAGGACCTGGAGCTCCAGCAGCTTGGCATCGTATTCGTTCCGCACCTTTTGGTATATCTCAGGTTTGGTGTTGGCCTTCTTCTCGTCGATCAGCCTGATCCTGTTGGTGAAAACATCGTAAAGCTTTTGCAGCTCCTCGATGCTTTCATTCCCGGTCAGAACTTCCTGTGCCATCTTTTTTGCTTTTCTAAATAATGATTAACTGGATAGTTTGAAGATCACCTGCTGCATCAAGGTCCTGGGATCTCCGGATCCCGACTTCAGTTTCAGTTCGGCGGTGAAAAGCCCGTTGAACAGGTCCCAGTACTCCCGCTCGGTCCTTTTCTGGGCGGCCGGTATGGCCATTTTCAAGGCATAGGGATGGATCCGCATCTTCCGCCCCATTGCTTCCGGGGAAAGGCCCTGGGCCAGCATCAGCTTGACCCGCCACAGGGTGTTGAACTTGTGGTTGATGCCGGACAGCATCTTTACCGGGTCCTCCCCGGTCCTCAGCATTTTGTGGAAAAGGGCCAGTGATTGCTTCAGGTCCTTTTTGGCCAAAGCCTCGGCCAGCTCAAATCCCCCCACTTCGCTGGTGTCTCCGGCCAGCAATTTAATGTGTTCCGGTCTTATCTCCCGGTCCGCCCCGCCTTCCAGGTAGGCTGACAGTTTTAACAGTTCCTGTTCCAAAAGCCCCAGGCTTGGTCCGGTTATCTGGATCAGCATCTGGGCCGAAGCCAGGGATGTCTTGCAGCCCAATTCCTTGGATCTCTGCATCACCCAATTGGCCAGGCTTTCGGATTTCAGGTTGTCGAAGGAGACGAAGACCGTGTTTTCCTGAAGATCCCGGTAAAATGCCGACTTGGCGTCAAGTTTGAACGAACTTAGGATCAGGCAGGTATCGGGGGACGGTTCCCGGCCAAGGTGTTCCAGCATTACCTTGCGGCTTTTGGGCGAAAGGGCATCGGCATCCTTGACCACCAGCACCCGTTTTTCGGCAAAGATGCCCAGGCTTTGGGCCCGGTCGATGATCTCCTTGGCGTCGGTCTCGGAGCCGTAAACCACCTCCAGCCCGTGTTCCACGCCGGCTCCCAGAAAGGCCCCGGCGATCTTTCTGATATAAAGGCTCTTAAGATATTCTTCCTCGCCCACAAAACAGTAAGCCGGATGAATTTTAGACTTAAGTATATCGGCGTCTAAACTAGAAATAGTTGCCATAACATATTAGTTTACTAATTAATAAGGGATTTGTCAACAATATTTTGAAGTTATTTTGAATTTGCAGCCGGTATCCGTAAAAAAGCCCTGCCGTTTTACAGACAGGGCTTTTATTGTTTATCCTACCGTAGCACAGTGAACCTTCTGGTTAAAATTTTATCGCCGGCGGTTAAACGGTATACATACACGCCCGAGGATACCTTCCTCCCGTTCCCGTCAAAGCCGTCCCAGATGGCCGAATGGTTGCCGGCTTCCAGCATTCCGTTGGCCAGTGTCTTTACCTTCTGTCCCAGCACGTTGTAGATCTCCAGACTGGCTTTTTGATCCTCGGCCAGCCCAAACCGGAACTCCGCCGGGCCCTTGACCGGATTGGGGGCCACCTGGCCCAGGAAAAAGCGAAAGCCCTGCAGTCCCGGCTTCCCCTCCACCCCGGTCACCGTGGTGGTAAAGCTGACGAACGTGTCAGGCAGGCTGGCCAGCGGGTTGCCGACCAGGTCGGTTCCAGCTGTAACCACCACCGACATCAAAATATTTTGGCCGTAAAGGGAATCTGGCGTCATGGTCAAGGTGTCGCCTGCGGCATTCCAGGTAAGGGTAAAGTCGTGAGCCGGAAACGGATAACCGTCAACGGTCCCGGTGTTCATCGGCTCGGAGAAAGCTATTATTACAGGAGAGTCAAGCGCTACTCCTGTCGCTCCGTCGGCCGGCGAGGTAGATATAATATACGGCGGTACGGTATCAGACGGGGGAAAGAAGCTGGCGCTGTCACGGCCCAGGGAAAAATCGGAGAATGAGATGATCCCGGACAGCCTTATCGTATTGGCGGCCGTATCCCTGGCCGCAATCTGCGGAAGTGCCCAGGTACCATCATATTTGCCGGCCACCATGCCCCCCTCTTCCGATGGAGTCAGCCCGGTGTTAAAATCATCGTCAAGGTAGGCAAACGTGATGGCACAGCTGTCAAAAGACACAGGCATCAGAGAATAAGGTCTGACTGTCCAATACCTCTTGAGCGTCTGGACCGGATCCGCCTGGGGCTGGGTCCCCTGGTTGACCTTGACCATCAGGGCCCCTTCGCCGTAGACGGTATCGAATTCCACCACTACCGGGCTGTAGCCGTTGCCAGTTCCCACCGGAAACATTTCAACCTTGTGCAGCGAGTCGAAGACGCTGTAGTAGTTGCCGATCACGTGGCCTGAATATCGGAAGGCCGTGTCCTTGACCCCCATGGAAAAGGCGCCGGTGCTGATGGTGCTGCCGTCAAGGTAAAGGTTGCGGGTGCACAGGATATCCTTGGTCAGGGTCAGGCTGGCCCCGTTCTCTATGTACAGGCTCCTCAGCCTGGTGTAATTCAACGGTGTGGCTTCGAAAAGTTCGGGTCCGCTGATGAAGGCCTGGGACCCGATGTAGACCACGTTGATGGATCCGCCGTCATAGATGTGGGGCTCAGCAGTTATCGCACCCGAATCTCTAAGGATCGTTCCGGGGGAATGTATCCGGAAGTTATTGACGCTGTTGTCGTAGATCCCCCGGCGGAGCTCCAGCTTCCGCAACCGCACCGGGAAACCGGGGGCAAAACCGGCCGAATTGTTGAGCACCAGGGTGTCAACATAGACGGTGTCGGCAGATGTCCAATTGATGCTCCCCCCCTCGTTGATGATAATGGTTTCTGATCCGAAGGTGGAGACCGAGCTGCAGACTAGGCTATCCCCCAGATTCAGGGTGCCTCCGTCAAGGGTAAGTGATGATTCATAGCCTGCGATCACGCTCATATTGAAGTTCATCCCCGGCTGCAGGGTCACTGTCCCGGCGATGGTGATGCCGGCGTTGACCGAGGCGTTGGCCATGTCGCTGTTATTGAGGGAAAAGAAGGCTGTTGGCCCGAAGGTCAGAGTTGAACCTTCCCCGATCACAAAAGACATGCTGTCAAATCCGTTGCTGGTGAGCGCTGCCCCGGTAAAGTGGAGACCTATATCCTTCCCGATGGTCAGCGTCCGGGACTGGGCCCCCGGCCGGATCCGGCTGAGCTCGGTGGTCCCAAATCCGGAAATGGTGAGCTCGTTGTAGAACTGCAGGCATAAGGTATCGGTTGGACCGCCCAATAATCCATTATTAAGGATGGAGTCTCCGTACACATGCAGATAGCGCAGGCCAAGACTGTTGCTCCTCAGCACTCCCCCGTTATCGACCACAAGATTTTTGCATGAGTCGGGGCTGGCGGCAAATGTGACTGTGTCTCCGGCTAAGATATGGACATTGTTGGCAGAACCGGGCTTGGCCGCCGGCGCCACCCAGCCGGTGCCGTTCCATGTTTCCCAGGTGGCCAGGATGCGCCAATTGCCGTTTTGTTTTGACCGGTAGTCGCCGGTGTCCTGGGCCAAGGCGGTATAGGCCAAAACAACCATCAACAGCAGTATAATTTTACAGGTTCTTTTCATTCAACATTCCTTATTTAACGGTAAAATGATTTATATGTAATGTTTGGCCCAGCCACACGGTAATTGTTTCACGCATTTTTAAAGGAATGACCGGATAGGATGCTATTTGATCTCCATCTCATATGCTTTGGGTCCGCCGGGGGTGAATATCATCAACCGGTTGATATTATCCTGTGCCACCTGATTGTTAGGATCCAGCTCCAATACTTTATTGAAAGCTGCAATGGCTTCATCCCCCCGGTTAAGTCCGGTGTAAACGCCACCCAGCCCCAGGTAGATATATGAATTATTATCATCATAACCCAGAGCCTTGATAAAATAAGGAAAGGCTTCGTAATACTGCATATACTGAGCCAGATACATTCCCCGGCTATAAAACATGGTGGGATAGGTTTTGTAAAGAAGTCTTTCCCGGCCAGATAAATTCAGGGTATCGGCCGCCTTGGTGTTTTGACAGAATACGGTATCAGTCTCAAACAAGGTTACAATGCCCGGAAGCTTGAGACGGTATAAAAGCCCTTCGGGAATCCGTTCATAATCAGAAGCTAATTGGAGATAATCCCCCTCTCTTACTGCCCGGGTCAGATAGGCCGGCCTGTCATAATAATTGCGCAGCACCAGGGCGTTTATCAATCTAATATAGCGGGACTGGATCTCAGCCGGATCGTAGGCCAGGCCGTACTCAAAAAGATGCAGCTGCGGCAGGAAGGCTTCTATCTCCGGCCGGCAGGATTCATAGAATTCAGGATACTGCGTTTGCAGGTAGCGGTAGTACCAGCTGCGGCGCAGCAGCTCCTTGTCGATGATCACCACATCGGGCCGGAGTCCCTGCTGGTGACGCAGATACAGGCAGGGGGCATAGACATCCCAATTGTCGGTCAATATCACGGCATTGGGTCCGGCCGAAACCAGGATGTCATTGGCAAAATCAACCGTAAAGTGATCCCGGCTTCGGTCTGCCTGTTTCCAGTTAAATGCGGGGACTGCCAATGACAATGCCAGGGCCGCCCAACAAAACACCTTTGATGATTTGAGTCCGATCCTGGCCGAGGCCAGCTCCGACAAGGCCTGCAATCCCAAGGCGGCAGTAATGCTCAGCGCGGCCAGGGCCGGCAGGAAATAAGCGGCTATGTCCGGTATGCTGTAATTGATCCCGTAAAGGACCGCGGCCAGGATTATCGCGGCCAGGGCCGCCAGCAGTCTTTTATTTTTGATGAACAGATATACTGCTCCGGGAACTGCCAGCCAGCTGAAGTATGCCCAGGGATGGGCAATGGCAATTTTCAGGAAACGGATAAAATTATGCCAAAGCTCCGGCAAGGAATTATTGAACATCCATACCCGGTACTGCCGGCCGGTGACGTGGCCCAGGAAACTTGGCCAGTTCGACGGATCCCCCCAGTTCAAAAGCGGCCCATTGATCGAACGCAGGGGCAGATACAGATAGATCGAAAGCCCCAGCAGAAAGAGAGAACCTAGCAGCAATATCTTTTTCCAACTGGTGACTAAGGATCTATCAAACACTATTATAAGAACTCCGGGCAAGTACCATAGCAGGCTCAAATGGTTTCCCAAACCCAACCCGGCCATGAATGGAATCAGCGCTAAGATTTTGAATACTTTTTCCTGCCTATATCTCAGCGACAACCAGATCAGCATCAGTCCCAGCAAGGATGTCAGTCCGTAGACCTCCATCACCGTGGCCTGATCCCAGACCACCGGCGAGAAGGCCCATAAAATACTTCCGGCTATGGATAATTCAGGCCGGACCCCCGATTCCCTCAGCATCAGAAACAAAAACGCGGTCGAGCAGGCGCCGATCAAAGCGGAAAATATATTCAGCCTGAAGGCCAGGTCACCCCAGAACATCAGGGTGACCCATATCTTTCCCAGCAAAGTGAAAAGCGGATATCCGGTGGGATGGGCTATTCCCAAAGTATTTACCGCCAGGGACAGCTCCCCGGAATCGATCGGCCCGATGGTGGGCGCAGCCGTCAGGAAATAAGCTCCCAGGACAAGAAAAAAGACGAGCCAGGCCCCGGATCGTGGGCGGGGGCTCGTCTTTATGAAACGTAATAATATTTTGTTCATACTGAGTGAAATGTCCGTTTTGAACTTACATTATGGTGCGCCTGACACGACTTGAACGTGTAACCTACGGCTTCGGAGGCCGACGCTCTATCCAATTGAGCTACAGGCGCACATATTCATTTTATGGTCCGGGTTTTAAGGCTTAAGGATCGATACAGAAAGCGATAAAATCATCAGTAAACAGTAATTATAACTTTACCGGTTGACTAAAGTCAAGTATTTAATCACAACTCCATGCTTTGTCCGGGAACCGGCACTTCCACCTTGTGATCCAGGTCTTTCAGCCCTTGGGCAAAGATAAGGGACTGTTTTTCCTCGCCGTGGACCAAAATGAGCTGCCCGAAGCCTTTCCTGGCCTGTCGAACGAAACCCAGCAGTTCATCCTTGTCGGCGTGGGCCGAAAATCCGTTCAACACCTCCACCTGGGCTTTCACCTGGTGCTCCTCGCCGAAGATCCGGACCGACGGCCATTTGTCCACCAGCTTCTTGCCCAGGGTCCCCTCGGCCTGAAAGCCCACGATCAGCACCGCGTTCTTCGGATCCCCCACCGAGTTGCGCAGATGGTGCAGTATCCGGCCGGCTTCACACATTCCCGAGGCCGAGATGATGATGGCCGGCTCCTTCAAAAAGTTCAGTTTCTTGGAATCCTCGGCATTGGTGACGTAGGTCAGCCGGCCGAATCCGAAGGGATCGTCGTGATTGGTGATCATGTCCCGGGTCTCGGCGTCAAAGCACTCGGGGTGCAGTTTGAAGATGCCGGTAACGTTGGTTGAAAGCGGGCTGTCCACGTAGATCGGCACCCGGGGAAGCGTGCCGATCTCGAACATCTTGTGCAGTTCATAAACCACCTCCTGGGTCCGCCCCACCGAAAAGGCCGGGATGATGACCTTGCCCCGCCGCTGGCAGACCTGGCGCACCAGGTCCTGGAGTTTCTGAATGCTCTGTTCTATCGGATTGTGCAGGCGGTCGCCGTAGGTGCTTTCCATCATCAGATAATCGGCCCCTTCCGGCTGATAGGGATCGCGGATTATGGGCAGGCCCTTCCGCCCCAGGTCACCGGTAAAGAAGAACCTCTTGGTCTTTCCGTTCTCGGTCAATTCCAGGTCCACCATGGCCGAGCCCAGGATGTGCCCGGCATCGTGAAACACTGCCTTGACCCCCGGCATGGGGCTGAAGGTCCTTTCGTAGGAATAGCTGACAAAGGAATCCAGGGCTTTTTCGGCGTCGAACATGGTGTACAGGGGCTCTTTTGGGGGGAGGCCGTCCCGCTTTCTCCTTTTATTGACGAAGACCGTGTCGGATTCCTGGATATGGGCCGAGTCGCGGAGCATCAGCCCCAGCAGGTCCCGGGTGGCTGCCGTCATGGAGATGTCCCCGGCAAAGCCCTGCTTGACCAGGGTCGGGATGTTGCCGCTGTGGTCCAGATGGGCGTGGGAAAGGATCATGGCGTCTATCTTGGCGGGGTCGAAGGGCAGTTTCTGGTTCCGCTGTTCGCTCTCTTCCCTGCGTCCCTGATGGATCCCGCATTCCAGCAGGAGTTTCTTGCCGCCCACTTCTATCACATACATCGAGCCGGTGACTGTGCGGGCCGCCCCGTAAAAAGTGATCTTCATTTTGTTCCCATATCAATTCATAATTCAGCGTTAAGTAATTATACACCGTTATCAAAACTAATTCAACGATTTTAATACGCTTGACAGCCATGAATGGTTTTTGATACAATGGAAGCAACAATAAATCAAATGAATTGAGGACAAAATGGAAAACAACCCCCATCCCCAGCAGGTGAACATAGAGATAAACGAAAAAGAGGCCGAGGGCATATACTCCAACCTGGCCTTCATCTCCCACTCCCCATCGGAATTCGTGCTGGATTTTGCCCGGCTGCTGCCCGGGATCCCCAAGGCCAAGGTCTATGCCAGGATCGTGACCACCCCCCAGCATGTCAAATCGTTCATGGCAGCGCTGGAGGAGAACATCAAGAAATACGAGGCCCAGTTCGGAGCCATCAAGACCTTTGCATCCGAAGGCAAGGAGATCGGCTTCAAGGTCGGGGACAAGTCATAACCTAACGCCCGGATACTCCATCTTAGACAGGATTTACAGGATTTACGGGATTTTATAATTCATCTGCTGTAACTGAAAAACCGCCTGATATTATATCGGGCGGTTTTTCTTATTACATGGAGCGGGTGATGGGAATCTCCGCCGGCCGTTAAATATCAGCCCCAGCGACGGTGGATCCGCCGCCGATTTACTGCCAAGCTATGCTGCTGGCACAGAACCCACCTGGGACTCAAAGTAGCAATATTGTGAAAACTGAAAAAACGTCTGGCATTTAGTCAGACGTTTTATTAAATGGAGCGGGTGATGGGAATCGAACCCACAATATTCAGCTTGGGAAGCTGACGTTCTACCACTGAACTACACCCGCAACGATACTGATTTTACAAGATTTGGGGAAATTTGTCAATCCTTTGGCTGTCCTGGGCGGCTACTGTTTCAGTAATTCCTCTATTTCCTTGGCCAACAGTTGGTCCAGGTTATCCCGGTAGCCTATATGGCGATACCGGATGATGCCGGCTTTGTCGATCACAAAAGTGGTGGGGATCCCGGTAATCTGGTAGACCTTGTCTATGCCGTTGCCCATCATACCTCCCATCAGGACCGGGAAGCCATAGCCCTTCTGGCTCCAGAAAGATCTCACCATGTCCTTCTTGTCGGTTCCCTCCAGGTTCACGGCGAAGAACAGGACCTCTTTGTCCTGGCTGGCCAGAAAGGCCTTGTCCACCAGGGGCAAACTCAGCTTGCAGGGCTGGCACCAGGTGGCCCAAAAATCAAGCACCACCACCTGGCCCCGGTGGTCCGAAAGCTTGTGCATTGAGCCGTCCAGGCCGGGCAGGCTGAACTCCGGAGCCGGCCGGCCTACCACCGTCGCGGCCGAGGTTGAATCGGCCTTGATCTCCTCCGCTGTTTTTTTATCCCGGGCCTTGGTCAAAATATCTTCCATGCCCTTTTTGCTCTTATACCGGGCCAGATAGGCCGTTTCAAAATCAGCTTTGGCCTTCTGGGGATCCTCCACCTGCCCGGCTAAGGCATCGGCCAGATGGGTTATTGCCGAATCGAGCTGTCCCGTCTGGTAATACGCCAGGCCCAGATGATATTCAATGGTGGGTTCGGGAATGTATCTAAAGGCTTCCAGCAATTGCTCCAAGGCCTTGAAATAATTTCCCTGCTGGTAGTACACCCAGCCGTAGGTGTCCAGGTAATTGCCGATGGTCTGGGACTTGGTCCTGTCCCAGCGTTCCTGGGTGATGTCCCAGGGTTTGGCCTTGAATTCTTCCTTGGCCAGCTCGATCGAACGTTTGGAATAGGCCCCGGCCGAATCCAGATCGGTCTTGTTCTTGGCCAGCTCGTAGGCCAGGTTGTTCAGTAGATTATGGTCTTTGGGATCGATCGCTATCGCGGACTTGAAGCCTTCAGCCATCTCCGGCCCCTGGCCCAGCTGGGAATGGTTCTGGGCTATGATGACGTACAGTCCTTTTTGGACATTCTTGTCCAGCCAGGCGGTGTTCTTCAGGAATCCTTTAGCCAGTTCTATCCGCTTGCCCGGGTCGCCTTCGGCCTCCAGCTGCTCGGACATCTTCATCAGTTTGCTC
>Ga0209668_10001265_pt1 | contig 10779 bp, 6 predicted proteins | sample FrelakmetPLP11PL_FD_187150 | JGI IMG/M metagenome (GOLD analysis project Ga0209668, IMG submission 187150) | Freshwater lake sediment microbial communities from the University of Notre Dame, USA, for methane emissions studies - PLP11 PL (SPAdes)... | ecosystem: Environmental > Aquatic >... | reverse complement strand
CTGAGCCCATGAACCCGCCTCGGGCAGCGCTCGCGGCATCGGCTCACTTTTGTGCAGGCAAGGCCGTGCAGGGGGAGTAATATTGTCGGTGCTCAAGAATCCGTGCAGGACCCTGCCGGGATGGATCGGAGTGCGCAATGCGTGTTGGAAAGACCGTCCTCATAATCGCCTTGTTGTTCGCGGCGGCGGCTCTTGCCCCCGTCCCGGTGGCGCGTGCCGCCGTGGACGTCGTGAGCTCCTACCTCGACCCGGCCCTGCCTCCCACGCAGCGCATGGTCGAGATCCGCGAGGCACGCGAGGAGAGCGATCGCGCAATCTCCTCGCTACGCGGACGATTGTTGCCGACCACGAGCCGGGCGGAGACCCTCGAGCTCAAGCGCCAGATCGCGCGGGCCAAGCTCGAGGGCGAGGCGAGGATGCTCAGGATCCAGGCCTCCTGGGTGCGCCGTGAGGGCCACGAGGACCAGGCTCGTCTCCTCGAGGCCGAGGCCGTCGCCCTGCTCGCGCCGCGCCCGCGCGACGCCGCCGCGGCCGCCCGCCGCGGGCCGGCACGTTAGACGCCGCATGACGACTCCCCGCAAGTTCACGCACGTTCATCCGTGCATGCGGCAGCGCGGCTTCCGTCGGATGCTGCCGGCCCTGTGGATCGCGATGGCCCTCACGCCATGGATCAATGCGCCCGTGCGCGCGACGCAGAACGCGCCTGTGCTCGTCCGCCTGGCCGCCGGCAGTCCCGCGGCACAGAACGGGCAGCCGTACAGCGGCGCCCTCGAGATCCTGGTCACGGAGGGATCCCTCGAACTGGCGCGCTTCGCGCTTGTCGGGACCGGCTGGAGCGGCGTGACGTTCACCGACCCGGGCACGGTGACCCTGGATCCCGGCGGCGTGCTGACGATTCCGTTCTCGGGAACTCCCGCCGATGCGAGCCAGCCGCTGGTCCTCTCGTTCGGGGCGGCAGGTCGCGTGGAACAGCACGCCATCGACGTCTCCGGTGAGACAGAACGGCTCGCCGCTCCGGGCCTCGCCACGTCGGTGCCCGAGGACGTGGTCTCGTCGCCGGCTTTCGCACCTGGCCTGGCATCCCCGCAGCCCGACCTGGAGACCGCCAACCCGTGGGACTTCGAGCTCCCGGCCGGGGAGGCTTCGCAGCCGGGGACGCCCGAGGCCGCGAACTCCAGCATCAGCATCAGCGGTCGCTTCATCTACACGCGGCCTGACGGGAAGACCGTGGGTGCAGACGGCTTGACCGTCCGCGCCTACCAGGTGCTGTTCGGCGCCGATCCCGTCATGGCATCCGGGACCACGGATCCCCAGGGCTACTTCACTCTCAACGCGTCGTTCATCGGTTCCTCCCCCGACGTCTACGTCACGTTCACCTCCAGCAACGCGGACGTGATCGTGGGGAGTCCCATCGGGACGATCGGGGGAACGCTGACCATCCCATACAAGTGGGGCACGCCGGTGGCGTGGAACGTCGCGGGCCCATCCCTCGATCTCGGCTGGCGGTCGGTGGCCGACACGAAGCAGATGCCCGTCGTCCACCACGTCACCGTCTACACGCGCGTCTGGCGCTACCTCATGGCGAACATGCCGTACGACATGCCGCAGGTCGGATGCTTCTGGCCCTACGGCAAGAGCACCGACGTGCCCTGGTACGGCGGCGGCTTCATGCACATCCCGCCCGGTCCCCGCCAGTGGGCGGAGCAGGACCTGGTGCACGAGTACGGGCACTTCTGGCATGACCATTTCAATGTCTATGCCGGGGGCAGTTACTGCAACCTGCCGAGCGTGTGCGACTCCGACTATGCGAACGATGACTGCGGACACTGTACCTGGTGCCCCGAGAGCCCCCGCGTCGCCTGGAACGAGGGCTGGAGCGACTGGTTGAGCGACGTCATCCCCCGCGGATTCGCATCGCTCTACGGCCAGGCGCCGTTCCTGCCGCCGGATCATGAGACCTGGCAGACCTGCGGTCTGGTCGAGAACGATGCCGAGCGCACCGAAGGCGCATTCGCGAACGTGCTGCGGGACATCGAGGATTCGCAGCAGGATGACAGCTCGAACCTGAACCCATGGACGGACAAGCTCGATGTCGCCTCCACGTTGATCTTCGAGACGTCGCGCCATGACGCTCCGATCGGGCCGATCGATTTCCTGCAGAAGTTCTCGGCCCGCTACCCGGGCGTGTCACGGGAGGACCTGTGGGAGGCGGCGGCGGACAACATGTTCGACGAGCTGGACCTGGTCCCGCCCGGCGATGCAACCGGTCTCGCGTCATCGAGCCACGCGATCAGCGTGTCCTCGACGGACCCGACCGTCGACATCCACTGGACGCGCGCGACCGACGACTGGTCGGGGGTTTCGGGCTACAGCATCCAGGTGGCGGCAACACCGGTGTTGCCGGACCAGGTCGAGGATGTCGGCGACGTGACGGCGTGGACCACGACCACGCTCTCCCCGGGGACCTGGTACGTGTCGGTGCGCGCGCGGGACCGGCAGGGACGATGGAGCGCAGGGAGCTCCAGCATCGGTCCCTTCGTGATCGCCACCGCGGTGCCCGCGAACCTCACGTGGTGGACGCCGCTGGGCTGGTCGCGCCCGGCCGTGCCGCGCCCGGCGGCCGATGCGCTGCCCGGTGCGGTCGGCAATCCCGTATCGCTCGCCGGCAACAGCGCCTCGACCTGGGCCAACATCGCGGGGCGGAACGCGGGCACGCAACCCACGCCGAGCGCTTTCTTCTATCGCCCGCGACTCGATGGCGAGTTCGTCGGCGCCGGCTTTGTTTCGGCTGCGATCGCGGGAGGGCAGGCCGTGACCGGCATCAACGGCGGCCCGCTCACGGTGCGCGGCGGTCGCCACGTGTTCGGGCTCCGCATGGACGACCTCGAGGCGATTTCTGAGGCCAACGAGCTCGATAACCAGTGGGCGCACCCGTGGGTGTGGTCCCCGCTGATGGTCGGGGGCGTCGGCACGTTCACTCGCGCGGCGCCCCCCGATCGGGTTGGCGGTTGGGACGCGGTCGTGGACGGCTCGCCGCTCTACTACAACTCGGATGGCCTGCGCATCTCCTCGCTGCTCGGCTGGTGGAACGTCCTGTGGATCAAGCCCGCCGACGTCGGTGACGACTATGACCTGCGCCTGCACCAGCCCTCGACGGGACCGGAGAGCGGATTTGCGGCGACGGACGCAGCCTCCGCCCGCCTCGAAGGCGAGCTCGACGCGATGATCGTCAACCGGAACGTGGTGTCGGCGCCGACCAGTTGGGACATCGGCGTCGTCAACTGGAGTGGAGGAACCAGCGACTATGCCGCGCAGCAGGCGGTGAGCAGCGGGATGTCCATCGGCGACTCCCTCACCATCGTCATGCAGGCCGACGAACAGGTCGTCGTCCGGGAGTTCTTCGTCGGCTCGCTCACGACGATGCTCTCGGTCCGCGTGGATCACGCGGCCGCGGACGGCCGGCTGGTGCTGCTCTGGCTGCGCAGCGACTTCACCGTCGGCGGCATGCTCGACTTCGATGGCTATGGCGAGACCGATCCGCTGACGGGCAGCGGGCGCATCGATTTCTACCCGGGAATGACCGGCTGGCACGGCGTGGTCGTCTATCGCGAGCCACAGGATTCGAACGGACAGGCCGTGACGTTCGTGCTCGAGGTCGAGCCGACCCCGCCCAATCCCGAGACCTACGCCGCCGCGGGCTGGCATGCACCGGTGGTCCCGCGCGACGGGCCGGATGGTTCGTCCGGATCCGTGCCCGCGCCCACGGCGCTGACCGGCGACGCCGCGCAGACATGGCTCAACCTGGCGCTCCGGAACGCGGGTCCGGCCCCGCTCGACGCGGTCCACACCGAAGTGCAACTCGACGGCGTTGCCCTGATGCCGTGGGACGCCGGAGGACTCGCGCCGTTCGGCACGTCCTTCATGACCAACGCCGGTCCGTTCACCATCCCCGGGGGACGACACACGCTGACCTGGGTGGTGGATCCGCTCGGCCAACTCGAAGAGACGATCGAGACCGACAATCGAGCGGGCGAGCAGTGGATCTGGACTCCCCCGGAAATGACCTTCGCCACACCCGTGGCTCGCCCGTCACCTCCCGATCCGACCGGTGGGTGGACCGAAGTCACGAGCATCAACGGCGGATTGCTCTACAACTGCGACGGGCTGCGCACGCCTCCGTTCAGTCTCGGGGCGGCCTCCTCGGGTCGTTGGGGTGCAGCGGCGATCCTGCCGGCCGGCGGCGATGCCGATCTCAAGTTGCACGAGCTCGCCACCGGAGCGACCGCCGGCTTCGACGCGGTGCTGGCGCACTCGGGGTGGCTGCGGGACCTCACGGATCTCGTGCTCGTGAACTTCAACGCGACGCCCTACCGAGCGTTCGATCTCGGCATCCTGCGGGTGGCGGCAGACCCTACCGTGACCGCCGAGGTCGTGGAGTCGTCGCACCTCGGTACGCCCGTGGTCGACACGTACGGGCCATTCACGCTCGGCGCCGGCCACCTGATGCACCTGTACGAGGTGTCGCTCACCCCGGGTGCGTGGAATGTCACGCTGGAGTCGGTGAGCGGAACCGTGGACTGGGGCCTGACCGTGCACGAGCCCACGCCCGTCTATCAGGGCAAGAGCACGCCGGTCGACTCCGCGATCGCATTCCGTCAGGCGGCGGGGCTGGCAGAGAGCGCGCGCATCGACGTTGCCACGAGCGGGAACTACGCGATCGCCGTGTGGAAGGTGGGCCTGGCTGACCTATCCCTCGCGGGCAGCTATCGCCTCCACGTCACTCCATCGGCGCTCGTCGCCGTGGACTCCCCGCACCCCGAGCACACCGGGATCTCGGGCGTCACTCCGAATCCAACGCCGGACGGCGCCACGATCGACTTCGCGCTCAACACGGACACGGAGGTGGCGATCGACGTCTACGATCTGCGGGGAGCGCGTGTCGCCGGCCTCGTCCGCGGGCCATACGCGGCAGGTCGCCACAAGGTGACATGGGACGGTCGAACCGCGGCAGGCCAGCGGGTGGCGGCGGGCATCTACTTCGTCGAGTTGAATGCCTCGGGCGTCCGCCAGGTGAGAAAGCTCGCGGTCGCGCACTGACGTCGTAGGCCGGGCCTGCGCAGTTGCGCCTCGTGGATGACCCCGGCGGGGTTCCCGCGACACGGCCACCGATCCACAATTCCGAAACACTCCCGGGTTCGGTGCGTCGGCCTCACGCCGAAACGCCAGCAAGTGCCGGCTGCCACCACGCGACTCGGGCGCCGGCACACTCGATGCATGACTTCCGGGCATCCCCAGTTGGCTGATCCGGGCGTCACGTAGCAGGATCCTGCCTGCCGGGGGGCGAAGGAGAGCGCCATGCGTCTCGTTACTTCGTCGTCACTGCGCCCGCGTTCGCGGGCCGTCGTTCTCTTCCTCTCGCTGTCGATCCTCGCTTTCCTCACGCGCGTCGCGCCTTGCGGCGCGGACGAGGCGTCGTCCTGGCTTGCCGAGTTCGAAGCCGCCTACGAGTGCGGAGATGTTGCGGAGTACGGCGTGCTGCTGGCGCCGGAGTTTCGCTTCCACTTCGGTGACGCCGAGAACCGGAGCCGGCGTCCGGAAGGGTGGAACAAGGAGGAGGAGCTCGCCTCGTACGTGAACCTGCATCGCGGCGTCGTGCGCGAGGATGGGACGCGCCTGCCGCGCGCCGCGGAGATCGACGTGCAGATGGCCGGCGTCCGTGCGGGGCCGGACCCCGAGTTCGCGGGCTCCGTGGATCACATCCTCGTCTTCGTTCAGGCCGCGACGCTGTCCATCCGCTTCGAGGATGGCCGCCGGGTGGTCGATACGGCGCCGCATGCCTTCCACCTGGTGCGCGGCCGGGCGATCGGCCGCGACGGGGACGAAGCCGAGACGTGGTTCGCCCTCAAGTGGATCGAACGGCCGACCGACGCGCCGGTGCTGCTCGCGGCACTCGGTGCGGGCGCGGAGGGCGCGGAGTCGACGGGGGATGGCGCGGACGACACGGGTGGAGCCGCGGACGCGGCCACGCTCGCCGGCATGCAGGCGGCGCTGCCGCCGCGCGGGCTCCTGTGGCCGAATCCGGTCCGCGCGGGGCGCGGCGTCGCGCTTGCGTTCGACCTGGTCGGGGCGGCGGCCGAGGTGAGCCTCGAGGTGTTCGACGTGCGCGGCCGTGCGCTCGCCCACGTCGGCCCGGTGCGCGAATCGGCAGGCCGCCGCGTCCTGACCTGGGGCGGGCGCGACGACGCCGGATGCGCGGTCCCCGCCGGCGTCTACTTCGTGCGCGCCAGGCTCGGCGACCGCGAAGCACGGCACCGCGTGGTCGTCCTCCGATGACTTGACGGCGCCGACGCGTCATCCCGGGCACTGAAATGCCACGCCGCGTGCATCGGGGTGCTCCCCGGGCGGGCGTGGCGGAAGAACGCGCAGTGGTGCCGAAGGCGCCGCTGCGCGTTCTGAGCAGGTTCTCCGACCGCGCGGGGGGCACCCCGATGCACCCCCGTGGTATGTTGCGCGAGTGATCAAGCGCCTCGCCTCGTCTCCATCCTTCCACGCCCTGCGTCATCGCAACTTCCGGCTGCTCTGGCTCGGTCAGCTCGTCTCGTTCACCGGGACGATGATGCAGTCGGCGGCGGTGCTGTGGCATGTCGCGCTGCTTGCCCCGGCGGACCAGAAGGGCTGGGCGCTGGGCATGGTCGGGCTGGTGCGCTTCGTGCCCATCGTCCTCTTCTCGATCCTGTCGGGCGTCGTCGCCGACGCCCACGAGCGCCGCCGGCTCATGCTGATCACCCAGAGCCTGATGGCGCTCTTCGCCCTGGTGCTCTCCGTGCTCGCGTTCCGCGGACTGCACGCCCTGTGGCCGCTCTACCTGCTGACCGGGCTCGGGGCGGCGGCGGGGGCGTTCGACGGTCCGGCGCGGCAGTCGCTCATCCCGCAACTGGTGCCGCGCGAGGTGCTGCCCAACGCGATCTCGCTCAACACGATCATGTTCCAGGTGGCTGCGGTCCTGGGCCCGTCGATCGCCGGCCTCCTGATCGCGACCGCCGGCCTGCCGTGGGTCTACGCGCTCAACGCCGTGTCGTTCGTGGCCGTTCTCGTGGCGCTGGCGGCGATGCGCGACGTCCCCGAGCCGCCGGCGCACACGAGGAGCGACGTGAGCCTCGCCTCGGCGCTCGAGGGCCTCAAGTTCACCTTCACGCATCCCTTGATCCGCTCGACGATGCTGCTCGACTTCTTCGCCACGTTCTTCTCCTCGGCGACCGCGCTGCTGCCGATCTTCGCCATGGATGTGCTCAAGGTCGGGGCCAAGGGGTACGGCTGGCTGTACGCCGCGCCGTCGGTGGGGGCGATGCTGGCGGGGATGGCGATGGTGCGCTTCTCGGAGCGGATCGTACATCGCGGGCGCGTGCTCCTGTGGGCGGTCGCGATCTACGGCCTGGCGACCATCGCCTTCGGCCTGTCGCGCTCGTTCGCGCTCACCTTCCTGTGCCTCGCGGTCACCGGCGTGGCGGACACGGTGAGCATGGTGCTGCGCAACGTCGTGCGCCAGCTGGCGACCCCCGACACCATGCGCGGGCGAATGACCGGGGTGAACATGGTGTTCTTCATGGGCGGGCCGCAGCTGGGCGAGCTCGAGGCGGGGCTGGTAGCGCAGGCGACCACGGCGCCGTGGTCGGTGATCACCGGCGGGATCGGCTGCGTGATCGCGACGGCGTGGACGGCCTGGCGCACACCCGAGCTGCGCGACTACGTGAAGCCGGCGGCCGGGGCCGCGGAAACGCGAGCCTAGGCCAGCGAGGGTTCGACCAGCGGCGCGTCCACCTCGCCGCGCGAGACGACGACGGCGGCCGCCAGGTCGCCGGTGACGTTCACCGTCGTGCGGCACATGTCGAGGAAGCGGTCGATCCCCAGGATCATGCCCATGCCTTCGGCCGGCACGCCGATGAGGCCCAGGATCATCAGGATCACCGGCAGCGATCCCGCCGGCACGCCCGCGGTGCCGATCGAGCCCAGCACGCAGATGACGACCACCAGCGCCTGCTGCCCCACGTCGAGCGGCACGCCGTAGAACTGGGCGAGGAACAGGACGGTCACGCCCTCGAACAGCGCGGTGCCGTTCTGGTTCGCGGTCGAGCCCAGCGTCAGGACGAAGCGGGCGACCGAGCGCGGCAGTTTCAGTTCCTCGTCGGCGACGCGCAGCGCGGTCGGCAGAGTCGCGTTGCTCGACGCGGTCGAGAACGCGGTCATCATCGCGGCGCGGCTGCCTTTGAAGAACGCGACCGGGCTCATGCCGCCGAGGAACTTCACCGCGGCCGAGTAGACGATCACGGTGTGCAGGGTGAGCCCCAGCAGCACGGTGGTGACGAACAGCGCCAGCGGCGGCACCAGGCCATAGCCGAAGCGCGCGGTGAGCGTGAAGAGGAGCGCGGCGACGCCGAAGGGCGCCAGCTTGAGCACGAGGTCGATGAGCCGCGTCGCGACGTCGTAGATGCCCTCGAGCACCTCGCGCAGGCGCTCCGCCCCGGGCGTCGGCGTGAGCGCGAGTCCCAGCCCCAGCATCAGGGCGAAGAACATCACGGCCAGCAGGTCGCCGCCGGCCATCGCCTTGACCGCGTTGTCGGGCACGATGTTCACCAGCAGGTCGATGCCGCCGAGCGGCAGGTCATTCGCCTGCGGCAGCGCCGAGGCGCCCTGCGCGGCGCGCGCGGCGAGCGTGGCCTTCAGTTCCGGCGACAGCGCCTCGCCCGGGCGGATGAGGTTCACGAGGCCGACGCCGAGAAAGACGCAGATCACCGAGACGACCACGGTGTAGGCGAGCGTCTTCCAGCCGATGCGGCCCAGCGACTTGAGGTCGCCCACGCCGACGATGCCGAGCGGCAGGGCCGAGATGAGGATCGGGATCACGAGCACGAACAACAGGCGCAGGAACACCTTCCCGGCCGGCTCGGTGACGTGCTTGATCACCCATGCAAGCGTCGGGTGATCGGCGGCGACGACGTGGGCGAGCACGCCGAGTCCGCCGCCGATGACCATGCCGGTCAGGATCGCGCGGGGTGAGGCGGCGCGGCTCAGGCGCGGGCCCGATCGCGCGCGCGGGCGGCGAGCAGCAGCGCCGACATCGTCTTGGCGTCGGTGATCTCGCCATGTTCGACGCGCGACAGCGCGTCGGCGAACGACATCGTGAGCACGGTCAAGTCTTCGTCCGGCTCGGTCGCCGCGGTGGTGGGGACGAGGTCGTAGCCGGCGTACAGGTGGATGATCTCGTCGGTGAAGCCGGGGGTGGTGAGGATCGCGCCGAGCTTCTCGAGGCGTCCGGCGCGGTGGCCGGTCTCCTCCTCGGTCTCGCGCGCGGCGCAGCGCTCGGGCGCCTCGCCGGCGTCGAGCTTGCCGGCGGGAATCTCGAGCAGGTAGCCGCCGACGGCGTGCCGGTACTGGCGGACGAGCAGGATCGTGTCGGAATCGAGGAAGGGGACGACCGCGGCCGCGCCCGGGTGCTTGATCACCTCGAGCGCGGTCGTGTGGCCGTTGGGCAGCGTGACGGTGTCGACGAACAGGTGGACGACCCGTCCATGATGGATCTCGCGCGACGAGACGACGCGGGCCTCTTCGCTCATCGCGTGGGGGGCGTCAGGCCGACAGGACGCGCTCGCGCAGCAACTCGAGGCCGACCGGCCCCGAGCCCAGCACGCGGGCGTGGAAGTCCTTGAGGCTGAACGCGGCGCCCTGGCGGCGCTTCAGTTCCTCGCGCGTCTCCATGATCACGCGCTCGCCCACCTTGTACGCGATCGCCTGTCCGGGCCAGCCGTAGTAGCGCGTGACCTCGGAGCGGGCGTAGTCCTCCTCCTCGGAGCAGCGCTTGACCAGCAGCTCGACGGCGGTCTCGAACGTCCACGCCTCGCCGGGATGGAATCCCGTCTCGTCGGCGGGGATGGGCAGCTCGAGGTGGCTGCCGATGTCGATCACCACGCGGCAGGCGCGGAACATCTGTGCGCCGAGCATGCCGAGCACGTACTCGGGCTTCTCGAAGTAGCCCAGCTCGTTCATGAGCAGTTCGGTGTACAGCGCCCAGCCCTCGCCGTAGCCCGGATACCACACCGAGAGGCGGTGCAGGCGCGACAGCCGGTCGGCCAGCGCGACCTGGGTGCCGCACTGCAGGTGGTGGCCCGGGAAGCCCTCGTGATACGCGGTCGTGATGTGGCCGAACAGCGGGATGTCGGCGACCTCGTCGGGCGCCAGCGAATACCACACGGTGCCGGGGCGGGAGAAATCCTCGCTCGGCTGGATGTAGTACGCGCCGAGCGCGCCACCGGGGGGCGCAATTTTCACCTCGACCCGGCGCACCGCGTCGGGGATGTCGAAGTGCTTCCCGTCGAGGTCCTTGAGCGCGCGTTCCTGCCGCTCGGTCATGAGCCGCACGAACTCGTTGCGGTCCTTCGCGCAGCGCGCCTTGTCCTGCTTCAGCAAATCGTGCACCTCGGCCAGCGTCTTGCCGGGCGCGATCTCGGCCGCGATCTTCTTCATCTCGCGCTCGATCGAGCGCACCTGCTGCCAGCCCCAGGCGTACGTCTCCTCGGGATCGATCGTCATGCCGAGGAAGCGACGCGTCTGCCGCAGGTAACGCTCGCGGCCGACGGCGTCCTTCGGCGTGGCCGACGGGAGGTACGTCGTCTCGAGGTACGCCGCCAGCGCCTCGTACGCGGCGCAGGCCTTGGCGGCGCCGGCCGCGATGCGGGCCGCCAGCGCGGCGTCGCCCACCTTCGCCGCGGCGAGCTGCGCCGGGAG
>Ga0209668_10001264_pt1 | contig 10783 bp, 13 predicted proteins | sample FrelakmetPLP11PL_FD_187150 | JGI IMG/M metagenome (GOLD analysis project Ga0209668, IMG submission 187150) | Freshwater lake sediment microbial communities from the University of Notre Dame, USA, for methane emissions studies - PLP11 PL (SPAdes)... | ecosystem: Environmental > Aquatic >... | reverse complement strand
GACCGGCTCGCCCGTCATCGCCTGCAATGTCGCCTGAACCTGTTCAGCATGAGCGATGCCAGCACAGAAAACCAGAATTGAACGACGGCCCGCACATGCCGAAACGATCTCGCCACAAGCCGCCAGGACATTGCTATCACCGGCAAACACCCGCTCCATTTCTGCTGCAACAAACTCACCGCCGCGAATCGAAACCCGGCTTGTGTCAACCGTGCCGTCAGCGGGTTTGTTCGTCAGCGCGGACAGATACCCTTCCGAAATCAGCGTGCCCGTCATCGATTCGTAGCAGATGCCGCTGAACAGTTTATCTTTTCCAGCAATGCTTCCTTCCCCAGTCCGAAACGGAGTAGCCGTCAGACCCACGGCAAACAGCCGCTGATTGACACGCCGCAAGTCCGTCAGAAACTGACCGTACATGCTCTCAGCATCGCCAGAAATCAGATGGGCTTCGTCGATCAGAATCAGCCCCCTCGCACCAAAGTCCAGAGCCTTTCGATAGACGGATTGAATCCCGGCACAAATCACCGCCGAATCGAAGTCATGCCGCCTCAGGCCCGCCGAATTCAGTCCGACCGAAACGCCTGCCATCGCCGCTATCTTCTCGGCATTCTGAACGAGCAACTCTTTGCGATGGGCAAGGCACAAAACCCTCTGGTTGAACTCCAGAGCCTGTCGAATCAGCATGCCAATTACGACCGACTTGCCTGCTCCTGTCGGCAGTACGATCAGCGGATTGCCTCGGCCTGATGCCATCCATTCCCATGCCGCATGGTTCGCCGCGTCTTGATAATATCTCGCCTGCACAATATCCCTTTCCAAAAAACAGCCCGGCAGTGTGTGACCACTGCCGGGCATGATATCGAAGTCATCAAACCAAAACGCTAAATGCCAAACGGATTCGGCTTGCCAGATGCCGTTGCCGGTTCGCCGGTCGCTGTCACCGTGACAGGTGGCACTACGCCAGTCTGTTTCGGCTTGTATGTTTTCACCTCGACTGACGGCTTACCTTCGTAGTCTTTGATCTTTACAACCGCTGTCAACTGTCGGTTGTGGAAAACTTCTGTATCTGTTGGCTTCCTAATTCCAAACACGTTGCAAATGGTAGCCATTTTGTTGTTCGCAATCTCTACCGCTTGAGGGTTCTCATTCCACAAGTTAATTCTATCTCGAAAAGTCTTGCCAGAATGTTCACCAGCAACAATATTCAAATCCATTTCGATGTACTTGTTTTTTTCCGGATTGCTTTTCGCACCTTTCAGCCGACTGTCGGTGATAACCACCTGATATTCACCGCCCGGAATACCTCGATTTGCATCAACCTTTTCTGAGTCAAACCCATTTATGTTCACGCCCATTGTCTCACCTCAATCTTTCTTTTCTAATAAACTACCATCAACCACAATGCCACCAATATTTACCGCCGGAGCTTGAGTGAAATACTGAGCATACGCAGCCCATGAAAAGTCAATCGTCTCCGGCATTGCCAGCCTGTTTTTCGCCAACGCTCCCGGCGTCTCTGTGCAACGAATCAGACGTTCTCCAGATCCTGCACCGATACTGCGCTTCGCGCCAAAACCGCCCTCTTCCTGCTTGCGTGTGTGCACACGATACGAAGCAAACAGGACCTCATCCGCCCATTCCTGCAATGCCGCTGCTGCGGTTTTGTGAAGTGCAGGCTGGTACCTGTCGTATGAGTCAGTCATTGGATCGGTGAATTTCTTGACAACCGTATGGGCCAAAAGAATCACTCCGATCTTTCTGTCAGCCTCAGTGCGAAGCCAGTCCAGCATTGTCAGGATTTTATCCCAGTATGCAATTGCAGCGTCATACCCCTTTCCGTAACCGACTTCGCCGATCGTCGGCTTCCCGGCCTCTCGTGCCACCTCGGCGTGAATCAGGGCTTCCAGCCAGTCGACCGAATCAATCGCCACCCATTTGAAATCGTGCTTCTGAGTTGCAAGAAACGTCAATGCTTCCATCACCTGTTCAAGCCGGATCAGGTGTTCCGTCTTCGCCACGTCGATGTCATTCAATCCGTCTTCCAAATTGAGAAACAGCACGTCCGGAGCCTGTGCAGCCCACGACGACTTGCCGATGCCATGCGTGCCGTACAGCAGCACCCTTCTCGGTACAACTTTCTTCCCTCGTGTAATTTTCACGGCGTGTAATCCCCTTTCAGTGTGTCGGTAACAAAAACCACGGTGGAACCTTGCTGGCCCCAAATCTTTTCAACAAATAACTGCCATACTACTGCATCATCCGGCCAAACATCTTTCAGCCCATCGAGTATCGCTTTCGCGATATTGTCAACATCAGGTTTCTGAGTTTTTGGCTGTCCGTCATGCTTCAGTTTTTTGGCCTTCGTCCAGCTTTTCGGCATCTCGGAAACGCAACGAATCGTGACCCTGACCGGCCCTTCCAGTTTCGGCTTACTGGCTGACAACTTAGCCGCAATACTCCTGTAAACCATGCCAGGCGACTTTTGCGGAATGTAGTGCCTGACGCCCCATTTTGTCCGAACGCTGCGTGCCCTCGGCATACCCGCAGGCTGACCAAAGATTGTGATGTTCCACGTCGTCATGCGGTCGCGTCCTCCAGTGCTTCGCGAACCATTCCCCGCCAATCTACGTCGCCCTGCATTTGCAGCAGCTCACGCAGTGCGGACTTCAACTCTTCGAACTTCGTAAGCCTATCGCTGACGGAGTAAACGACCAGTTTTCGATCTTCTTCAACCGCAGTATTCAACGGCAAAATATCGGCCTCGATTGCCGCCTCTGTTGTCGCCAGCTCTTGTTCGTGATCGTCCCACATTTTGGCGATACGAGCGATGCGAGTCTGTTCGGCTTCTGCTGCCTGTCGATCCTGTTCGACCTGTCTTGCAGCTGCTTCCGTGCGATTTCTTTCCGCCAGTAACTCTGCAATGCTTTCCGCTTCAATTCGTCGCCTTTCGGCCAGCAATTCAGCCTCTCGGCGGTCACTCTCAGCCTTCGCCCGTCGCAGTTCTTCCAGCTCCGCACGATCAGCCGCACGTTGTGCTTCCTCCTGCCTTCGGATGTTCTCGGCCTTGACCCGCTCAAACGTAAACGACGTCCACTCCAGTGCTGACAGTGACCCCGCTTCGCTCTCAGGAAACGCCCCTGCGTTCTCCGGCCATGTCATCCGCCGAACGGCCACCCGCTCAACTCGTTCGGCCTCTGCTGCCTGGCGTTGCTGCTCTTCGTGCAGTGCCTCCTGATGTTTCAGGTGCATTTCAACCGGCTCGATAATGCTGCCAATTTCCTTTGCCACTCCGTTGACGGTGTCAATCCATTTCTTGGCTTCCTCATTGAGCAGCTTCCGCCGTTTGTCGATCGACGTCCGCAACTTGACGACAGCTTTTCGCCCCTCTGTCACCCGCTTCAGACCATGCGTTTCAACTGTCAATTCTTTCAGCGGTCGCACCGTTGCCAGTGCATCAGCCTTGACCTGATACAGTTCTGTTAACTGCTGTTCCCGCGATGATTCCACCGCTGGAGTTTCAGTCTGTTCTGTGATTCCAAATGCGTCTTCAATGTCGTTCACTGCTCTGTCCCCTTTTGTGTTTTTAACCTATCAAACAATTCACCACGCAACACTTTCACGCCACCAGGGGCGTGTATCGCAATCCGAAAAGTCGAGCCGTCTTTAGAGACGACCTTTACCCGGATCTCGTCACCAATGCAGATTTGTTCTCCAGCCTTTCGGCCCAACACCAGCCAGTTTTTTTCAGACTTCACAGGCTCACCCCATGACCGCCAACACCCGTCAGCGCCTCAGTACTGCATACCGGCATATCCCATCGGCTGTAACAACCTGCCGGTCGTCGCTCGTGTTCTTCTGCGGTCCATTCCCGGCGAATCTGTGCAGCCCGTTCCGCAATCTCATCCGGCGTCGGATCAGTGATGCGAAGTGATACCAATTCACGCCGCATCTGCCAGACGCTCCGACCTGTCAGATTGTCCTCAGCCATCAGGGCGATGTCCTCGCCCTGTTGCGGGGTAATCGGTCGACACCATCGCCACTCACTCACCGGCTCGCCGTCTGGCGTTTCCGCCAGAACTGTCACCCGTGTTTTTCCATCGTGTCGAATGCCGACCACATAGCCGCAGGCCCACGCCGCCTCAGGCCTGCCGTCCTTCTCGGCTGATGCCAAAACGTAATCACCGATTTTCGTATCGTTCACTTCTGTCATCCCTTTCTTTGTTGTGTCAAAACACCCCGCACAGCCGCATGATGCAGCGTAAGGGATCAGCTTACCAGTCAGCACCTTGCCAACATTGCACGCTATCCATGTGCTGTGTGCGGGGAGTGTTGTACCTTACCGTGTCATGCCCCGTTCGACCGCCGCCAAAATCGCCGCCTGCCGTGTCGGTCCGATCTTGTCCAGCCGATCCATTAGCGGCTTCGGGATTCGTACCAGACAGGTCACCGCATCCGGCTTGTGCTTGCGAGGTCTTCCGACCTTTTGAGTTGTCATCGAAATCATCCTGATTGTGTTGTGAAAATTGTCCTGTCAGTCTGTACACATCGCCAGCCGCATTGCAATCCCTGCAGCCACCGATAAGGCCGCGTTTTTTGTTTCGCGCACAAATACCATACTTTCTGATGACGTGCACACCTGCCAGGTCCCATCATCTCTTTTTGCAATTTCAATCGTCTCTCCCTCCCCCAGATCCACGACATACTTTTCGCCATCGACGCGAAACTTTGTTGTGTGCGAAATCAGCCCGGTTGCGGTGAGAATTGATGTCTTTACTTTTGTCGGTTGCATTGTGTGTGTCCCCTGTGTGTGAAAGATTGAAAATGAACCCCCGCCGGTTGACGGGGGAAGTGCCTGATGATTGTCAATTACCCAACTCGCTTAATCACCTCGCCACTGATTACTCGGCCAGTGCTCTGGCGGACTGCCTTAGTCTCGCCTGTCACTGGATGCCAAAAATACGTCAGGCTCTTGTCGTAATTCGTCAGGCGAAATCCAGTTGTCATTAATGACTTGATTGCTGTCTTGTACTTGCTCATCGTTCATCCCCTCGTGTGTGTGTTGTGTGTGTCAGACTCGTGTCTGATGAAAGGAGTATAATATCGTTATCGAAAATTGCAAGGTCACTGCTGAAGAATTTTAGAAAGAAAAATTCCCCCTCTTTTTGGAAGGGGGAAAGTGTCAGGCCTGTCAGCCCGCTGCCATCATTGCTTTCAGCTTTGCCAGCTTTTCATCCAGATCCCTGAACATTTCTTCTGCAGTCATCATCTTTGATGCTGTTCCACCGTGTCGCTCGGCGTACTGCTTTGCCCGCGATTCGGTAATGTCAACCATTCGCTGGCTCATGTGTGGGCCAATCCACTGCCAGTCAGTTGGCTCGGTGTTCATTGATTCTGCGATTGTGCGGAAAGCGTTCAAGGTTGCTGCGTTCATTGTGTGTCCCCTGTGCTGTGTGTTGTGTGTCAGACTCGTGCCTGATGAGTGAAGTATAATTTCGTTATCGGAAATTGCAAGGGCTGAATCTCAATAATTTCTGAAAGAATAATTCCCCCGGTTTCCCGGGGGAATTTGGTCTGCCTCAGACCGCTGCAACCTGCAACGTTTCCCAAACGTTACCAGCCAGCTTTCGATACTCCCCTGCACCCATTACCGTGTCATACGCCGCTTCCACCGACATCCCAGAACTCACCAGCGTTTTGATGCACAGCCCGATGATTGCGTTCCGTGTGGCTTCGTCGTTCTTCATTTCAGCGCCGTTTTCGAACAAGAATTTTGCGGCTCGGTTGAGAAGTTCAGTGTTCATCGTTCTGTCCCCTGTGTGTGTGTTGTTTGTGTCCTCGACTTCCGAATCATAATATCGTTATCGGAAATTGCAAGGCTGATCCTGAAGAATTTTCGAAAGAAAAATTCCCCCGTTGTTTGGCGGGGGAATCTTCTGGCCTGTTACTTCACGAAATCCACAGCCTGTCCGTCGGATGCAATCACTCGCCAGCCCTTGCGAGTGGCCTTCAGCTTGCTGCTGTAACCCTTCTCGGTTGCCAGCCACAACTGAAAGTCTTCGGCGTGGAACTTTACTCGTTCGCCCAGGTTGGCGTAAGTGTGCACCAGATTGACGGCGTTCAGGTCGGTTGCGACGATTGCGACTGGATTGATTGTGTTGAGCATTGCTGGTCCCCTTGCTTGTGTTGTGTTCGTCCCTGCCAGCGTTGTGTGTCTGACAGGGGAATCATAATTTCATTATCGGAAATTGCAAGGCTGATTCTGAATAATTTTCGTAACAAAAATTCAGATTGATGAAAATGCAGTGTTTTTACAGCTCATTATCGACAACTGACCCGAATAAAATCAGCCGCGAACCACGCAACCATCCGCCCGCCGGAATGTCATAGGTCTTTGCCGGGCTGGCTGTTGTGCCCCAATTACGGGACCATGCCACACTGCCACTCGTAGCAGAAAACGCGGTGATCCCGCCTGTTCCGTATGTGCTCAGGCTTCGCGTTTCTATCGCGACTCGCGAAGCGTAGGCTGTCGGAATAAAACCCAGAGTCGATGCCGCCTGAAAATGAATATCCAAATTGGCTTCCAACAGACTGATTGTCGAACTGTTGTCGACCACACTGCTGGCTCCAAACGGATTCACTCGCACGTTGCTGACGACGCCCTCAGTGTTTTCCGGGAACACAGCCAACACAGCGTTGACAATGTCCGCTGAACTGCACAGCCACGATATCCATCCGGTCCGCAGTTGCGATAACCCAGAGCCAAATACGATACGCCACTCGCCAGAGTCATACCGCTCGGGCGGTAGAGTGTAAAACCGCCATCGGTACGTTCGCGAAATGCTTCCAGCGTATGCCGCTCCGGTTGCTGAAGGTGGCGAAGTACTGCGACTGTTTCTTAGCAGTGCATCAGATGATGCCGTGAATGATTGTGTCATGCCGTAAATACGTGACGAGTCCGCCCCAAACGTGCCATAAGCCACCCCCAACAGCAGCCGCTTCGACGATGTCCGGTATTCACTGCCGCCAAGATTGTGATCAATGATTCTGCTACCGAAATTCGGTGCCGCAAATTGTCTGTTGTACGCCCAGGTGATTCTCTCTGTCGTACTGCCATCAATCAGGGCAGACAGAGCTGCGTTGTTGTTGTAGGTGTACTCTATGCTGACTTCGTCTTCGTCAAACGAAGTGAACGTGCCGCCTGTGATGTCTGCAATCGTTCCGCTCTTGTAAGATCCTGAATACAGCATCCGCCGCGTATTCACAACAGCCTTACCGGATTGCACCATGTTTCCAGACAGCCAGGCATACTGTCCAGAATAAACATCGCCGTTCGCGTACCGCTGCCAGATCCTGCTCCACGTACCTCCGACCGTCCACGCTTCGACTGTCCTTGCGTCTGTCGTCGTTATTCCCGCAGAGCCAAACGCACCGATAACCAAAACCGAATTCTCTGGACCTGCTACCCACTGCTCAAAAGCGTTGTTTGCAATCTTCGTTGTGCCCTGGACGCTTGCCCCGCCGTCTGCAATCAGTCTCGCTGCAAATGTGCCATTTACCAATCCGAATCGAGCTGCGGCATAGCTCGTCATCAGTCCAGTGGAAGGCGAAAACACCACAGCAACAGCCTGTGATTGTCGCGTTGCGGTTGGTAATGGCGTTTCAGGAACTGGGCAAGTCCCTTCGCGTATTTCGCCGTCAAACGTCCCCGTGCCCATCGGTGGCATTGCGCCTCCCAGTGCACAGTTATCCGACACCAAAATCCACGCCAGTGTGGTCGTGTCCCATTCCCATGTGCAACTACCATTTCCGCCGGTCGCGTAACTGGTATCTGATCGCTGTCCGGCAAAGTCTCCTGTCGATGCTGACCATGTGATATCAACGTTCAATTTTGCCATTGGCCACGGGCCGCCGGTTACTGTTGCACTCACCACGTTTGCCGTCGCTTCGAGCAATCCTTTCACCTCTGTTGCCGTCGCATTGTAGGGCAGGGTGACGACTTCGCTTGATGTCTTTGTGCGAAGATAAACGTTGCCGCCTGTCAGCGTGTGGGCGTGAAAGATGTATTCTTTGTTTGTGGTGTTTGTTGTGTAATCGACCCACTCAATCGCCGGATCAATATGCCCGATGAAAGCGTAATCGCCACCGCTCAATCCGACCGGAGCATCAATCCTGACGTTGAACAGCGTGTAGTTCGACGTGCTCCCGACTGTGTTGTACGAAAACAATCCTGACATTGTCGACGATTCAACCACCGTGCCGTCAGTGCTGTTCAGTTTTGTCAGCGTCAGAATCTCTTTGCAATTTGCGGCAATCGCTCCCGATACGCGATATGGTCCATTCGAAGTGAACGTGGTTTGCCGCCATGCAATCTCAACGTACCGATTATTACTGGCTGTATTATCGTGAGCGATACCTGAAACACGGTCCAGCCCGTAATGCTGTGCCCATAGGCTTCCGGGACCATATTCCCATTCTGTGACACCGCTTGACGCTGTCAGTCCCTTGATTGTGACCTGTCGAACGTCGTTACATTTGCAGCACCGTCCCAGTAGCATCGTATCACCTCAGGCACAATCGGCCGCGTAAACTCTCCATTCGCCGTCAATCCATTCCGCCTGAGCAGGTGTTCCGGCTGGAAGGCTGATTTTTAACATTCGATTGACTACGGTGATATCCCGGCCGCTGTCGACCATATTGCCGCTTGTGTCCTTCTGCCAGACCGCCATTGTTGCGGTTGCTGGCGAAGACGCAAACGACGTCGCGGAAGCGAGTTCGCTGTTCAGGATGCCAGTGACATTCAACGGCCTCGCAATCTGTGCCCCGTACAGCTTTCGAATAATCGAAAGCACCGAATCAGACAGGCTATTCAGTCCCGCTGCCGTCAGCCTCTGGCCCTTCTCGAATCGCTGCGGATTCTTATCGCCGATTGTCATGCTGTCGCCGTCCAAATCGTGTTAAAGTCGAACGTCGCAAACAACGGATCGCTGGAATCAGCCGCAACCGGCTTGTCATAGTCGGCAGTGTCGTCTCTGTATTGGTGATTCCATCCGTAGACTGTACTGCCTGTCGGAGCGTTCCCGCCCTTCGCTCCTGACGTCAGACTCTTCTGAGCTTTTTCCGTAAACCGCATCGACAACTTTCGCGTTCCGACCTGACCAGTCAGGCTGATTGTTGTCTGATCAGAAAGGCCCTCGAAAAGCAGCGTCTCCGGCAAGAATATCTGCGGAGTTCCCGGCAATCGACAAGCCACGCTATTAACGCACCCTTTCGCGTTTGCCAGCGTTTGCCATGGAACTGACTGTAACTGATGCCATGCAATTTGATGCGTTGTGACAGCCTCTGGAACGATTGTGTTGTTGTCTGGAGGAAGCAGCGTCGAATCACTCAGCCACTTCATGCCACGCCCTGGAATCGTCCGGAATTCGATGTTTGAGTCCTGCGAATAATCCGCCCAAGTTCCGGACGGAACCAGCGGATCATTCGCTTCTGAAATATCCCGCTCAAGCGTACTGTAAGTAATTGTGATTTTCGCCAGCGTGCCAGTGTGTGTCAGTTGCTGCGTGTTCGGATCGGTGACAGTGACTACGTCAGGACAGTTTGTGATTCGTCCAATATCAAACGTGTCAGCAATCACGCCCGGCCAATAACTGGAGTAGCTTGCCGGAAGCCCGAACGGCCCTGATTTGTAGTGCTCGGCAATGAAGTTCCAGCGGTCATCCCATGCCGTCAAAAATATCCGGGTGAACTGTAGTTCCCCGGACCTGTTGCCGCGTTCAATTGGGCTGTCTTCGTGCTCTGTAAATGCCGGATACGCCATCAGTTTACCCCAGTATTGGAATCATCGGCATTCCGCCGGAAATAGCCCCCAGCATTTGCTGTGCAACGTCCAGTGATTTCTGTTGCAGGTCCTTCTGCTCTTTCGCAATCTTAATCGCTTCGGCAGATCCTGACAGCCGTTCCTGCAACTTCTGAAACATTGCAGACGCCGAACCTCGCTCAATCGTCTGAGCTTGCATTGCAGCCTGTCCGGCTGTAGCTGCTATCTGACCACCAGCCGCACCGCCCATGAAATCGACAGGGGCAAACCCTTCGCCCGGAGCCTTCTTTTCCTGCGGCTTCATTCGCTCAGCTTCTCGCTGTGCACGCACCAGAGCCAGTTCAGCGTTTGCCGCATCAATCACGGATGTTGTCGCTGCTGAATTTGTCGGAGCCGTAAACCCTTGGAATTCCTCAAACGCTCGCATCGTCGGCTCTGGAATCGTCAGCACCTCATCAGACAGCCCCAGCTGAAAGGCGATATTCTCGCCCAACTGTCGCGACTTCTGATCCATCTTCGCCCACATGTTTCCCGCTGCGGTCGCGATGTTGTTCATTGCGATTTTGCTGTTTGACGAAATCCAACCGAATGCCGCCTGTGCATACTTCGGGATTTCCTCGAACAATGCCGCCCATATGTTGCTCATGTTTCCGGCAACTGACCCCATTACTACGCCGATGTCTTGGAAGGCGTCTCCGGTTGCAATGAACCACTCTTCCACTGACTGCAGGATCGACGCGAACGCACCGCCAACACCTTCGACGGCTTTGATCGCGTCAATCGTCCATGAAAGAAACCGATTCGCATACGGCAACACCTGCGTTCCCAGCTCAATCGCCAGCATTTCAAGGCTGCTTTTCATCTTTGAAAACATGCCCGTTGTCGACTCTGCAACCTTGGCGTTAAACCCGGCCAAACGACCGCTGCCGGTTGTCAGATCGCTTAACGCCTGCTTGACCATGTTGG
>Ga0209668_10001263_pt1 | contig 10784 bp, 7 predicted proteins | sample FrelakmetPLP11PL_FD_187150 | JGI IMG/M metagenome (GOLD analysis project Ga0209668, IMG submission 187150) | Freshwater lake sediment microbial communities from the University of Notre Dame, USA, for methane emissions studies - PLP11 PL (SPAdes)... | ecosystem: Environmental > Aquatic >... | reverse complement strand
TCTGGCTGAATCCGCCCTTGCCAGGAACCTGGAAGAAAATAAAGCTTACCAGGGCTGCGCCATTCTAATGGAAGTAAAGACAGGTGAGATCAGAGCAATTGCAAACCTGCGATACGATGCAAAAGATGGTACTTATAAAGAAATCTATGATTACGCTTTTCGAGAAGCCGCTGAGCCAGGGTCGACCTTCAAGCTCGCCTCAATAATCACTGCCCTCGAAACAGGAAAGGTGAAGCTAACGGACACGTACTTTGTCGGCAATGGCAGGACACAGTATTATAACCGGTGGATGGTAGATTCCCATGCGCCGGCATCAAGTTATATGACCGTCCGGGATATTTTCGAACAATCATCCAACGTAGGCGTATCCAAGATTATCACATCACTTTTCGGAAATAATCCTGAGTTATATACGGATCATCTCCGTAAAATGTCTTTGGGGCGACCGCTGGGTATTGAAATCGCCGGAGAAACTGAGCCATACCTTAAGGATCCAAAGGATAAAAAGTACTGGTACGGAACCAGCCTGCCCTGGATGTCGATAGGATATGAGTTAACCATTACCCCCCTTCAAACTTTGACTTTCTACAATGCCGTGGCAAATAACGGAGTGATGGTAAAGCCGATTTTCGTCAGCGAGATCAGGGAGGGTGGGCAAACAATAAAGAAATTCGATCCTGTTGTGATTAATCCTGCCGTATGCACCCCCAACACCCTCCAGCTGGTGAGATCTTTACTGGAAGGAGTTGTCATGAATGGCACAGGGAAAATACTGAAAGATTCAACCTACAAAATTGCCGGTAAAACTGGTACGGCCCTCGTGGCAGATGGTGCAAAAGGATATTCAGAGAAGCATTATAATGCCTCGTTTGTCGGCTATTTCCCGGCTGATAATCCGAAATACTCATGTATTGTAGTCGTAAACCGTCCTGAAGCCGGAAAAATCTATGGCGGAGCCGTCGCGGCGCCTGTTTTTAAAGAGATTGCCAACAAGGTCTATGCTATTCAGCTGGATATTCATGACCAGGATGACAGGAAATATTTTACGGAAAAGTTCCTGCCTGCTTCGGCAAAAGGGGATTATAAAGATTTACAAACAAGCCTGTCAGCCATGTCATATGCTGTAAAATTGCCATCACGGAATCCTGAATGGGCCGAAATGGATAGTTCAACCATAGGGATGATTCTACAACCCAAGTTTTTCGGACGAGATACAGTCCCTGATATGGCAGGTTTAACAGCCAAAGATGCTGTTTACATGATGGAAAAGGCCGGTCTTTCCCCGGTAATTCAGGGAAAAGGAATTGTATTCAGCCAGTCGCTTCCGGCAGGGTCACCCCTGGTGAAGGGCAGCGAAATTATCTTGACGCTTCAAAATCCGATCCGTTGAAAATACTCAGCGAAATATTGTATAAGGCAGGAACGGTTAAGATCGCAGGCAACCCTCATGTAACGGTTCCCACCATCCATTTTGACTCCCGGAAAGTTACTCCCGGGGATCTTTTCATTGCCGTAAAAGGCACACATACAGACGGACATCAGTATATCCGGACAGCACTGGAATCCGGGGCAAAGGCGATCGTTTGCGAAGTAATGCCCGGATTATTCGCTGAAGGTGTCACATATATCCAGGTCAAAGACAGCAGTATTGCACTCGGCTTCATGGCCGCCAATTATTATGATAATCCTTCGGAAGAGCTTATCCTTGTGGGTGTAACGGGCACTAATGGCAAGACGACCATCGCTACCCTCCTGCACCAGGTATTTTCAAAGCTTGGTTATGGCTGCGGACTTATATCAACCATCCGGAACCTGATCCTCAACGAGGAAATCCCTTCAACCCATACAACCCCTGATCCCCTGCAGTTGAATTACCTCCTTCGGAAACTGGTTGAACAGGGAGGCGAATATTGTTTCATGGAGGTCAGTTCCCATGCTATAGCACAAAACCGGATAGCCGGGCTTAAATTCGCCGGTGGGATATTTACTAACCTTACGCACGATCACCTGGATTATCACAATACTTTCCAGGAATATCTGCTGACTAAGAAGAGGTTTTTTAGTGAACTCCCTGCCGAAGCGTTTGCGTTAATTAACTCTGATGATAGAAACGGTCGGGTGATGGTTCAGAACACCAGGGCCAAAGTCAAAAGCTATGCTTTAAAATCGCCTGCCGACTTCAAATGCAGGATCATGGAATACCTGCTGGAAGGTTTGCAACTTTCAATCAATAACTTCGAAATATTTTGCAGGCTTACCGGGGAATTCAATGCATACAATCTCACAGCTGTCTACGGTGCATCAGTTTTGCTTGGTCTGATTCCTGAAAACATCCTTACCTGTTTAAGTTCAATACCGCCGGTTGAAGGTCGGTTTGAAACGATCTATTCAAGCAACAATATCACGGGTATTATCGATTACGCTCATACACCTGATGCTTTAAAGAATGTATTGGACACTATTGGAGAACTAAGGACAAGGAACGAAAGACTCATAACCGTTGTCGGGGCCGGAGGCGACCGTGACAGATCCAAGCGGCCACTGATGGCAGCAATCTGCGCCGATAAGAGCGACCTGGTTATCCTTACTTCAGACAATCCTAGGTCAGAAGAACCGGAAATGATCATTGAGGAGATGAAAAGTGGTATTGCAGCTGACAGGCAGCGGAAAGTCATGATAATTGTCAATCGTAAAGAAGCGATCAGGACTGCCAGTCATCTGGCGCAACCCGGAGACATCATATTGATCGCAGGAAAAGGTCATGAAAAATACCAGGAGATAAAAGGGATCAGGTACCCATTCGATGATAAAAAGATACTGGTAGAAATGCTATTACCAGCTAATCAAAAACCAATATAGGCCATGTTTTATTATATAGCTGATTATCTGCAAAGATGCTGTGATGTCCCTGGAGCGGGGGTTTTTCAGTACATTTCCTTCAGGACAGCGGCGGCAATAATTGTCTCTTTGCTGATATCCCTGGTTTTTGGAACAAAATGGATTAAATATCTTAATAATAAACAAGTAGGGGAAACTATCCGTGATCTCGGCCTTGAAGGTCAGCTGGCAAAACAAGGCACTCCAACAATGGGAGGATTGATTATCCTCGCTTCAATCCTGATCCCGACTTTGCTTTTCGCCAAACTCGATAATATTTACATCCTCCTGATGATTTTTACCACAGTTTGGCTTGGGTCTGTCGGATTTCTTGACGATTACATTAAAGTATTCAGAAAGAACAAGAAAGGCCTTAGTGGAAAGTACAAGATACTTGCACAGGTTATCCTGGGAATAGTTGTAGGGGCGACGATGTATTTCAGCAACTCGGTAGTTCTCAGGGAAAAAATACCACAAAACAACCCTACCATTGAACAACAGGTGGTTGGAAGCAATCTCCCCTCAAAATTCAGCGGTGAAGGGATTAAATCAACCAAAACCACCATTCCGTTTGTAAAAAATAACGAATTCGATTATGGTATCCTGCTTAAATGGCTGGGGTCAGATTATGAAAAATATGCTTATTTAATTTTCATTCCTCTTGTAATTTTCATCATTGCTGCTGTTTCAAATGGTGCTAACCTCACCGATGGTATGGACGGACTGGCCACAGGCACTTCTGCCATTATTGGTGCGACGCTCGGGCTCCTGGCATGGGTATCAGGTAACATCGTGTTTGCCGATTACCTTAATATTATGTACCTGCCCAATACCGGGGAACTGACCATTTTTATCGGATCATTTGTGGGAGGATGTATCGGATTTCTCTGGTACAACTCGTACCCTGCACAGGTTTTTATGGGTGATACGGGAAGCCTGGCATTAGGCGGAACCATTGCGGTCTTCGCCATCATTATCAGAAAAGAACTGCTTATCCCGATCCTTTGCGGGATTTTCCTGATGGAAAGCCTCTCAGTAGTTCTGCAGGTTAGTTACTTTAAGATCACGAAGCGCCGTTTCGGTGCCGGGCGGAGAATTTTTAAAATGTCGCCTTTACATCATCATTTCCAGGTCCTTGGATATCCTGAGCCTAAGATTGTACAACGATTTATGATTGTTGGCATTTTCCTGGCCGTAATTACAATTATCACATTAAAGCTGAGATAAGAGATGAAAAGATTCGACATAGTCATATTAGGGGGAGGCGAAAGCGGGGCTGGTGCAGCGGTCCTTGCAAAACGGAAAGGATTCCATCCCCTGGTGTCGGATAAAGGCTCAATTAAGGATAAATACAAGCTTCTTCTCCAGGATGAAGGAATTGATTTTGAAGAAAACAAACATTCTGAAACAATCATCCTGCAGGCTCAGGAAATCATCAAAAGTCCCGGGATACCTGAAAAAGTCCCGATTGTAACAAGTGCATTGCACAAAGGGATCCCCGTCATATCCGAAATAGAATTTGCCAGCAGGTTCACCAATGCTAGACTTATTTTCATCACCGGGAGCAACGGTAAAACCACCACTACCCTGCTCACTCATCATATCCTGAAAACTGCCGGGCTGAATGCAGGCCTGGCAGGAAATGTCGGTCACAGTTTCGCCCTTAAAGTCGCACAGGAGAAACATGACTATTATGTGCTTGAGATCAGCAGCTTTCAGCTTGACGGGATGTTTAGCGCCAGAGCCGATATTGCCGTATTGCTGAATATTACCCCTGACCACCTCGACAGGTATGATTATGATTTTAGAAAATATATCAACTCAAAGTTCAGGGTCACCAACAACCAGACTGATAAAGACCATTTTATATACTGTTTCGATGATCCTGTTCTCAGGGAGCAGGTAGAAAAAACGAAAATAGCTGCCCGGCTTTATCCTTTCACAGCCGGCGCCCAAGCTTTCCCGGAAGGGGCATATACCCAAGGCAATAAACTGTTTTTCAATATAAATGAAAACAAAACTACGATGACATTAGAAGAATTAGCCTTACAGGGGAGACATAACCTGTACGATTCAATGGCAGCAGGGATTACGGCCCGGCTGCTTGATATCCGCAAAGAGACAATTAAGCAATGTCTTTCGGATTTTCAGCATATCGAGCACCGGCTTGAGTTTGTTGCCAGTATTCATGGTGTTGATTACATCAATGACTCCAAAGCAACAAACGTCAATTCGACCTGGTTTGCCCTTGAAAGCATGCATAAAAATGTGATCTGGATAGCCGGTGGGCTTGATAAAGGCAATGATTATGCATCATTGGTACCATTGGTTTCAGCAAAAGTAAGGGCTATAATCTGCCTCGGAAAAGACAACCGCAAAATTATAGAAACCTTTTCCGGCTTAGTGGAAAACATTGTTGAGGTATTTACGGCAGATGATGCGGTGAAAGAGGCTTACAGCCTTGCCCACCGCGGTGAGGCGGTATTATTATCGCCTGCCTGTGCGAGCTTTGACCTCTTCGAAAACTTTGAAGACCGTGGAAACCAGTTTAAAAAAGCTATAAAAAATTTGTAGGGAGGTCAAGGATGTCTGAAGGACTCACTCATATGAAAGGTGATCGTGTGATCTGGATGGTAGTGGTATTACTGTCACTGCTCTCGCTGCTAGCAGTATATAGTTCAACAGGCACGCTAGCTTACAAATACCAGGAAGGGAATACAATCTATTATATGATCAAGCACCTGATCATCCTGGCACTTGGCTTTGTGTTGATGTACCTCGCTCATAAGGTGAAGTACACTTATTACTCCCGGATATTCCAGGTTGCGTTATATATAGCCATTCCTTTACTTATTGTCACTTTGTTTTTCGGCAAGGATGTGAACGAGGCAAAGAGGGCCTTACCTCTTCCTTTTGGTCTGACCTTCCAGGCTTCTGATCTTGCCAAGTTAACCCTGATTATTTACCTGGCCAGGATTTTAACCAAGAAACAGGATGCTAAACATGATTTCAAATCGCTGTTTGTACCGGTCATGATACCTATTATTGTAGTATGCGGCCTGATTCTGCCATCAAACCTTTCAACCGCCGTCATGCTTTTCATTACCAGCCTCGTTCTTCTGTTTATCGGAAGGATACGGTGGTTAAACCTTTTAAGACTTGTTGGAATCGCTGCCGGAGCCATGGTACTTTTTATCTGTGTATTGCTCATGATGCCAAAGGAGAAACAAGGCAGGCTTGAAACATGGAAGCACAGGCTTGAGACCTTTTTCTCCGGCGGTGGTGAAGAAGAAGACCAGGTCATCCAATCAAAAATTGCCGTGGCTTCCGGTGGAGTGTTTGGAAAGATGCCCGGTAACAGCACACAGCGGAACTTTTTATCACATCCATATTCTGATTTCATTTTCGCTATAGTAATGGAAGAGTATGGTCTAATCGGAGGGTCCTTTGTGGTTCTTCTTTACATGATCCTGCTATTCAGGGCGGTAAGGATAGTGACCAAGATTCCCCGAACATTCGGGGCCTTTCTGACAATCGGCGTGGCCTTTAGCCTTGTCTTCCAGGCACTGATAAATATGGGTGTTGCAGTAGACCTGTTGCCTGTGACCGGCCAGCCCCTACCCCTGGTGAGTATGGGAGGAACTTCCATCTGGTTCACCAGTCTGTCAATCGGAATTATACTTAGTGTCAGCAAGGAGGTCACTAAAGGTGCAAAAGATGAAGAACCGCAAGAAATCCAGGAGAAATATGCAACAGCCTGATCCACATATTATTATCAGCGGAGGTGGAACGGGAGGACATATTTTTCCCGCCCTGGCCATCGCCCGTGCATTGAAAAGGAAACTCCCGCATTCCCAAATACTCTTTATAGGAGCAAAAGATAAAATGGAAATGGAAAAGGTCCCTGCAGCAGGATTTGAAATTAAAGGGCTCTGGATAAGCGGGTTAAAAAGAGAATTATCCGCCGGGAACCTGATGTTTCCGCTGAAAGTATTGCACAGTACAATCAAAGCTGCCTGCATAATCCGTCGTTTCAAGGCTGATGTTGCAGTGGGTGTTGGTGGTTATGCAAGTGGCCCGGCCCTCAGGGCTGCAGGGATGCTGGGCATTCCCACTCTTATCCAGGAGCAGAACTCGTTTCCGGGCATTACAAACAAATTACTCGGGAAAAAAGCAAAAAAGATCTGTGTCGCTTATGAAGGTATGGAAAAATTCTTCCCCGCAGATAAAATCATTATTACCGGGAACCCTGTCAGAAAAGAAATCATTGATACCGATGGCAAGAGAGGTGATGCCGGATCATATTTCGGATTAAATACAGCAAAAAAGACCATTCTAATTGTCGGAGGCAGCCAGGGGGCTCATTCTATCAATACCTGCATTGAAATGATGCTCCCATTAGTAAAAGATAACAAGGTCCAGTTGCTCTGGCAAACCGGAAAGAATTTTGAACAGCAGGCTATAGACGCCTGCCAGAAAGTGGGATGTGAAGGTGTGAAAATAGTAGATTTCATTCAACGGATGGACCTGGCTTATGCCCTTGCAGATATAGTTATTTCAAGAGCAGGTGCTATTGCCATTGCTGAACTGGCAGCTGTGAGAAAGCCTGTAATTTTCATTCCACTGCCCACCGCAGCAGAGGATCACCAGATGAAAAATGCGAGGAGACTGGAAGCAAAAGGGGCTGCTGTGGTTATAAATGACCATGACGCGGCTAAAAAGTTACCTAACCTCCTGCTTGACCTGCTTAAAGATAAAACACACAGGGAGAATCTTGAAAATCAAATTGGAATATTCGCCATTGCTGATGCAGATGATAAGATAGCAGATGAAATTATAGCATTGATCAGAAAATGATGTTTGAGCTGGAAAAAATACAGAAGATATATTTCCTTGGCCTAGGTGGAATAGGTATGAGCGCCCTTGCGAGATATTTCCAGTCAAAAGGAAAAGAAATACATGGATATGATAAAACGCCTTCCGCACTTACCGATGAATTAATGGCTCAGGGCATGGTCATCCATTTTACAGACGATCCTTCCTTAATACCTGGTGATGTCGACCTGGTTATCTATACCCCGGCAGTGCCCCAGGGGCTGGAAGAATTCAAATGTCTGAAGAACAGTGGATTAACTATGTTAAAAAGGTCGCAGGTAGTAGGGAAAATTACGGAAGGTAAAATGACAGTAGCTGTTGCCGGTACTCATGGTAAAACATCAATCAGTTCCCTCATCGCCCATATTCTTAAAAGTGCAGATTATCCGATGACTGCCATGATCGGAGGCATCAGCAAAAATTACCTTTCGAATTTTATTTCCTCAGGGAAGGAAGATATTATGATCGTCGAAGCTGATGAGTACGACCGTTCTTTTCTTTCGCTGCATCCTGATATTGCCGTCATTTCAGCGATGGATCCCGATCACCTGGATATTTACGGGACTGCTGGTGAGATGGACCGGTCATTTAACGAATTTGCCGGTAATATCAAGCCCGGCGGAAAGCTGATCTCCAGGAAAGGACTTAAAATATGTCCGAATCCGGATACCCTGAGGGTGGTATATGCAGCAGATGAGAGCTCCGATATTTCAGCCTTAAATATAAGAGCAGAAAATGGTTTGCAGTTTTTCGATCTGAACATTGGCAGGAATCGCTATCGTGATGTGAATTTCCAGATCCCGGGAAAACACAATGTCGAGAATGCCCTGGCTGCCGTGGCGGTTTGCATGAGCATTGGGATGGATACAGGAAGAATCCTGGAGGGAATCAGGACTTTTACCGGGGTCAGGCGCCGTTTTGACATCAGGATACAACAGCCCGGATTGGTTTATATCGATGATTATGCGCATCACCCGCAAGAGCTTGAAGCTTTTATCTCCGCCGTCTGCCTGCTGTATCCAGGTAACAAGATTACCGGCCTGTTCCAGCCCCACCTTTTTTCCAGGACCAAAGATTTTGCTGCCGGTTTTGCACAAAGTCTTGACCTGCTTGATGAAACCTGGCTGCTTGATATATACCCGGCGAGGGAATTGCCCTTACCAGGTGTGACATCAGAGCTCATCCTGGGCCTGATGCATAATAAAAACCGGAAGCTGTTATCCAGGCAGGAAGTTTTGAAAATGCTGCAAGGGAAGAAACCCGAAGTATTCCTGACCATGGGTGCTGGCGACATCGATCTGCTGGTCGAACCTATCACAAAAATCCTGATCTCATGAAGAAGTTCCTGCACATATCTTTCATCGCAATCCTGGTTGCAGGGACTATAATTTTATTAGCCTTTACTGACCTGGAATATCAGCGAAAGACCTGCAGGAGTTTCCGTGTAGATTTGTTTAACGCGTCTGAGCAGGCCATGATAACTTCAGCAGAAATCACGGGCCTGGTCATTAATAAATTCGGAAAAATAGAAGGCTCACCTCTTGCAGGGGTTGATCTTTACCAAATGGAAAATACGGTGCTCAGCAGTCCGTATGTTTCATCATGTGAAGTATTCCAGACCATGGGGGGCGACCTTGTTCTGAAGGCAAGGGTAAGGGAGCCGCTTGTCAGGGTATTCAACCAGGAAAACGAGCAGTATTACCTTGACATGACCGGTTGTGTAATGCCCGTAAGTAATGCTCATCCTTCCCACGTGCTGATCGCCAGCGGATTCATCACAGATAAGTTTGTATCATTGGATAAAAGCGAAAGGTCACTAAATGCCTACCCGGATAGTTCTGTTTTGCATATGGTATTTCCGGTAGCTTATTATATTTCCAAGGACGATTTCCTTAAGTCCTTTATTGACCAGATCTATATCACGGAAAGAAAGGAAATAGAACTGGTGCCTAAAATCGGTTCACAGATCATTATTTTCGGAGATGCCACTGATGCGCATGAAAAACTACAAAATCTGAAAACCTTTTATCAGAAAATAATGAGCAATATAGATTGGAATACTTATAAATCCATCAATTTAAAATACAAAAACCAGGTTGTTTGCTTAAAACATATTGAATATGAACAAGACTGATATCATTGTAGGTCTGGACATTGGGACCACTAAAATTGCAGCCATTGTAGGCCGGCGAAATGAACACGGTAAAATCGAGATTCTGGGCTACGGTAATACGGAGTCGATCGGGGTTAAAAGAGGTGTAGTTTCCAATATTGAAAATACGGTTCAATCCATCAGGACAGCCATCGAACTGGCAGAGAAAAGCTCAGGTGTCGACATTAAATATGTCAATGTTGGAATTGCAGGCCAGCATATTAAGAGTTTGCAGCACAAAGGGAGCATTATCAGAAAAGAGATCGATACCGAAATAAGCCAGCTCGATATTGATACACTTCACCAGAGCATGTTCAACCTGAATATGAATCCTGGCGAGGAGATCATCGATGTAATTCCGCAGGAATACATCATCGATGGCGAAGAGGGCATCAAGCAACCAATAGGCATGTTAGGCAATACGCTGGAAGCTAACTTCCATATTATCATCGGCCAGACTGCAGCTGCCAAGAATATTTACAAGTGTGTCAGGAAGGCAAACCTTGAGGTAGTTGATTTGATCCTTGAGCCTATAGCGTCCGCGGATGCTGTCTTAAGTGAAGAAGAAAAAGAAGCTGGTGTTGTCCTTGTGGATATTGGAGGCGGAACTACAGACATTGCAATTTTCCAGGATGGAATAATCAGGCACACTTCAGTTATTCCATTCGGTGGTGAGATACTCACGGAAGATATTAAGGAAGGGTGTTCAATCATTAAAAAGCATGCCGAAGAGCTTAAAATAAAGTTCGGCTCGGCTTTAGCCAGCGAAAACAGGGATGATGAAGTCGTTGCTATCCCTGGTTTAAGGGGCAGGCAGCCCAAGGAGATCACGCTTCGGAACCTGGCCAGCATCATCCAGGCCAGGATGGAAGAAATCATT
>Ga0209668_10001262_pt1 | contig 10787 bp, 10 predicted proteins | sample FrelakmetPLP11PL_FD_187150 | JGI IMG/M metagenome (GOLD analysis project Ga0209668, IMG submission 187150) | Freshwater lake sediment microbial communities from the University of Notre Dame, USA, for methane emissions studies - PLP11 PL (SPAdes)... | ecosystem: Environmental > Aquatic >... | reverse complement strand
CTTTGTAAAGGATTTCACCGCGGATTCAAAATTGCCAAGCCTTGTTTCCGCGGTCCCTTTATTTGTCCATGCTATCGTGTTACCCGGGTCGAGATTTATCGCACGGTCAGCTGATTCGAGGGCTTTTGCAGAGTTACCTACCTGGTTATAAATACCGGACTTATATCCCCAGACGATGGAAAGGTTGGGGTCTATTGTAAGGGCCTTGTCATATGCGACCATTGCCTCGTCATATCTTCCAACAGAATTCAACGCATATCCTTTATTTGTCCATGCCACTGCCACACCAGGGGTAATATTAATCGCCCTGTCGTACGCGTTGATCGCCTCGTTAAACTTTCCAAGGCTGTTTAATGCGAACCCCTTGTTGCTCCATGCCTGCGTATCATTCCGGTCAAGAATGATTGCATGGTCTGCGGACTGGTCCGCCTCCTCAAATTTCCCGAGACTGTTTAATGCATATGCCAGGTAACCCCATGATGCTGCATCATCCGGAGAAGATGACAGGGCACGATTATATGCTACAACTGCATCGGAATATTTTCCGGCATTGTTAAAAATGTAGCCGACCGAGCTCCAGACTGCCGAGTTATTTGGCTCGGTGGTAAGTGCATTATTATACGCACTCATTGCATCGTTATATCTTCCAAGTCCTTTGAAAATATCCCCTTTGGCTTTCCAGATATCAGCAGGGTTTTGTCCGGCCGTAAGGGCTTCATCATATGCATTAAAAGCATCCTGGTTACGTCCCTGCATGGACAGGACATCCCCTTTAAACTTATACGCAGAAGAGAGCCCGGGATTTATCGAAACTGCTTCGTTAAACGCAATAATGCTCTGATTGAACAGGCCCAGGTGTTTGAGGGAATTTCCCTTTCCCTCTGCCGCAGCAGCCATTTTCGGGTCTGCCGTAAGGGCCTCGTTGTAATACGTTATTGATTCATTATAATTCATGAGGGTGGCCAGTGCATCACCTTTCCCTTTCAACGCAAGGGCACTGTCTGGTTTTAATTTCAATGCCGTTTCGAACGAGGACAACGATTCGTTGGTCCGGCCTGTTTTCAGAAGTGCTTCTGCTTTTCCAGTCCATGCGTCAGCGTTTGCAGGTAGTTTCAGTGTAAGATTTTCATAGATCGCAAGGGATTCGTTATAATTACCTGCATCAAAGGATTGCCGTGCCTGCTGTAACCCCACCGAACCCGAAGAGTCCTGATTGTTAACACAACCGGAAAAAAAGGATGCGATAAAAAGAGCGGTTATGATCAGTACCCAACCGGATTTCATAATAAATTCTCCATGTAAACCCTAATAAAGATAGGTCATCTGACGAAGTGGAGTTATTTTTTTAGTAATCCGGAACTTATTATTAAGATCCCTGATTTTTTTTCGTGGCCGTATTCACTACGATTTGCAGAGACGGTCCTGGTACCGGGAAAGTTATTAAAGCCAGGAGCTAAAATTAATACATAATTAAAATGGTTCAATGATCATTTTGGGAGGAAAAAATGAATTCAATAAAACTTTTAGCAGGGATTGCGGCACTAATTCTACTGGTTGCGTTTATTGCGCCTGTTTCGGCCAGTCCCAAAGTTGGGTACAGCCTTGCAAGCAGTAACTATGATGGCCAGGGGTTATCATTGTCATCATCACTTGGCTCATCGTTGATAGGAAGTACCGGCAGCCCGTATATGGGGTACTCAATCGGTGTAAAAGGTATTGGTTCAAGGCCCACCATTGGGGATATGAGTACTTTTGCAACGTTCAGCAGCCAGACTGCAAATCAGAAGTTCAGCTATTCCGAATCGACAAGTGCCTCGGGTCTTATATATTCTTTCAGCAAAGTGATTTCATATTCCTAAGTAATTAGGCAATTTTTTTAATTTTTTTTTTTTGGAATTTTTCAATATTTGGGCCCCGGGATTCTCATTTGATCCGGTTTTGATTCAGGATATTCAAATTTGATTTTCCCTGGGAACATTCCCAAATTACATTTGCATCCAATGGATTACAATACCGGTTGACATCACATTCCACAAATAGAAATTTTGGTAATGACAACTACTCCACAAACTTTCCAATCCGTGGGTAATTTTCTTAAAATCACCCATAGGTTATATCTTTGAAAAACCCGGTTACATTAATTTTATATACTTCTATAGCTTAATTTCGATGCTTACAACTTTATCGATCAAGGTGGCGAAGATGAAGACAAAAGTAACGATAGGTGTGATCATCATAGCGATGGTGGTCCTTATTGCAGTCTCTGGCTCAGCCATGGCTGCACATCCTGTACCGCCTGGGAACGAAACCTCCCAGATTAATGTGCAAACAAAAGCAACTGTTATTGGTGATTTCCAGGCAAAGACAACCCTTGTCCTTCAGCAGAGTTCGGGAGACCTGGTACCGCCTCTTGCGCCGGGTGAGCAGGTTGGCATAGCTGAGTATTCTGAGAGTACTATGGCTATTAATGGCGAGACAAATTATGCGAAGGACACCCAGATAAATACCGGTGGTATAGGGGATAACGTCCAGACTGACCGGATTATCACGTTCGAAGCCGATGATGGCGGTCGCATGGTCTCAAGCGAAGAAGCGATCGTTATGACAGTCGGGTCAGAATCTACTTCTGTAACGGGCTGCTGCCCGTGGGGAAGCACAGCCAATGCTACATCGCCCGCTACATTTGAATATGTCCAGGCTGGCAGCAAGATGGATGTAACCGAGGTCTCTGCAGCTTCAAGCAGCGAAATTAAGGTAATATCAGATATACCGGGAATACCGGTATCGCTCGATTATTCAATTGACGCCCACGGAATTGACCAGACAGCGGGTACCATGGATAGTCCGGCAATCGGTAGTGCCACTGCGTATGTTGATGGCCTGATCATGCAGGGCAACAATGGCTCCACACAGAGCACCGACATGCAGTACCATGACGTGACCACAGTCGACGGGCTGTTTGACCTGTCAAAGGTAGTGAGTTACACATCGGCACCCAGTTAACCGGACCAATCAATACCTGGGTAACAGGGAAGACCCACAACCTCTCTTCCCTCTTTTTTTGGATCTTTATTACCGTCAGGTTCTTTTATTATTTTCCCGGAATCTGAATAACTGTGCCATTTTTAAAACCGCTTTTTGTAAAAATCCTTTTTAAAAAACGGGTAACCTGCCTGCTATAGGATGTCCTCTGCAGGAGGAAACAGAAAGACTAATCGATGTTTTGGGATAACCTGTGGTTTTCTGAATACTACTGCATGTAGTTGTATTATGTGAAAGGGGTCTTGTATTTTTCCGGATTCCGATCCCCCCCTGTCTGGCGTAAAGCAACAATATCTGGCTTCACTTTCAGTGTTATGAATGCCATCCTATCCGGGTTGTATCCGGTAAATATCTCAACCTATAAAAAATGGCGAACAGGAGTAATTTTCGAAAACAGAGATAAAAATTCAGGATTCCCTTCATCACCACCATATCACAGAGTTTAACAAAATGGAGAATTAATCCTGACGGTTGGGTAATTACATTAATGAAAATGATGATCAATTCGGTTGCAATGTATGCAACAGTACGGAAGGAGGAGTACCGGTAATGCCGGTGTCTGATGATCTCCGCTGACCTAAGCAGGAACCCCTGGAGAGCAGAAGGCTTTCATGTCATTTGGGGGTGGATTTGGTATGCTTCTGAATTGTTGTTATTCAAGGGTATACCGGGATAGCAGGGCCAACATGGCCAAGGGACCGGTTACAAGTTGTCGTTATAATGAACGGGTGGTGCCGGGTGAGTTGCCAAGGTATCACTCACGGTTACGTACTCAAAGAATGGGTACCTCATTAACTCGAATACAACCTGGCAGGAGTTCCTGTCACGGGGAGTCACATTCATATGCTACGTTATCGGGATGTCGGCAGATTGGTCGTACATTGTGTTTTCAATGTGGGTTGCCACGTCCCCGATGTTTGCAGGCCGTGACACTCATTACCCTGGTGTTGGTATCCCTATACATGTCTGTGTTTCAAGGCCCGTTTTTTCGGATTGGGTCCCGTTTATATTTTCCGGAATAGCCATGAGGTTGCCAGGCAGACTCCTCAATCAACTGATCACCCGTAGTGAATTAACAGAAAATTCATACAATCTGACGAACGGTAAGATGATCGTGATTAATGTCCGTGTATGAACCCGGTTTACAGCCTGTTATCTTCAAACATGTTGCCGGAAAAGCCCGGACTCCGAAATATGAACCCGAGAAAAGAACCAGTTTACAATTCACGAAAAGAACAAGTGATTAAGGGGCTGAACCCCTTTATCTGCCTGTTCAAAAGAAATTTGCTTAGTGGATGATAAATCCGGACTGGTATCCCATTACCTTGTTGAAGGTGTTGATGGAACCTGATGCCGAGGAGGTCTCTTTGTATACGAGAGTCTCTGCGAGGCCAGTGCCGTTGCGTGCTTCCTTGATGTCAACAACTAAGGCTGCTGATGCGCTGCCGGACATTGGGAATGTTACCCCGTCGTATTGCAGGCCCTTGGCTGCAATCTGGTAGTTCATGGTGACTGGGAAGTCGGAGACTACACCAATAAAGCTTTCCTTAGCCTGTGTGACTGTGTTGGTCAGGCTGGTGTCGACCTTGCTGCCCATTGATACATAGTTGCAGTACTCAGGGATGTTTGCGGACTTATCGGCTGCGAACGGACATAGGACTGCATCTACGGTTGAGCGTTCATTCCCAACGGTATCGAGCATCATGGACTCTTCGCGGACTGCGCGTCCTGTTCCGTCCATTGCATCAAACTGCAGGGTTGCGTCCATCTGGACGTTCGGTGTTCCGATCGTGTCTGCAGTTGTGATTACTGCGTCCTTCTTCCAGAGGATAAAGCCGTCGGTTGCAGTGAGTTTGTCACTGTATGTCGAAAAGGCTATTGACTCGCCGTCGACCAGCGGTGGGGCAGTTGTTGCCAGGTTGCTGATTGCCCAGGACATTGTGTCTACATCTGATGCGCTTCCGACCACATCAATGGTTGTGGTGGTAGTAATTCCCTGGAGTTCAGGGGTTGCATTTACCCTTGGGTCGGCCATAACTATGCCGGTGAACGCAAGGAGTGCTACCATTGCAATGGCGATAATGCCAATTGTCTTCATTTTTTTTCCTCCTACATTTTATGCTGATACTCTCAGCATCAACCAATGTTTTTAGCTACCGATACATAATAACCTTTCTCTCTGAATCCTTCAAAGAGGGGTGATTCCAAGCGAAAGGGTTCATTTAACCAGACATTTGGCAGATGTAACCGGCTGGTTATACCAATCACTCGTATATTAAGTTATCTGTAGTGGCTCTGCCATTCACCCGTATCCGTGTTCATTCGGGGAACAATGAATCCTACAGCAGTTTGTTGTGAATCCTGTGTTACCGGGCGGTTGCATGAATATACTGGGATAAATGGGATGTTTCCTGAGAAAACCGTTGAATATGAGGAATCCATGACCCGGCATTTCACTATCTTCCGGGAAAGCAAATTCGCGCATAAGTGTGCATGACCCCTGTTTATGGATAACCAAACGGTGAATATTATCAGAATGCGATTGGATCTCCCTGCACATGTCAGATATCAATTGCACAAACCGTACATTATTTCCTTGCGACAGTGATATACCCGCTATGACAGACACTTGTTGACGGGCGTGTGCCCCTCTTGGTCCTTGTCATTACCCGCTCGATCAACTCATAGGCGGTAATCTCGGGAAAGAGTCCCTCCATCGAATCCATGACCACGAACATATGCTCAAGGAACGGTGTATAACAGGCAAGGTATCCGCCGGGACGAATCAGGCGTTCCGCATGGCGTACATGTTCACCGGTCAGCGTCATATCAAGATGTACCACATCATACTCGCCTTCCGCAGCAAGGAAGTCCGCAGCTACTACCCGGACATTATCAAGACCGGCATCCTCTATGTTGGACGCGGCAAGTTTTGCAAAGTCCGGCCGGTGTTCGTAGGTGGTCACTGTCCCTGAAACACCTCCAAAATAGATGGCTGCAATCCCGCTTCCGGTACCTGCGTCAAGGACATCATCCTTCTTGTTCATCCCGGTGCAGGCGATCACGAGACCGATATCCTTTGGGAGCATGGGGGCACCGCTCCGGCGGGCATGTTCAAAAAAATCGGCTGGCCTGGGAATTTTTATGGTAAACTCATACCCGGTATGACTGGTCGCCATTGTCCCCGGGGTTGCACCCGGAAGAAGTCCGAGGTCAATCATACCGAGGTCAGTAGAGAGCTGTCCCGGCCCGGCCCGGACAAAGTACTTCCGGTTGTTACCGACGAGGAGGACCCGGTCCCCGGGTTCAATCATGTGATGAGAGCCTCATGATCGCTTCAGCGATATCGCCCTTTGTTTCGGTCAGCACTTTTTTTGCTGCCTCTTCGGTCGCACCAGTCTGGTCAGCAACGAGGCGGACATCATCTGCCGGGATCACCGCTGCAGCGGGTTCGAACCGTGGGTCACCGAGGACCTGGTAGGTAGTGACCCCCTGCATGGTCATCGCCGAGACCTCGGCATTATCAAATATATAGAGTCCCTTCGGGGTCGTGATGACAATCTGCTGGACATCTTCAATCTGCTCGACCTGCATCCCGAGCTGTTTCATCATCTGTTTCATCTTTTTCGGGTTCATTCCAGGCAACATTACAATGACCTTCCCTGCCGTACTTTTACCGCTACTCCGTAATTAAATGCCAGCATCTCGGCCCCGGCGAGCATCGCGGTGCCTGTCGCCAGAAGTTTATCATCTCCCGAAATGACCAGCACCTCGTCACCGGACCGGATCCCCGGGTCGGCAGAAACAACGTGTTTTGCAAAGGCGTTCTTTCCGGCTGCCACAAATTCAGCTACCTCTGCATTGACTTCGACCCTGCAGGTAGGGGGGGAGAGTACCTTCCGCAGCCGTTCTGCACATTCTATACTGAGTGTCAGCCTGCCGTCCTCGGCACGGACCGTTGCCAGGCGAGTCCCTCCAAGGAGGACCTGCCGGATACGACCGGTGGTAGAGAAGGTGAACTCGCATGAATCGGGGAAGAGCTCCGCTCCGATACCTTTACCGAACTGGTAATCAGCGATTACCTGCACTCTCCGGACTGTGCTGTTCTCCGAGTAATTTGTTGACACGTATGACAAACCTCCCTTCACTGCCTCTTGGTATATATGCACCCGCTGCAATTTTATGACCTCCCCCCGATCCCCCGAGCTCTGCTGACACCTTGTTAACGACCTCCTGGAGATCAACCCCGCGGGACACCACACGTTCCGTCGTCCGCATGGACGCCTTGATGAGCGTGGGATCTTCCGGGAGCTCGCACATGATAAGGATCGGTTTCTGCCAGTTTAACTTTGAAAGGGCCATGCCGGCACCTATTCCTACTATAGTATCGGGGAACCGGTTCCCAACATGGATGTGCTGGAGATGGGAGATCTCTACCACCCCAGTATCAAGTATGTATTGCAGGAGTTCACGGATCACGGCCCGGTGGTTGGTAAGCATTTTCTTCGCTTCACGGTACGCTATTGACCGGTCACCTCGGCATATCGCCCCGCCGATATCAGGCCGTGCCCACCTCCCGCATGCATTAAGGACCGTTGCAAACTCCTGTGCATTCCGGAGCGGTTCCCCTGCAGGTTCGTCAGGAAATAAGTACGTCTCACAGAATAACCGGTCAAAAGGCTCCCCGTTTGCCATCAGTTGCTCAACGAGTGCACTCATGACCTTCTTTCTGTCCTCAAATGAAAGTCCTTCCCAGACCAGGTCTCGCCGGCCATCGTTTCCCTGTATGTCAATCTTTTTCAGAAACCTGCGTGCACCGTTGACATTATTGCTGATACCGGTGATAAAGGGGTCATCGTTATAGGCCAGGCAGACGTGGAGCGGGCGGGTTGAAGTACCGTAGCAGTTCAGGTCATGGGGCCTGACAAGGATACTCCCATGCGAAACTCCATCATCTACAATTTCACGTGCAGGCCCGGTAAGACCGCAATGTTCTCGTGCCATCATATCGCCGACGTTTCCTATGACCGCAATTTTTGCAAGGTCACGGTTATCAGGGTCAAGCCTGCGTGCAACCAGGTACGTGAGCCCCGCGGCGCTCAGCTTCAAATATCCGTGGGGGATGCAGTTCACCTGGAAATACTCAGTATCACAGGGCTGGCTCACATGGTGGTCGATGATAAGCACCGTTTCGCTGTCCATTCCCCTCTCTTCAAGAAGATTCTGCTGCCCGGCGCCAAGGTCGGTAAATATTTTAAATGACTTGTCTTTTGGGACCTGGTGCATGGTAAGGGGCTCAAGCTGCCGGACAAAGACCGATTTTACGGCGATTCCTTCGCGGGTCAGGGCCTCGGATAGGATAGATTCGCTCGAGATGCCATCTGCATCGATATGAGAGATAATGGTCACCTCCTGCTGGGCATGTATAATGTCCGCAGCTTTGGTAACCTCCTGATCTATCCCCATCGTATCTCATAATACACGTTTGAAATTAAAGAAACTCTCTATTCTGGCTGGATTTCCCGTGGGTATGTTTCCTTATGTGGAATTGCTCCATACTCCTGGTCTGTCCGGCAGCCGATCATTTCATAGTCCATCGATGAAGAATCCTCTCCATATGACCGTATGCAGCGGGAGGAGCTGATGACCGGGCGGATCAAGGGTCTTTACGAGTTCCTGGAAACAGGGATAATCAGTCCGGCAGGGATGAAAGCAGTCGAAATGAACGCAATTGCACTCGGATATTCCGCTGACCAGATGATGGAGAGTGCAGGCAGGGCCCTCGCTGACTTTGCGCGGGAAAAATCTCCTGGCAAAGTCGTCGTACTTTGTGGAAAGGGAAATAATGGTAGTGACGGGATGGTGGCCGCCCGTTACCTGGCCCGTGATATCGATGTTGAGACCTGGTACCTTGACCAGCAACCCGGGAGTACGGCATGCGAGCGCCAGCGCCGCCTGCTCGGGTATTGCAATACGCCGATATTCCGGTTCCGGTGCCGGAATGATCTCGACCGCCTCCCGCATTGTCTCCGTGATTCTGATCTTATAATAGATGCCCTTCTCGGAACAGGTGGTGGCGGGCAACCCCGCGAACCGCTCGACACCTGCATCGCTATGGCCAACGAGTCCTGTACTCCTATTATATCAGCAGATCTCCCAACACCCGGGATCCAGGCGAAATGGATTCTTGCATTTCACCGGCCGAAAATTCATGGTTCTGATGTTGCAGATATTGGTATTCCTGTTGAAGCAGAAGTCTTCACGGGGCCCGGAGAGGTCACCCGTCTCTCGCGTAGAGGCCCCCAGGCACACAAAGGTGACGGGGGACGCGTGCTTATTATCGGGGGTGGGCCATACCAGGGCGCCCCCTATCTTGCGGGTCTTGGAGCACTCAGGGCAGGAGCTGATATCGTACGGATAGCATCACCGGTCTTTGAACCGATCCCTGATTTAATCTATGAACGTCTTACCGGGGCAGTCATTAACCGGGACCATATTCCACGGTTAATTGAATTAGCAAGCCAGTCGGATGTCGTTGTGTGCGGGAACGGGCTTGGGGATGCCAGCCATGATGTCGTGTGTGCGGTTGCACCATACTGTAAAAAAGCGGTATTTGATGCGGATGCCCTCCGGTTGCCGCTGCCGGTTGCAGAAGAGACAATTTATACCCCTCACGCAGCGGAATTCACGCGTATCACCGGGACAACTCTACCGTCAGACTTGGCCGGACGTGGTCATATCGTAAAATCTGCAGCGGCAGTATCAACCATTCTCCTGAAAGGTGCAATTGATGTGATATCTGATGGCACACGGGTAAAATTTAACCGGACGGGGACGCCTGCCATGACGGTTGGTGGAACCGGGGATGTCCTTGCCGGGGTCACCGCCGCATTGTTCTGCCACCTTCCGGGATTTGACGCAGCAACAGTTGCCGCATATGTAAACGGCATGGCGGGTATGGCCGCGGAGGAGGTTACCGGTGGAGGTTTACTCGCAAGCGACCTTGTTAATTACATTCCCCGCGAACTATTTGGCAAAGGTGTACCTAATGGTTGAATTTTCCCATATAAGGGATTCCCGCGCAGAGATGGTCGATATCACAAAAAAAGGTGATATAATCCGGGAAGCGACAGCGAAAGGTCGGATTTTTCTCCGGAAAGAGACCATTCAGGCGATACAGGAAGGGACCGTAATTAAAGGCAATGTGCTTGCTACCGCACGTGTTGCTGCAACCCTTGCGGTTAAAGACACTCCCCGGATTATCCCGATGTGCCACCAGCTCCCCATTGGAGCGATAGTGGTCGAATTCACCGAAGAGGAGTCATGGATTGAAGTGACCGTCCGGGTAAAAACTGTCGGGAAAACAGGGGTCGAAATGGAAGCACTTACCGGTGTAAGCGTGGCCCTCCTCACCATATGGGACATGGTGAAGTCTGCCGAGAAGGATAGCCAGGGTCAATATCCTGTTACGCGAATCGAAGGGATATGCGTGACAGAAAAGAAGAAAGGTGTCGGGAACAGGTAATAACTCCCAAATCAATAGTCCGTCCCGGATGGTACTATCGGGGCCTGACTGGTACAACGTAGTTCATTTTATATTCCGTCCCGTCGAACTGTCTAGGAATACGGGATGCGTCCCGTGTAGGAATGTAGCTCTGAAAAGAGCTGAACCTTGGTGAATATCATGTCAAAATCGATGTATGCGTACGTCCGCGACGCATGGAAGAAACCCGATGATTCTCCGG
>Ga0209668_10001261_pt1 | contig 10787 bp, 16 predicted proteins | sample FrelakmetPLP11PL_FD_187150 | JGI IMG/M metagenome (GOLD analysis project Ga0209668, IMG submission 187150) | Freshwater lake sediment microbial communities from the University of Notre Dame, USA, for methane emissions studies - PLP11 PL (SPAdes)... | ecosystem: Environmental > Aquatic >... | reverse complement strand
GGTACGACAAGCAAGGCCCACGGTTCACAAGAGAAGAAGTCGCATCGACGCTGTCGCAACTGGGATATGCAGCCCCCCGCCAAGTGGTCGAAGACGATTTGTAAAAAACAAATTTCATTTTTTTTTTATTTGACATAGTCTATGGCTGGTTTTTGGCGGTAGAAGAGCCTCTCGTGGTTCTTTTTCATGCTAAAACCAGTTTTCTTGCGGGGCGCGCGCTCGACGATCGGCGTGACCGTAAACCTGTAACGCGTGGCCGACGGCGGCTCGCGCCCTATGGCTTGCCTCCAAGTCGTGCCTGCCAGCGCGCTGAACTCGTCCAAATAGCCTAAATACGCAGAGGGCGTTGAAGCCCGTGCCCATCGTTCAGCAAAGTCCTTGACTGATTTTTGATGTTCTGCGCGGTCAGGCACGATGGTCAGAGATCCATCCGGCGTGGTCACCGTCACGGCGACGGTCTCTGGTATGCCATACAACACTTCGAACTCGCAGCGCTGCATCGTTTATGGAAACGGACTGATAATTTTTTTTGTTTGGTGGTCACAGGATTCCCTTATCTCGAAAGTCTGCGAGTCCAAAACGTCCAATGTCGAGCAGTTTGGGGACGCGTTTCCCGGCCACGAACCAGTACGTGTCCTCTAGTGGCTTGACTTCCGAGTTTACCTGCTCGAAATTAAAACCAGCGTGTTCTGCATGCCACTTTATCACGCTGATGGCTTCGTGGTCTACTATAGGGTCAAACATCCGCACTGTCTCGTCTTTGGTCACCAGAATCGCAGCGAAGTTGAGAGTCATGAGCAACGGTCTCGACTTCGGTATGTCGCCGAAGTAGTTTTCCACACAGCCGAAATCAACCGATTCGAAGGGCGGGAGGTATAAATCCCTCCAGTACACGACGCTGCCTTGCATGTAAATGTCCGTCAGATACAACATGGTCAAAACCATCAATGACGGGTTCCCACTAACGCGCGCCAGAGCCTCTGGGCTAGGCATGATAGGCCCGATGAACATCTGCTCTCGGGGTCGAGATATGGACACCACTGGGATGTGGCGTGTCGGGATATCACGATGCCACGTAGGGCTCTTGGTGACGCACCAACCGTTAGCGCACTCATAGTAAACCCAAAATTCACTTGGGTTGGCGCTTTTCTTTGCGTACAACACTTCACCACTTTCAAAGACAAACGCCTGCACTCCGTGAGGCTGCGTGGCCGCCACCAAACCAACCCCGCCTTTTTTTTTAAGTCTGCGTAATAGCGTCCGAGACGGAAGACTGAGCGCGCTGGGCCCTAAATCAGCCACCAAATATTTGCGACTCAAAGGCCAACTGGCCCCAGTCAACGTCCACAAGTCCATGAAGTTACGTTTTTTTTTGCTTTTTTTTTAAATCGGGTTGACGAAAAATTTCATACTTTCGACGCGCACAAAAAAAATGCAAGTTTTCGTCTACTTGGAAAACAACTCCTCGAACACGAAAAAAAAAGCGTCTTCGCAATGGCGGAAACAGTGAAAAAATGAGGTGCAGTTTTTTTTTGGAATTCTGAGACGCAAAAATAAGTTTTTCGGCGCGTAAACAAAAAATTGTCTTTGAACTAACAGAAAATTCGGAAAAAGTGTGCGGTGCATGTAAAAAAAAAATTGAGCACGATAGAAAATTTTTGTTTTCAATAAAAAACATGTCGAACGCAAAAAATAGATTTTTAATTCGTCGTCTTTTTTTTGGCGTGTGGGGTTTGGATCGTGGCCAACACACAGTCGATTTGGTCCAGCACGAACTGTTTGTCGAGCTGCAGCAAACGCAAGTCGTCTTTCACGGCGGATAATGGCAACACGCGTTGGGCTACTAAAAATTCAAGCACACGATGTTTATTGAGCAGGTGTTTGTGCACGCATTCGATCACACGCCTGCGGATCTGCGAGCTTTTCAAATTCAACACCACGCCCGTCAGAATGACGCCGCGCAACTCTTCGCATTGAAGGCGGGCGATCTCGCTTTCTAATTCAGCTCGCGGAGGGTTCTCTTCAGGCAGATCTGGTTTAGGTGCGGGTGGCACGTCGTCTTTTGTAGGAAGTTTGGAACCTGGCACTTCAACCACCATAGTCTCTTCGACCATCGATAGAATAGGTTCCAAATCTGGCATGGTCAAAACATCCTCATCGGAATGCGCCATTTTTTTTATTGGTTTTTTTTTCTTTTGTGGTGAGCACAAATATTTTTTTAAACAAAAAATTTATGCCTGTTAAACTTTACGCGACACCCGAAACGTTAAAATGGGCTGGTGCCAGTCGTTGACTGTGATCAAGCCACTTCTCACATTCCCCGCAGAAACGTCGTTATGTCCTATTTTACCTAACGCTAAACGAAAAAAGTCCAACGCAGGGATGTCATGTCTGTGCACGATATTGCCCTTTGTCACGCCGTTAAAATACACACTAGAACCATGGAACGTCACGTTCTTGGAATTGTTGGGGTCTGGGAACAAACTCCGAATTCGGCTCAACTGGACGGGCTGGAGCATGCCGTCGTCGACATAAAACTCTGGCTGCGTTGGGTTGCCGTAAAATTCCGTGGACTTGCCTCTGATGTAAGCTAACATGCTTCGGTCCTCGCGACCCTTGGTTTTGATCGTGCCACGCTGCACGTCATTTTTAGTCGCGTCGACGAAACCTAGTGCGTGCAACACGTCCAAGAACACGGCTGATTTAGGCGTCTTGGATTGGTACACTAACTCCCCCTTTTTGCCGTTATATGTCCACTTGTACCGATGACTTCGCCCTTGGGACTGGTCCCACTCAAGTCGAATCGGATTAAAGAGTCCATCTCGGATATAAAACCCACACTCAATGCATTTAACATTGAGCGACTTTTTCACTTGCGCGTTGCCCATTTTTTGTTTGTTTGTAACCGCATAAAAAAACTTCACCAGGACGCAATGCCCATCCGATGACCCCTTTTTTTCGCGTGGTGTTTTTGGTTCGCCGTGAGCTTTGCTCGCAATTTTTTTTGCTCAGCGTACCAATCTTGAGTTGGATGCACACGCGCGGCGCGACGCCGAAACCTCCAAGAAGAGTGAGTCGCGGATTTGCGGAAACATGACCCCATTTTTTCTCCCGTCCCTTTTTTTTGTTCAAAAAAAATGAATGTTTTTTTTTCGTCGACGCACAAAAAAAAACTTTTCTATCGTTCGATCAATGTAAAACACTGCTTAGCGCCCGGCAATTCCCACACCCGTTCGATCACGTATTTCTGTTTGGCCCGCGGGGTCATGCGACTCCAGCGTGCGAACGCTTCAGGCGTGGGGTTTCCACCCGTTAAAGTTAAGAAAACCTGCTCGACGTCGTCTTCTTTGCCGCCCACGGACGCGCGCGCGAGGTCTTCATAATTCAATGCCAAATCCATTTTTTTTTTCCTTTTTTTAGTTTTTTATATGATCCTTTTTTTTCTCTACATTTCCCCAAAAAAAATACCCAGCTTTGCAAAAAAAATGGATGAGTTGGTGCTTCGATTCAGCCGCAAAGACCCCAAAACCCGCATGGTTAAACCCGTCATGTCGCCCGACAATGAGTCAGAACCTCTGGAAATGCGCACGTCGTTGAAAGAACTAGCTTCGATCAAACTCGAACAGGCCATCGACATCGCGAGGGCCATGTGGTTCGCTTTCAACCCGCCAGGCACTGATGACATCTCGCCTTTTATTACAGAAGCAACAGTGTCCACGAACTATCCTATCAACAAGAACTCAAAGATGCAACAAGGCACCTTTGCGGTTCACGCACTGTTGCCATCGACTCAGCCTCTTGACAAAATCAACAGCAGTCCCGTGAGCGTTGAATTCACCGCTCCGATCGGGCTCGATTACAACGTCAAACGCGCGGGGCCCGTCACGATGAGGGCCGTCGTTAACACCGCTAAACCTGTCGTGCAAGAGAGTGTTAAACAGTCCTGGCTTGGGAAAGCTGTTGAGCTGTTCCTGCGGACGGCGACAGCCGCGCGTGCTGCAACGTCGGAGAAAAAGAGTCCTTATAAGAGTACTGATGAACCAGAGCCCGTTCCCGCCGAGCCTTCAGCTCTTCCGCCGTCGGTCGAGGCTTTAGCGAGTCCATAAACTTATCGTTAGCTGATTTAAAGCTACACCCATAGGGTTGAACGACTGGGTTTAGACGATCACTCATCGGAATCGAGGCCATTCGAAAGCCTTGCATTTTTTTTGCTTTTTTACATCAAACCAAGCGAAAATAAAAACACCCATGTGGAGAGGAGCAATTTTTGGCTTGCTCTTGGTGTGGCTTAAAATCGCGATCGACATCGCGCGCGGCGTAGGCGCACCGACGACATATTTGCAACAGGATCGATATCTCTGGAAGCTGCTTCGAACCCACCGGATGCCTCCTGCGACAGTAGCACAGATCGACGCGTTGGTAGGCGCTTTTCTAACTGGCCATACATACGATCCCCAACCGCTCAAGACCATGCTCATCGACGCACCAGACCCAGTGCGCAAGGCTGTTGAAGAACTGATGGCCAAAATGTAGAGCGTTTTTTTCGAGAATGCAGACACATTTTTTTGGCAGTTTGTGCACAGAAAAAAAAATTTGTTCCGAACAAGAAATCAACAACGTTTTTTTTGGCGACGAGCACCAACCAAAATGTCAGTGGCGATCATAGTGGTCCTTGTGCTGGCGTGCCTCGGCGCCGTGTGGTACTTGACTAGATCCGAGCCCGAGCGCACACCTGCTAAACCTAAAGAAACAAAAACAAAAGAAATCAGCCGCCCTCAAACGCCCCAACCACGCGCGCCAGTTCCGCTGTTAGTTTACGACATGGTGACCGAAAGCGACGACGCTTGCGAACACGTGATCTGGTTTTCGAGATGCGAAGGAGATGCATACGAAGCTTTTATCAACAACGTGCCAGTCGCCAAAGGCAGCGGCCCTCGTCTCGACGTAGCCCACTTGAAAAACCACTCGAGCATGGCGCTGCTGACGAAAGAGAAAATAGCGTTTCCGTTTGAGTTGGGCATCAACGTATACCGTGATGACCAGCTGTTTGGCCGCGGAGTGTGCACTGTGCGCGGGACTGGAGAGCCTCTGCCCGAATCGTAAAAAAAACCCACGTTTTACTCAGCAGCCACCGCGCAGCGCAACACTTGGCTGTAGACTCCGTCGACGGATTTGTCGCGTTCGCCTTTGATAAACTCCACGAAATCCGTGATGCTGAAAGGCTCTTCTTCGTGGAACTCGTTGTACCACTCCAGCAAGTTGGCGTACGTGATGCTTTTAGGTCTTTTTTTGACGTTTTTGACGGTAAAAATACGGTCCCCGACGCGCACTTCAGTTTTTTTAGCGCGCACCATCGCGTTCAAAAGGGACTTCTGAGTCTCGCGCTTGCGCTTACCGAGCGGCTCCAAATTCTCAATGACGTCCGCCAACTGGGCCGCAATGCGCTCGCTCATTTCTTTTTTGTACGCGGATATAAGCTGCTAATCTCTCTTTATAATCCACCAAACAACAAAAAAAATCTTAAAACCCGCTTTTACTCTGACAATTTTTTAAACCTCAAAAAAAAACGCGCATGTCTTAATAGTTACCGGCTGCTCCCCAATATTTGTGCGTGATATACGGGTAATGTTGTTCATATCCCGTTTTCGTGAGAGCCTTGTCCTTGTTACGGCGACAGGGTTTGCCGTAATAGTATATGTTGCATCTTCTTTTTCTTCCGCAAGCTCGGTGACGGGGCTCGTCCAAATCAGTGCTTGAGCTCGAGTCGGTGCTCGAGTTGGTGCTGGAACCCGAGCCAGAGCTAGAGCCCGTGCCGGAACTCGAGTCCGTGGTCGAAGTTGAGCTGTCGTCATCAGAAGTGGAGCTGTCGTCATCAGAAGTGGAGCTGTGGTGGTGCTTGTGGTGCTTGTGGTGCTTGTGGTGCTTGCTGTCGTCATCAGAAGTGGAGCTGTGGTGGTGCTTGTGGTGCTTGTGGTGCTTGGACCCAGAGTTGGAGTTAGAGCTGGAGTTAGAGCTGGAGTTAGAGCTAGAGCTAGTGCTGGAGGGATACTTGCAACTGCATCGCTTCTTGCATCGCTTACGGCTTTTATGACCAGAGTGCTTACTCTTGCACTTTTTCTTGCACTTTCTGCGCTTCTTGCTCTTGTGTGACGTGCGGCGACGACTGTTGCGTTTGTTGGAGCCTGCACCCTTCTCAAACACATACGGACGGACTTTAGCGCTGCCATCGTCATCCTGTTGCAGTTTGCACGAGCAACCCTGAGCGCCCTGATCATCCCGTCTAGGAGGCATGGTGGTCTGGAAAAAAAGAATGAGTCTTTTTTTTGTTTTTTTAGTTGAGAATAGAAAAAAAAATCGATGAGGGTATTTTATTTTCTGTTTTGCATTATAATGGGGTTTGGGCATATAAAGGCACCATTTAAATCTCTCCGGACTAATCGTTGTCTGAAATTTGAGTCAGTTCGCGCGTGCGGGTATAGTTATGCTTGTGGTAACAATGCAATCTTGTTGTAGTCATCGTTGTCCGTAAATTCGAGTGAGTTATTGGTTATAGGTATGGTCGTTTCTTCAAGCGCTTTTACCTGGTTAGCAAATGCAAGCAAACTATTATCGACGTCTTTGAGTTCACCTTTAATCTTTTCGAGCCTTTCTTTATCCTGGTCGTTAGCCTTTCTTTTTTCTACCTTTTTATTGAGTATCGCTTGTTCTTGTTCTAAAGCGGTTTTTAACGTTTTTTGTGCCTTTTCATTCGCTTGTATGAACTCCAATGTTCTCACTTTTTGTTCTTGTTCCGTGCGCTTCTTTGATTTGTAAGTATGTGTTGCAAAATTGATGAGAGCACCAACTGATATGATTCCCTGTATGATCATGTACACAAGTCTGGTATTTTCATGATCTTTAAACCGAAAGTATGCGGGTATAATAGCTAGCGCGCTGAATGCAAATGTGAGACCCAACAGGAGCGGGCTGCTATTAAACAACAACAACACGATAACGATAAATTGAAATACAGCTAAGGACCATTTCGACCAGTTTCCTTCTGCCGTATCTTTTGGTTCGTACTGCAAATTAAATATACACAATGCGATTGTAACTAATAGTGCGATCGCCCTCTTCAAAGGCAAAGCGAGCCCAATCTCAGATCCAGTGGTTGGATTTGGCATATTTGGCAACTTTGGCAACTTCGGCATTAGTAGCCAACAAAAAAATTTCCGGTCGCGCTAACCTTTTTTTTTAATTGTCAACACTCATTTTTTTTCAGGCTGAACTCAGGCGCGTAAAATTGGGGTCGACCGCGGGGGCCGGTGGAACTTGCACTATCGGCTGCACAGGCGCAGCTGTTTGCGGGTTGGCATTACCGTTGCCGTTTTTCTTCGGTTTTATGAGTTTAGTATACAGCAACCAAGCGACGGCAGCCAACACTGCCCACACCCACTTATGCTTGCTCAAAAAATCAGTCGCGGTTTTCACGATCCCAACGCGCGCCTGCGGGTTGGCGACTTTTACGACCGGTACAGCACCAGGTGCGGCAGGAGTCTGGTAAGCAGTGGTGGGAGCATATGACGTGTCCATTTTTTGTGGCGAAGACTCCTTTCCCTTTTTTGCCATGCGTGAGAAAAAAATTTTAGGATGTGGACCAAGCAAAAAAAATTTAATGCGAATTTGAAAAACAACACGCAACCAAATTAAAAAAAACGAATATCGATTTTTTGTAAAAAACGAGATGCATTCCATTTGCCAGCAGTTGTACGTGCAAGACACGCCAGTTAACGTGTTCATGAACCAGATCGACCCCGATTTGGTGCTTTCACTGTGTAATGCTGCACTGCCCGCGTCCAATTTGTTGATGTTCGACGCAGACAAAGAGTCACCAGCCTTTTTGCGCACTTGGCTTAAATACAGAGGGGTCAAGCCGGCGGCAGACGACGGGCTGTTGGCCGCGCAAGCAACCCGCGACATGCATGCCAAACGCAACTCACCGGCCATGACTGGGTTTACGGATTTCGACGTCCGCGAACCGAGCCTCGAGTTTCTGAAAATATGGCTCTCTTGGTTCGGGCTCGGGTCGAACCGCGAGCGGCCTCGCTCTTGGTGGAACCGCCGCGCAACTGAAGTGCAAGCACTCAGGCGCAGCGTGCGGGACCACAGCGGCGCGCACCTGCGCATGCAGTGGAGTTCGTTGGTAGACATGCAGCGTCAAATGGATAAAGTGGTGAATTTCGTGGTGTGCAGCGGGGCGGCGCTGGCCAAACAAGAGTGGGGCGAACCACTCGTAGGAGGACGCGAGGATTCCGAAGAGAGTGTCGAGGCATCTGAAGACGTGGTGTTCTCCAAATACAAAGACGAGCCCGAAAAAAAGAAGAGAAACAAGAAAAAATGGAAAAAACACCAAAAGGACTTGGAAGTGATGACTTACGCGAGCCAAATCGACGTTAAAAAAGTGCTCGCGGGCGCTTTTAACATGGCGGTGGTCGTGGCTCCGCTTTTTTACGACCCGAAAAAGGGCGTCACTCTAGACAGGGTCGAAGGCATGAAAAACAAAGTCGTGACATACGTCAAAGACCACTCCATCAGAGACGAGAAAGGGCGCGCGGAAATCCTCGAAGACATTAAAAGTTTAAAAGACAACGTCGATCCTGGCGTGGCTTCTGCGAGTGTGTCCAAAGCTCTTAAATTGGGCGGGTTGGGCCCTATATCTGGGGCAGCCGGCACGCTGGCCGGCCAAGCACTTTCAACGGGCGAACTGAATTTCAACCAGGCCGCGCAACACACCCCTAACAATCTCGAAAACCTCTTGGCGCGTTTTGCCATGGGCTTTTTGGTCAACCAAGAGACCCCGGCTGCATAAGAAAAAAATAAACAAGTTTTTTGATTCACCCTATCGTCCTTACACAAAAGTTTTAAAATTTTTTAAATTTTTTTTTCAAACATTTAACCGAGTCCATGTCATTTAAAAAATTTGACAAAAGTTCACCAGCACGAGAAAAAAATCAAAAGTTGAATCGACGAGATTTTGTGTTTTTTTACAAATAATCGAAGCGACGTATTGTGTGGACAGGGAAATGCACAAGAGACCGCGGCCGCTGGCTTCGAACTTGGACCTGCCCTCCGACATTTTGCGCTTCACGCTCCTCTTTGTCGTCGACACGATGAACACGCTGCACGACCTGTTGCTCGTCAGCAGAGCGTTCAATTTTGCGGCCAAACACCCAACAATGCTCGCCAACATCAAATTTGAGTTTTATTACCCACGAGACGCCGACCAGCTTGGCTCCCTGATGTCTGGAGTGCAGCAGTTGCGGTTCCATACCGTGCGCAACCTGGAGTCATTTCCGTTGAGACGCTTCCCATCGCTGCGCAGTGTGAATCTGAGCGGGTCGGGTGGAGTCCGCACGCTCGCCCAACTGGGAGACAACCTTCCCGTTTGGCACTTGGATTTGGCTTGTTGCGCCAACCTGCAAAGCTTACAAGGAGCCGGCCACATCGTGCCACACTTGCGCTCGTTAGACCTGACACTCGACGCAGCTTTGGTTGACAGCCTGGAACCTTTGGCCGAGCTGACGCATTTGGAAGATTTGAGCTTGTCGTTTTGCAGCTTCGCGAGCTTGCAACCTTTGCGTGGATTGGTCGGGTTGCGATGTTTAGACCTCTGTGGGTGCGGCGAGCTCACGAACGACGCGCTGTGGGACCTCACTAACCTTACCCAACTTGTCGACCTCAACCTGATGAACTGTGTGCAGGTCGTCGACTTACAAGCCCTATCTTTTTTGACTTCGTTGCATACGCTCAATCTCGTCAACTGCCGCATGACCACTATCGAGCCTTTGGTGGCTTTGCCTAAACTCCGGTCGCTCAACTTGGCCAACTGCTGCCGTCTGAACCAACTGTGCCACTTGCCCCCACTACGCATGCTGAACGTTAACTTCTGCCCCGCTGCGAACTCAGCTTTTTTATTTTCACTTAAGAAGCTGCAAGAATTATACCTAGGCGGCGCGTACATCCCTGATTTGCGCTCGCTAGCACCACTAGAGTCCCTCCAAGCGTTGTACATCACCACGTGCTACCGCTTGACTGACCCGCAGCTGCTTTATTTGGCTCAGATGCCTGCTTTGGACCGGCTGGACTTACACGAATGCGACGCCGTCACCGCCAAAGGCGTCAAAGCACTCACCAGCGCACGAAATGTCAAAGTCACTGGATATTATTTGTTCGCTTAGATTATAAATTGTCAAAAAACAAGAATTTGTTCTGCGGAACGCTTTTGTTTTCTACCAGTCGTCGGGGTCTTCGCCCCCGGGGGTTCTTTCAGAGTCGGCGATACCCGGTCTTCTTGATGCCACACTCTCTTTGACTACATCTGTAAGTGACTTTGGTTGTGCTGATATTAGCGGCTTGGGTTCTTTTGGAGGCCTGGGTGCTAGCCGTGCAAATTCTCTTTCTCCGGCTTCAAGTGGTTTTGATGCTCCTGCTGGTACTGCCGGTCCTCCCGCTCCTGCTGGTTTTCCTTCTGCTTTTGGGCGTTTTTTTGCTGCTGCTGTGATAGCAGTGAGTAAATCTCCCGTTCTTGCTTCTGGTGGTGGTTTTGGTGCTCTTGTTGGTGCTCTTGTTGGTGCTGCCGGTCCCCCTCCGGGTGCTGGTAGTTTCGGTGCTTCTGGTGGTGGTTTTGGTGCTTCTGGTGGTGGTTTTGGTGCTCCTGCTCCCCCTCCGGGTAGTGGTGGTGCTTCTGGTGGTGGTTTTGGTGCTCCTGCTCCCCCTCCGGGTAGTGGTGGTGCTTCTGGTGGTGGTTT
>Ga0209668_10001260_pt1 | contig 10787 bp, 9 predicted proteins | sample FrelakmetPLP11PL_FD_187150 | JGI IMG/M metagenome (GOLD analysis project Ga0209668, IMG submission 187150) | Freshwater lake sediment microbial communities from the University of Notre Dame, USA, for methane emissions studies - PLP11 PL (SPAdes)... | ecosystem: Environmental > Aquatic >... | reverse complement strand
CAGCCCCTACGCTCCTTCTTTGTTCTTTCTTCCTCCTGACTCCTGACTCCTGCTTCTAAATTTCAACCATAAAAATTGCCCCCGTTGGATAATTTCCCTCCACACTAATATGTCCTCCATGAGCTTGAATAACCATTTTACAGAAAGCTAAACCTAAACCAATTTGATATGCACCTGTAAGCAGATTTCCTACTTCATATTTAGCAAAAATTACTTCTCTTAATTCTTCTTTAACACCTGGTCCAGAATCAGCTATTTGAATGATGAGTTTTCCTGATGATGTGTAATCAGCAACAAAAGAAATTTGACTTTTTTCTGGTGTGAATTTAATCGCATTAGACAGTAAGTTATCAATCACTCGGCGGATGAGATTGGCATCTAAACTGACTGAAATTCCAGGTGCCGGTAGTTTAGTAATTAGTTCTAGATTTTTTTTAGTTATATTTAGTTCAATATCGGTAATAGCAGTAGAACAAAGATAAAAAATATCAGTATCTGTTCGTTGAAGTGTGATCTTACCAGAATCTAATTTAGCCATGATTAGTAAACTATCAATCATGGATTGTAATTTTCGAGCGCTCGTAATAATTTGGCTGGTTTTTTTCTCCTGACGTTCTTGTGAATATTCTGTAATTCGCAAAATTTCCGCAGACATAATGATGGCTGTCAGAGGATTTCGCAAATCATGAACTATCATATTAGAAAGGTCTTCTCGTAAATATAAATTTTCTTGTAAAGCATCATATTGTTGTTTGATTCTTAACATGGAACGAGTCCGTGAACGTAATTCTAATCCATTAATGGGTTTGCTAATAAAGTCATCAGCACCTGCTAATAGACATTGGGATAAATCTTCTTTACGAGAAAGGGCTGTCACCATAATTATAGGAATATGCTTCCAATGAGAATTGGATTTAAGTTTTTTACAAAATTCGATACCACTCATTTTTGGCATCATGACATCCAATAAAATTACATCGGGTTGAAAATAGTCTAAAAGTTCCAGAGCTTGTTGTGCATTGTTAACATAGCTTAGTTCATAACCTTGATTATCTAACAACGTATCAATTACGTCAAAATTATCAGGCTCATCATCAATAATTAAAACTTTAGGCAGTGTAGACATATCTAAAGGTTGCTAATAGCATAGCGTGGCGTAAGCCATAAAAATTTGTTTGGTTAAGAGTCGGAGTCAGGAAGAAGAAGGAAGAAAGCAGAAGAATTTTTATGAGCATAGTTAATGGTTGTTGATACAACAGCTTCTTGACTATGCGGGTTCTTTGGCAAGACATGACTTTTAATTACTAATGTAAGTTGCTAGTTAGGTAAATTGTCAGAAATGGCTAACGCCACGCTTCCCTATCAGGATGTCCAGGATTAAAGGATAAACAGGATGAAATTTCTGTTTTCATCACCAATTACCAATTACCCATTACCAGCCTCAACTAGATAACTAGCAACTTGAGTTAATTACTAGTTCCTCTTTGTATGGTATATCTACTTGGCAGAAAATACCATGATCAACTTCACTCTTGACTGTGATTTTATCCGCTACAATTGTTTACCGCACCTTTTACAAAATTCCGCATCTGCATCATGAAAAGCTAAACCACAGCCTTGACAAACAGTTTCCACCTGATTTGCCGTTTTTACCAATCGTCTAATTAAATCACCAATCTGCCAAGGAATCAAAGCCACTCCTGTTAAAATCATTAATACCGTTAATAAGCGCCCTAACTCAGAAATTGGTATGACATCACCGAATCCCACGGTTGTCATTGTCACAACTGAGAAATAAAAAGCATCTAAAAAAGTATCAAAATTCTGGGGATTAACTGGATGTTCAACTTGATAAATTAACCCGGAAAAAATAAAAACTATCGCAAATAAAGTAAATAATATTCTCGCAAAAATTACACTATCTTGATTACTGATACTACCAATTAAAACCTTTTTGTCAATAAATCTCAGCAAACGCAAGATTCTAAACCAACGTAAAAGCCTGATAAAACTAACATTTACTAATCCTATAAAAGACGGCAAAATTGAAATTAAATCAATAATTGCATAAAAACTCAGAATATATTTAATTTTATCTTTCGTACTCCATAGGCGCAGTAAATATTCTCCAGCAAAAATTACTAACACACAATTGTCTAATACTCTCAACTCCCAGCGAGCCTCCTGAGAAAGATTATAAGTTTCCGCCACAAAAATTCCTGATGATACTAAAACCAACAAAGAAATAGTTACACTAATTGCTTTACCTACAGGAGTTTCTAGGTCTGTTAAGTAAAAGTCTATTTTTTCTCGGTTTAGCACCATCTTTTCCAAAATTGATTGAATATTAAAAATCAAAAGGTTACAAAATTTTTACCAATTAAGAATTAAAATCTTAACCCAACTCCACCTTGTAAAGATAAGGCTGTACCACCAGTATTTCGGTAGGCATCAAAGGCAATAATGGCATTACCAAAAATCACAGTATTACTATTAGGAATAACATAGTCAATTCCTGGTTGCAAAGCAAAGCTAATTTTATTACCAACAGGGGAAGGCGTATCACCACTAGTTAAGACTAAACCAGCACCTAAATAAGCATCTGTTTGCCAGTTGAGAGGGATGTCATAGGAAACAGTCGGGACTACTGCTGTTCCCTTACCAATTAAAGCTTGTGTGCGGAAAGAAATGGGTGTTTCTAGTAATTTGTAGCGAAAAGCCAGGACTCCACCCAATTGAGTACCGTCTGTCAACCCCACAGTCGGACCAATACCAACATAACTGCCATAAGCTACTTGTGCCTGTGCTGGTTGGGAGTTTACCACTAAACTCACAACTGTGCCGATTCCGATTATCCCAAGCCAATATTGAAAACGTTTCATTAGCCTACTCCTGACACACTCTGAATTTAATATAACTTAGGCAAGAGGTTTACTGAAGATCTTATTCTTGTCACCTGAGTTCGACATAAGATAATTTGTGGAAAACTGCCCTAAGTATGAGTCTCAAGCCCTGATGATCTCGTTGAAAAAATCATAACTCTGTTCGCGTAGCGTCTTTGAAGGAGAAACTCCGAACTCCTAACACCGAACTCAGGTGGTGACAGTTTCAACTATCTGGATATCCTCAATTTTCGAGTCCGACAAGGAAAAATGCACCTATTTTGAGACACCATCAGCTAAAACCTGGCACTTTTTTGTGGTAAAAATCCGCGAAACCCTTTGTTAATAAATGGTTTTAGGTTTATATGGCTAACGCCACGCTACGCTATCAGCAAGTCCTACTTATGTTAGGGAACTTAAAAATAGCGATCGCTTAAGCTGTTACACAGCTAAATTGGTTACTGACTTTCTCCTCAAATTAACGGCTGATAAATATCCTCAGAAGCCGGATTCAGATAGGGATGCTGCACATCAATCAAGTTTCTGGCAAAGTGTTGGTTAATTAATTCTATTCTTTCTTCTAGGGCATTTTTACCCTTTTGCCAAGATTCTAACAGCGCATTGGCAACAATTTGACAACGGTTCATCCCAAAACTTTCTTGAGGTGCAAATTTTTGATTTGGTTCTTCTGCTAACCCTAATCCCGGTGCTAAAAATTTCGTAAATAAGGGAATTTCCGGCTGAAAGTAAGCTTGATGTTTTTGATAAATATCTTGAAGAATATTCCGAATTATGGGGTAATCTCGGCGTTCAAAATGCAGCACACCAGCATCATAACGCTGATAGGCAGCGGGATTATAAAGAACTTGAAAACTAAAGGCAATTGCCGCATTATTCAAAGATCGGGTTAAACTATCCATAAGGACAATTGCCCCGGATGATGTCACATGAAAATAAATTCGCCCTCCTCCTAAATCAGTATTCTGTGGATCTTTCTTTTCTATTGCTGTATTACTTACTGCTACATAACAGCCATTTTGTAAGCGATTTTTAGGCATCCATATTGCTATTAATTCCCCCACTTTAGGTGGCTTTCTCCGGGGTTGCAGATGACATTCTGGCTCGATATATAAGGTTAATCCATCCTTGTTTACAGCCATACTACCGTCAGGTTCAATTTTCAAAATCTGCCAATCGGGTTCATAATGACCTGCACCATGATTGCTATGATGTAGTTGTTCATAGAATTCTTCATCTACGCCTAAACTATTATTTTCTGGGAAATTTACCTGAGATTGACAATTATTATTTGTGGCTAAGACTGTTTGTAGTGAACCGTTGTAATAAATACCATAGAGGAAATTTCTCAACAGTATATTCAAATATTTCTGTTTTAAAGAAGGTGAGTTGTGTTGAAACCTATTTGCTATATTTGTGGGTAAGGCAAAAGGTTGATAATTGGGATGGTAAATACAAAAATTAGGTTCTATCTGGATATTACTGGCAATATCGAATAATGTATTGAGAATTTGATTGGTAGAGTCATCAAACATTAATTTGTTTTGCACCTCAAATTTTAGGGAAATATATGTGTAACCATCAGGGATAATATTACTTTACTAACAACCGCGCAAGCGAGTTTTTTCGTAATAAAGACGGACTAATTTTCGTTCTTTATGGGGTTGGGGAAGTTTCTGGAATGTGGGTAATTGGAGGATTTCGACGGCGGAAATGCCAAAAATTGTTAATACTGATTGTTCTGGCATTGTTAAGAGGCTTTTAGCAACTTCGAGCATACATAAGTTACTATTGTCAAAGGATTTTTGGGATTCAATTCTGTGTTGAATTTGTTGAATTAATGCTAAACCAGCAAACTTAATTACCCGCAAAATGAAGTCTTGATGACATTCTAAAATCATGGGAAAGGCATCAAGATAAGCCTGAATTAAAGCTAAGATTGAAGGCTGTATTGCTTCTAGAGGAATCATCGCTAAATTTAAAGATTCTTCTAGCTCTAATGTCGGATCTACTATTAGGCTGGACAGCCACACATCTAAATAACTTGCTAATAAAGTTCCTAAATCAAAAGCTGGATCTCCCCAACCGCAAGCTTCCCAGTCAATTAATTTCATCAAGCAGTTATCTAGCTGTTCCCATCGAGAATGAACTAGAATGTTGCTCAATTGTAGATCATTGTGAGTTAAACAAGATGGTTTCCAATCATAAGCTAAGTCAGCGATCGCCGATTCTAAACTTTCATAACGCTGATACAGAAGATGAAATTGCAGTGCTTCCGTGGGAATTGTCCCAAATGTGTCTGGATTTATTGAGGGTATACCTTGGGCAGGATTGTAAAAATTATAGCGAAACTGTCCTGCGGGGGCAGCGGACATAAAATCACGATACTCACGTTTATTGAACGTGGCTCGGTGTAATCCTGCTAACGCAGTACCAATCGCGCTGGCGATCGCTGTAGGAAATATACTACTCTGTTGATAAAATTTTCCTAACTCCACATATTCGCTGAAGTAGCTCCGCACCAGAATAGAATTTTCTTCATCAAAATGCAACAATGATGATGCGATCGCCCCAATATTACCAATCACTGGAAATTTCTGTAATAGTTGGTGAAATAGCCATTCATTAAAGAGTTCATGGCAATTTTGATCATTATTAATGTGACGTTCTTGTTTAATTAACAGTTGGCGATTATCTGCCAGGATTACCAGTAAATTCCCATTTTTCTTGCTATTTTCTGGCAATACAGATTTATATGCAGCGCCATCTTCCGCGCTACACAGCCCTGCCTTGAGCAGATACTGGATAACATTTTGAGAAGACAGTGATAATAACATGAATTATTTCCTAGTTATTTAAATGGCTAAAGAATTACCGCAGTCAATATTGAGGTGGCTGTAGCAGTTCTTAAGTTAATGGTAAAAAATTTACGAACCATTGCTACTATCTACTAATATCCCATTTGTGTCAGAAAGACCTGCCAAAATGGCAATATTAGCTATTTTTCTACTTTCAAGTCTACGGAAGAAACTATAAAATCTTTACAATATCTGTAGTAGAGCTTTGCACCTTGAATCAAACATTACTGTTGCCAAAATAGTTGCTGGTACATATCCAGTGAAAACAACGGTTACTTACATTTGTCAGTGATCCATGTTTCCTGTATATATGTTAGCAATTTACCCTGATAATCAGTATTAGTTTACTTTTGTCCCCAATCCCCTCTAGTATAATATATAAATGGCTATACTTGTATTCCTGTAGGTACAAGAGTCAGTTGGAGTTCGGAGGAAGAATTGGAGGGAGGCAAGAATAATATTAAATTAGACATAAGTAATGGGACACAATTAATTACACAATTGATTTTTCTGTTCCCTGTTCCCTATTACACCTGAGTTCGACATAAAATAATTTGTGGAAAACTCGCCCCAAGTATAAGTCTCAAACTCTTATTCTCTCGCTCTTAAAAATCATAACTCCGTTCGCGTAGCATCTCCGAAGTAGAAACTCCGAACTCCTAACACCGAACTCAGGTCTGTTCCCTTTTAACCAGTTGATTGATGGATCATCTACCAATGCTGACGGCAAATACTATATCTTATACAGCGGTTCAACTTTTACAACGCCAAGCTGCCTCTCTTTTACTGTACCAATCTGTCCTAGACAGCGACGTAGGCAGAGCGTTTCTGAATTTATTACAAACCATCCGTTATACTGATGCAGATGGGCGAGATTGCCTCCAGGCTTACGGTAGTTATTTCCAAGCCTTAGCCAACAGTCATCAAACCTGGGAAGAATATCTGATTCAGCAAATTCTGATTGCGGATAATCCTTTTAGCAAATTGGCACAACGAGAAGAGTTTAGACAATTACCCTCGGCTTTAGTAGTGGCTGTACAACATGATTTGCAAATATTACAAAGTTTCTATGAATGTAATAGTGCGGTTTTGAGCGAGTGGGTACAAATAGCGACGCATTTACCGATTTCTCCTGTGGTTTGGTATCGAGAACCGGAAACCCTAGCAGGAGAAACGGGTTTAATGGTATCTCTTCCTCTGTTGGCAAATTGGGGTGATGCAGTAGCAGATTTAGCCGCTTATTATCAGCAATATGGAACTGGTTTATTTGCCAAATATAGGGCTTTCCGTTGGCAAAGCGGGCAGTTAGTTGGTATTAATTGTCCTGATGCGGTGAAACTGTCTACATTGGTGGGTTACGAGTGGCAAAAAGACGCTTTAGTAAAAAACACAGAGTTTTTATTGTCAGGCGAAACTGCATTGCACGTATTACTGTATGGTAGTCGTGGTTCAGGTAAGTCTTCTTTAGTTAAATCTTTATTGAATGAATATAGTCATCGAAACTTGCGCTTAATAGAAGTATCTAAGTCAGAATTGCCAGATTTACCAAAAATTGTCGAATTGTTGCGAGGTGTTCCTCAGAAATTTATTATTTTTGTAGATGATCTTTCCTTTGAAGAAGATGATAATAGTTTTAAAGCAATGAAAGTGGTTTTAGAGGGAAATGTAACTGCCAGACCGGAAAATGTAGTTGTATATGCTACGTCTAACCGTCGCCATTTAATCCGGGAATATTTTACTGATAGACCAGCCCCCAAGGATAACAATGAAGTTCATGGTTGGGATACAATGCAAGAAAAGTTGTCTTTTAGCGATCGCTTTGGTCTAACATTAACTTTTGCAGCTGCAGATCAAAAAACCTATTTACAAATAGTCCAGCACCTAGCAGCAAATATCAATATTTCTCCCGAAGATTTAGAATACAAAGCTTTACAATGGGCAACCCGTCATAATGGTCGTTCTGGCAGAACCGCAAGGCAGTTTATTGACTTTTTAAAGGCAGATTTAGCTGTATTTGGTGAAAATGTGAGGAATAATGACGTTAATTACTAATAATTCTAACAACTTAGCTACCATAAAACCTAGTAAGATGCAACCAACTATAGTTAGTCATCGAGTCGTACTAGGAATAACCGCTTTTAGTGTCAGTTTTGGTTTAAGTCTTGTTCCTAATTGGGATATTTCTAGAGCCTTTTTTACGGGAATAATTACGGTATTAGCTACTTATGTAGCCGCATTTCTCGTTGATAAACGGCGAAGAAATGATGAGTTGAAGATGATTGGTTCTCTCCAAAGACGGATTCGAGATATAGAAGGGTTAAAATCGCGTATTCTCAAAGAAATACACCAATTAGAAGAATATAGAAATTTATTGTATGCAGAAACTCAGCAGTTAGAAAACCAAATTGGAGATTGTCGTAGTCAAAGAGATAGTTTGCATCGAGATATCGGCACATTGGCTGCCCAAAAAAAGCAAATTGAAGCCGAAATTTATAATCTTAAAAATGAATTTACCCATTTAGAGAATAGTAATATAGAGCTAAATAATAGTTGCAATAATTTGATTACAGAGAGGCGAAAATTAGAGCTAAATTGTCATGCCTCCCGTGCTGAAATCAATCAAATTCAACCTCAACTGGAAACAATTAAACAGCAGAAAAAAGAATTAGAAAATGATGTAATTTTGTTAGAAAGACTTAAACCACAACTGGAAGAAAAGCTTTATGAACTACGAATAGAAATTCAAAATCAAGAACTGGAAATTACTAAACAAAATAATCTACTAGTAGAAACAGGTATAACTAGAAATAATCTGGAAAATACGATCCAATCATTACAGAATAAGACATTAGAACAAAAAACTGAAGTTAATCAACTGCAAAATCAAATTTCTGTCTTACAAGATGAACGGGATTTATTACAAAATCAAGTTTGGGAATTACTTCAACAAGTGGAAACAATCAATCCCTCAACATTGCCCGATAATGAAGAAAATAATTTAGATTTATTTCCTTTTGATGAATTACTAGAACCATTAGATCCCATAAATTAGACAACCGCTATCGAATCATTAAAACTTTGGGGAGTGGTGGATTTGGCGAAACTTACTTAGCTGAAGATACCCAAATGCCATCCCAACGTCGTTGTGTAATAAAGCAGCTAAAACCGATTCAAAATAATACCCAAATTTATCAATTAGTGCAAGAACGCTTCCAACGAGAAGCAGCAATTTTAGAGGAACTTGGTTCTACATCTAATCAAATTCCTAGTTTATATGCTTATTTTCAATTTAATGATCAATAATCCTGTTCATCCTTCAATCCTGAACATCCTGATTCTGACAATTACCAGTTGCAGGAAAATCATATTTCCCACAACTGGCATAACTTACCAATCCCTAACCTTATCTATGACTATCAAGTAAACCATGACGGGAAAAAATACCCTTCAATTTCAAATTAGTGAAGACATTTATAGAATTTACTAATTCTCGTTGTTCAGAACTTAAATTTAATGCTTCCAAAGCTTGATCAATATTATTACCATTATGTAATTCGTGAGCAAGCAAATCACGTTGAGATAAATCTAAAATTGCTGCAATTTCTTTATTTCGACGCTGACGAATTGCTTGTAGTGCTTGATTTTCTTGGGGAGTAAAATCATATTCAGATAATTTGATATTATCGTTAATTTCTCCAGAGTTGGTGAAGAAGTGACTAGCACAAGCCAAAGGGACTTCCCAGGAGAAAAAGGTAATGGCAAAAATCAGAGCCAAAGTCAATAACCGTTGTGTTAATTTATTAATCATGTTGATTTTGAGGTTAATAACAGCTTAAGTTAAATTCTAACTAGGGAAAGAGTAGCCTAGACAATTTTCCTATTTCTGGATGCGACTTGCCAAAGAGAAACAAGCATTAATCAGCGCTTATTTAATAGAACAAACTTACTAGTCATTAAATGGCATAAATCCTGAGTTCAAGACAGTGACAAGGAAATCAGGCTGTTTCTATATTTAAGGTGAGCTAAAGTAGATAATGTTTTCTCTATGACTAAATTCAGAAATTGATCATCAGGATAATTATTAGGGCTTACGCATTGACAAAGTTTTCTAAATATGTAATGTGGGTTTTATCTCTTGTAGGGTGCGTCAGACCCAATAATTTGGTAAAAAACAGATTTCCTCTATCTGACGCACCCTACTCAATAAGTTATTCCCAAAGCCGAAAACGACGCAATTTCCTTCATTCATATGATGGTAAGTTAGTGAGCGTGCGTAAGTCCTAATTATTTTGCCAATAGATTGTAAAAAAATGTAAAGCCTGTATATTTAAATTAGATGATACATATTTTTGTCGGTTCATTATAAATTAGAAGTTTCAAAATTAATATCATATACATAGATTTTTAACTATTCGTTCCTTCAACTTGTTATCAGCCATGACACTACCTGAGCCCCAAACTGATGTTAAAGAAATTCCCCCGTCTTCCCCTAAATCCAATCGGTGGACACGGTTGCTATTGGCCGCACTGTTATTGATTGGGGGTCTCAGCGGCATAGCATGGAAATTGCTACATCCTGAAAAACCAAATCCAGCAGTAGCTAATGCTCCACCTCCAGGGGTTAAAGTTAAACTATCACCAGTGCAAACAGGTACGGTTGAAGATAGTACGGAATATATAGCCAGTTTAGAATCTCGGCGTTCAGTCAATCTCCAACCGAGAATTCAAGGTCAGGTTTCCCAAATATTCGTCAAATCGGGAGATGCAGTTTCCTCCGGGACTGCGATTCTGCAAATAGATTCTCAACAGCAACAAGCCGCAGTTAGCAGTTTATCCGCCGCTGGTCGAGGTTCACAAGCGCAACTAGAAAATGTTCGCGCTACCCTGAAATCTTTACAAGCAGAACGTTTAGCAAATATTGCCGATCTGCGCTTAAATCAGCAAGAGTATAAGCGTTATTCTGAATTAGCTGCACAAGAGGCTGTATCTCGTCAGACCCAAGATTTATATGCTAACAAACTAGCGACAG
>Ga0209668_10001259_pt1 | contig 10790 bp, 9 predicted proteins | sample FrelakmetPLP11PL_FD_187150 | JGI IMG/M metagenome (GOLD analysis project Ga0209668, IMG submission 187150) | Freshwater lake sediment microbial communities from the University of Notre Dame, USA, for methane emissions studies - PLP11 PL (SPAdes)... | ecosystem: Environmental > Aquatic >... | reverse complement strand
AACACATTTTCAGATGTGACATTTAATTCGGTTGGAGTTGCTGGAAATTATGTGCTACCGACTACAGCTGGCACTAGTGGTCAGGTTCTAACAAAGGGTGCGGGTGTGTCGTCGGCATGGCAAACCCCACAGGTATATGGCCTATTTAGCCAGACCTCGATAAAGACAGTCGAAAATACAATAGCCGAAATATCATTAATTGGCTCTGGTGTTGGCATTGGTCTTACATTTCCAATCGGTTTTTTTCAGAATGGGTATTCATTCGTATACAAAACAGGAGGGCAATGGCGCACAGCGGCGGTGAGTCAGTCGATCCGCTTTAGATTGCGCACGAGTGCTGTGGTTAATCCGATTTTATTTGATACTGGCCTTCTTTTGACCACAAATGTTAACACAGTCAGAGGTTGGAACATCGAGTGTCAATTTACCTATTACGCGGGAACCATCGTGACAAATTTTACGTTCACCTATATCGACGCCAATAACAACACATCAGGTTTTGTCAGCCGAGGAAACACACCAATTAATAACACGGTGTCTAATACAATCGACCTTACGGTGCAATGGGGAGGCACAGCCAACATATTGAACACGATAACGAGCGACTATGGCACACTAACAAAAATATTTTAAGCACCCCATATATAATATCATCCGTTCTAGTCTTGCTCCCACTCAATGAACCTCGGGTTAATTTCGTGCTATCATGTCCGACTGTCGGTGAACGGTGGATCTACTTGATCAACTGGCTCACGGGAAGAAACATATCCCTATGCTCACGTGAACAGCATGGAAGTCCGAACGACCTGAACCCAAATAACGTCTACTGTGTAACGGGGGGCAGTGTGGCTGATTCTTTCTTACTTTTCCAAGTGAATTCCACGGCTGACTGGGATGACCCAAACACACCCGCACCCAAATTTACCGCCGACATCGGGTTCTTGGTATGGACAGACCTGCCAATGCCCATCCACAATGAAAAAAGAAAAGCAGACCAACAACAACCTATCGATGAAACCCCAGTGTATGTGGAAAAGGTCGAAGATAACGATCAGTCCGATGGAACGATAGAGCCGAATGACATATTCACCGCGCTATCAAATCGAAGGTAAATGTGTCACCATAGATAATAATATGAAAAGTATCCCGCCGAGTAGTTGTTCGGCTTTAGGTCTTTTTGATGTCTCATTTTATACAGCTTACGCCGATTCGGGTCACCATGATCCTTGCTAGTATATGCACCCAATCCGGTTGAGTCCTTGTACTGCTCATACCTAGAATCGCCAAATGGAACATGGGTGAGCTTTCCTGTTTTCTTGTTTTTCAACACCGCATCGTATTTCTTGTTTTCTGTGTTGCTTTTGACAAATCCTGTCAGCTTGTATTCGGATGTTGGATAGTACATATATATATTATGCAGATATATATGGAGTCAATCGAGGAATATCGCGAAAGATTGCAAAAATGGATCGATGACCACAAAAAGAAAAATGATTCACACCCGTCTCCCATCGACAATGTCCCCGTTGAACAAACGAGTGTCGAATGAGTTTTTGAGCTGATTGGGCGTGAATATGTCGAACCCATTGGGCGTCTCTCTTGCCATCTTGATCGGCCGACCAACACCAGCGGGCAAAGATCCATTACGCGTCGGTGCCTGAAAGTTTTGTCGGTCTCGGATCATCGGGGTGTTGAATATGGCCAGCGTGTTTGGAGTGGGTCTGACTCGATATGGTGCATTTTGTTCATACCACTCCTTTGCCCCCGCATCATAGTTGTCGATATATTTCAATTGCTCGTTATTGTAGTAGGCCGAGAGGATGTGGTTGTTGAATGGTACACCCACCTGATCAGGCATAGGCTGTTGATTTCCATTACCAAACCCAGGCTGAACCCATTTCCAGTTTGCGTAAAAATTGAAATTGTTTTCTTTCTCCCTTTTTGTTAGCTCGACTACGCCTTGATAATCACCCTTCATGAGCAACGGTCGCATATTCCTTTCGCCCGTAATGGCATTCATACTCGTGCTTGATCCCGCACCAGCCGCGGTGGACTTAGCCTGCTTTGCCTGTGCATCATTCAACTCCTTGATACTGCTGACAATATCCTCGATCCCCATGGGCTTTTTTTCTGCCACCGGCTCGTTTGCCTTTTTCTCCTCCTCTAACCTTTTTGCCTCGTCGATCGCGTCTTGGTTCCTTTTTGCCTCATCCGCAAGTCCCCACAATCTCTGCTCCTCATTCGAGAGGATTATTCGTTGTTGTTCGGCAACTTCCTCCTGTGGTGTTTTTCTTGGTCGCCCTCTTGGTCGTGGAGGTAATGGAGGTGGCTTATCACCAATATAACGATTTGTCAGTGTTCCTCTTGATGATGCTCTTACCGGCTCTTCCTCTTTTTCCTCTTTTTCCTCCATATTTATCGACGCTTTCAAATTGGACATGGGTGTTTTTTCCTCGAGTGCTAATTCAATTTCTCGCAGTGGTTCTTTTCTTACATTGTCAATTTTTTCGCCTATTTGTCGTGCATATTCTTGGTTGCGTGCTGACTGTCTCTCATATAGCTCGGGGCTGATTTGTGATAGTTCTTTCAATTCCTTCTCAATGGCCTCCTGTTCGATTGTAGCCCTTTCCGTTTCGTGCTCTAATTCCCCAACATCATGCGCGGTGGAGGCATCAAGGGATTCATATATTTTTTGCAACAATTTATTATTTTTCACTGCACTTGGTTTCTTTTTCACATATGCCTTTATTTCGTCTGATAGTTGTTCTGTGCGATATGGAATCTCACTCGGATCGAGAGGAGCTAATCCATTTGTTTTCAAAACATCTGTGATTGCGTATGGGATCTTTTTTTTGATGCCCATCATTCTTGCAACCGTCTTCGCATCATTCATAAGGTTAACCTGCTCTCTAGTCGGTTTCGCCACTCTTTCCAACTCCGACACAAGATCAAGGGACTGCTTGATTAGCACATCATCTGCTATGTCAATGTTATTTTGGAAATTCTCCTCAGATCCCTCGTTCAGCGCTGCCCATAAATATGCATAATCATGAATAAGCGCATATTTGTCCAACACGTTTATTGGGGTTTCCATCTTCATAAGTGTGTCTATGCCACCAGTCATCCCACCCAAATATTTATAACCACCGATATTGAGTTGCGATTGTTCCAACTGTTTGAATAGGGGGTCAATGATCCTGTTGAATGTCGGTGTTGTGTCTTTCATGTTTGATAGGTCGACATTCGCCACAATTTCGAAAAGTGTCTTGCTGATTTTCTCGACACCTTCTCGATCAATTGCGCGCCCGATTGCATTCGTATATTCACGGGGAAACAGTTTCTCTTGTGTCTTGGCCGATTTCAATTTCGCATCACCCCATAATTTGAGATGCCTATCCAGAGATTTGACAAGCGCATTGGCGTGTTTATCTCTATTGGGTTGTGGTTCCTCTGGTTCTTTGGATTCTTCAGGCTCTTCAGGCTCTTCAGGCTCTTCAGGATCATCCTGCTCTGCGGGTTCATCATCTTGCCCCCTTTGATCGATATATTTATATGGGATAATTCCTTTGGCTAATTGCTCGTAGTCAGCTCCAAGTTCTTTGTATTTTTTTTTTAGCTCATCGTCATCCCCAAATTCGATATCGTCTAGGTTGAATAGCTTTTCAGTTTCTCTCCCCAATTTTGATCTAATCATCTTGCGGAAAAAACCCATTGACGTTTTTGGATTGTCCATTTTTTTCGTTGTTATTTTGAGACTCTTGGCAGAAACCTTAGTGCCTGATGACCTTTCAATTAAAGCAATTATATTGCGTGTTAGCATTATCTGCTTTTGCTTCTTTTTCACTGGTACCATTTTTTGGAATAAAATGTTTGTTCCCGTTATCGCGTCCTGTATCATTTTCTCCAAGAGCTTTTCCTTTTGCGGTTGCTTTACTTTCCACGTTCCATCCCTTTTCGCATCATATACCTTTCCATACATGGATAACGCAAAATGTTCTAATGGGCTTAGCGCTGCATAGGTGGCCATAACTACTATATGCCCATATTATTATTTTATCCGTGCACATCACACATATATGTCCCGTTTTGTAAATATATTTTATGACACCATATAATATATGCACGCGGATGACGACAAAAAGGAGAACTACTCGATGAAGATAGAGCGCATCGAATCAAAAAAGCACGATATAAAGCAACGCGCACTTATGGAGGCTGGTGTCATACCGTGTCACCCAACGATCAGCATATTCTCGGGGTCTCAGGGCGGTGGAAAGTCGACACTTGTGGCCAATCTGCTCACCAAGCCCCATATGTATGGTAAGTCATTCGAGTTGGTCGACACAAGGAAAAAGCACGCTAAGCCAAAACCATATTTTGATGCCATATTCCTATTCATCGGCAGTGATGATGACATGTATGACCAGTTGATCGCTGAGGGTACAATCAGACCCGAGCACGTCAAGCATATGCCCACACCCAGTGACATCCAGATGGTCATTGATACACAAAAACGTCTCATGGCGGATGCAGAGGGCAATATCACAAAGGTGCCAAAGATATTGTGCATATTCGATGACATCATCAATGATCGGAAACTAATCAATAGTAAGCCATTTCTTGAACTGTTTGTCAAGGGGCGTCACATAAATTCATCCACGTGGTTGTTATGTCAATACCTCAATTTGTGTCCCAAGTCATGCAGGTTGCAAGCCAACTATTTGTTTGTGTTCAAGTGCAACCGCGCCGAAATGCAAGTCCTGTCCGATCAGTTTTGTCCACCTGATATGAAAAAAGATGAATTCCATAAAATGGTACTGGATGTCACATCAGACAATGAGGAGTCGAAAAACAATTTTTTGCTGATCGTGAAAAGGGCACCCATCGAAAAGAGATTCAGGCAAAACTTAGACATGTATATCGTCATAAAGAAGTCTGAGTTTGATGACGGGTCAAGCGAAACATTGAAAGAAATATCAAAGAGGCTCAAAAATGAAATCAAAAAGAACTACAGTGAGTCTGATGAGGAGGAGCCACAACCGATTCCGAAAAAAAAGGAGGCACAGTTCATGCCATCAATGAATGAAAAACCACCAGAGGCACCCAAGCAGGAAAAACAAGCCGGAATACGATTTGGTGGGCGTCGTGGTCATGGTCGTTCTTAGTTTCTCGGATGATGGGGGATCGCACTTTGTCGCATACTAAGTTTTGCATCCGATTTGATTGGTATTTTTGATATTCCCTCATTTTTGACACTCTTGACAATGCCACCATCCATGATCTTTTTATGATGCCCAGCCACATCAGCAGGTCTCCCAAATGGATTGAGGACTTCCGGTTGCTTATCATTCCATGACATTCCAGGAATGGCCTCCCCATATTCTCCTCGACTCTGGATGAGCCGAAACCGTTGATTACGATTCCATGTTTTGCGCGATTGGATCAATTGGTTGTCAAGCGCCAACACGGATGCGCGGGATCGGTTTGACAACGATGTGTATGCGAGGGAATTTGCGACAGTATTGTGTTTTGGGTCGCGCTCATCCGAAACGACTTGATCCAATGTAACTACACGGGGATCATTTGAGAAAAGGACAATAGCCGGCTGTTCCTTTATGATCTTACCTTTTGGGATGTAGCTGACACCATTGATGAATCTTGAACCGGTTTTCATCAATGCTTGTGGGACATGTGGTGCGGGTGGCTGGGTCTTGTAGTTATCCGGATTCGACTGCGCGGGATCCGTGTACGATGCGACATATCGCATATCTGGCAGTGACTTTTGGGTGTTCCACATTGCCTCGCGCTCATTATGCTTGAACCATCGATCACCCTGACCTAGGACGCCAGACCGCTCTGTGATCTTTCCTTGGTAATATGGGTCGTCCTTGATTTTCTCCGTTAGTCCCTCGTGGTCTGGGATTATCACAGGATATCCATCGGGAGACGTGAATGTCCGGCCGTGCTCAATCTGCCTGTTCATTTGCTCGGTTGACATAATTTGTTGTGGTGGTGCGGGTGCGTTTGGTATTCGCTTCCCTTTGTACATCTCCGTATCATTTGGCACGGTCATAAGGGGCATATTCTGCGCTTTCAAAAATTTGTCAGATCGTAGGCGGAGTCGCATATATATGACACTTAGATATTATCTTTTTTGCAGACATATGATACAATTCACGAAAATATTTTCTACATATAGTATATAAATGAGTGTTGACAACAATGACGAAATCAGCCAGCAGATCGGGACGCTGGACAACAACCCCATCATGCGCGTCTGCAAAAAGTGCAATGCGCATCTTCCATTATCTTCATGCTTTCATGTCGTCAAGCGATTGAACGCAAAGATATATTATTCACATGTGTGTCGATCGTGTACAACCGAAAAGCGCAAGGGCTATATGGTAAATTACCACAAGAAATCGTACAAGTCGACCAAGAAAAGCGCCAAGAAAGGTGCGCCAGTTGATTCGCCTCGCGACCAAGTTCCCGAACAAGTACTCGACGCGCCAGCCGAACAGGTTCCCGAACAGGTTCCTGAGCAGGTTGCGCCCGAAGAAACCCTCGAGCAAGCACTTGAACAGCTAATTGAACAGGAGATCGCCGCGCAGGTGATAGAGCTTGTCTCCGTGTGTTAGGCTACTGTTTCCAATTTATTTTTATGTTTATATACTATATAAACATGTCTGATGAGAAAAAAGGAAACATTGACAAGCTATTCTCCAATCTGTATGATCATATATATGACAACCCATGTGGAGAGATGCGCCTATTGATGCAATGTCACTTTTACCTAATAAGTTATCCGAGACACAAAACACCATTGATCCGAACATTGGAAATGTTTGACAAAATATCAGTGTCCATGATCATATATAATTATGATTATGATGATCCCGAAAATGAATATGACCCAAACACTGCATACTTTTAAAAAGTCAGTTCCTTTGCGGTCGTTCGCTGGTATAGGTGCATTGTCTTTTTGTTTCTCCGAATCGATTGGCATAGCACGTGCGCGACTCCCTTTTCATAGTAATCATTGAAAAACTTATCGGGGTCTTCGTTGATCTTCTTGTTGCTGTTGTAGTAGTCATTGAGCTCCTTGGGTGACATATCTTTGAATTCCTCGATATTGTTGATCGGGATGTCTTTTGGACACAGTCCGCTATATGTGATGTTTTTGTCTTTCTCGCCTGATAGGTAATAGCACCCCTTTTTAAAAAAGATCCCATATTTATAATCGTTTGTCGCGTATTCATCCACGAATGACCCGATAACCTTTTCATTGCTCGTCATGGCCAGCATCTTTGCGGTTTTGTATCGCGGGTCATATTCCTCGACTTCCTCCCAATGTGGGAGGGGTGTGGCCAACATCTTTTTTTGAACTTTCACAAAGTCACTGTGTCGAACCTTCAGCGAATCGGTTGACGTGCATATGAGCTTTTTGTAACTGAACATATTATAAAGCCCGCTCATATATCGGTGCGAATAGTCGTATATGAGGGTTGACAGGTAGATGGGCTTTGATTTCTTTAGCGCGGTTTTGGTGTCGACAGGTATGTTGCATATGATCTTACCCTCAATCGAGTTGAGGAGTTCGACATTTTCGTCTAACAGTTCGGCCGTTTTGAACTGCTCTGCATTCATGACCCGTGTTTGTTTCAGGTACAAACCCTCGGCGAGCTTGCCAGAGAGGATGAGCATAAAGCTTTTAAGGATCATGCGGAGTGCTGGGTTGTACAGTTTGTTGCCCTGCTCGTTGTATGTGTCCTGAATACTTTTCTCCTTCATCAGATTCAAAAGAAACCCAAATAGCTCACATCCTTTGACACGTTCGCTAAAGTAAATGCCCTTGCCGATAGTCAGTGTGCATTTTGCCTTTTTCAGGTCATCGATCACAACGGTTGACAATAGTGTCTCCTCATCGATGATCTCTTTGGTGTCCCATATATTCTCGTTCTTTCCTTTCTTTGGAATTATCTTGACCTTCGCTTTGGATTGGTTCACATTGGTGCAATAAAAAAAGCCGATCTTGTCGGGTGGCATGTCTTCATACTTTTCACATTCAATGATCTTTCCAGATCCATACCACGCGTCCTGCATCACCGCCATGCAATATGTATAGCATCCACTCATATCAAGACTTGCTATCCGCTCATCGATCTTATCGGATTCACAGAATAATTGCACTCGCCCACCTGTGCTCGATTTCTTGATGTCATTGAACAGCTTTTCGTCCGTGATCGTCGGAATCTTTATCCCTTTTTTGGCGACATGTGATGCAAAAACCTTTTTCATCATACCACCGTATGTCAAATTATTGCTCAGATTTTTTGAATAGTGTTCAAACATACCACCCCCCATATGCTCTAATAGCAATGTGTATGTTTTAAATAATTGTGTGAGGCATACTATATCCATTTTTGCGTACTTGTTAAAATCCTCATCATTCTCGAGGTATTTCTCAAAATCTTTTTTTTCCATATTATCATATTTCTCTTGGATGTCATAAAAATCGATCTCTCCCTTTTGCGCGTCTATTTTGAAACCATCACACGCATCTTTTAGGGATAGATGCAAATGTTTGTATAAATCGAAAACGTCATGTATGTCGTTTATTTTGAATGACAATAACTCGTTCTTCACAAAAAACTCGCTCCCAACACAATCGGGCATAAGTCGCATCATCTCTCGGTACAATATGTAATGATCAAAACGCGACCCATTGTATGTCACAAAGGTATATTTTTTATTTATCGCATCCTCGCTGGTTATCATGTCGACGATTGCTTTGGTGCAGTCTCTTCCATATGCGATATTTACGTGGCTATAATTCATATCTCTCGGCATGACACCTTTTGGCAGATGATCCAATATATGATATTGCAACGATATTGGGATCAAGACGTTTTCATCGGAAAAATCGCAAACTGTCTCATAATCGATCATTACATACTCATGCCTCATGAACTCTATCTTCATAACCGCTTTATCTTCCGAACTCGTTCCATGACCTTCAACTATTATTCCCCTATAACCGGGATGTGCGTTGACTTTGGTCACATTTCCCTCTTCGTCATGGTAGGCATGACATCCCTTTAATAGGTGCATGTTTTCTGTCACTATTGTTCGCATGTTATAATTTTTGATCTCCTCATAGTCCGTCAGATCGTCAGACACAATGAAAAGCTTGTCACCCCCAAAGTACACATTGTTGTATTCAACAACACCCTTGATCACATCGGCATGATTGTTCTCGTAATCAATGAGGATCGTTCCGACTGGGTTTTCATGCTTGATCATGTATAATGGCCTTGCCTTCTTCTTATCCATCGGATATAGGCATATTTTGCGTTTTGGGTGTTCCTTGCTAGGGAGCTTGAGTTTTTTGGCTGGATCCTCCTTGAAAATGGAACCATTAAAACGGATCGTGCTAAGTAGCAAATCAATGTTTTTTTCTCTACATATTTGTCTTAGATCCTCCACGTAAGAGACGTCCTTTTTCGAATATTCAATGTCTAATAATTCCTTAAGGCATTTCACCACACATAGCCCTTTTTTTCCCCCATCAATACCCATCGATTTATATATGGTCATTCCATTTCCATTCAACTCGCGCCGAGGGGTTGCCGATATGTCGAACTTGGAAAAGTCGATAACCTCGTTTTGATTGTTCACAATGTCCGATCCAACATCGCCATCATTTCCCATCAACGCATTGATGCTTTCCACAAAGTCTCGCTCGGTGTCCATGTCGATATCGGACGCCTGCACTGTCATGTACCTTATGGGCGCGTGATAGGTCGCGTTTTTGCTGAAAAGGTAAAATACGATATGGCGCAATCGCTCCTTTGGATTCTCATCGAGCCACTTGGATAAAACATCGTACATTCCCTCCGGACTACCCTGACCATTACGAGCCCATGCAAATCGATAACGCATGACGCCTGCATAGTCGTGGAACTTCCAAACGTTTGCCTCTTTGAATCCATCCCGTTCCTGCTTCTTCAGTTGCTCCTTTCGCTTGATCTTTCCGCGTGCCATACGTCGGATGATTGATATTTTTGTCTCATCGCGTCCAACTCTCATATTCTGTGCATCGTTCTTTTTAAGTACGTTGGCGCGCGTTTTGTCCAACAGCCTGACATATTCAACTAGCTCGGGCTTAGTCATCTTGCTCGTATTTTGGATCCCCTTGTTGCTTAAATACGCTTGGAGGATTCCTTTCTTCTGCTCGCTCGGGCTTGCTCTGAGTGACGAGATCTGCTTGCGGGTCAATACCATTGTATATATTATTGCTATAGAAAAAAAAAATTTTCTATATCACGGCGCGCGTTTGAATTAGAAACATTTAATAAATTATAATCTGTTGTATCCGCTCTTGCTCTTTTTCCTCGACGCGCTCAATAATGCGCCCCTTTTTTTCCAGATTCTTGCGTTTGATAATATCCTTGTTCCTCTGATAGTATTCCTTGTTTTTTGCTCTGATCAACTGATAGTCATCACGCAGTTTTCGCTTTTGGTATTCCTCCCTTTTCTTTTGCCTCACATGTTCTCGGAACTCAGGATCATCCCGATAGCGGTTGCACATATATATGTTTTGCAGTCTTGTTCGTTCTCTCTTTGCCTCCTCAGGCGTTGCGTATTTCTTGGGGCGTCCTCTCTGTTCAATGTTCTCGATATGTTCCATATATATTTACTATAGATAAAATTATTTGGGGGTGCACCCAGCGAGAGGAGCAAAACGGGGGGAGGTAAAAAGGGCGAGAGATCCCACAGAGTGGACGCCA
>Ga0209668_10001257_pt1 | contig 10798 bp, 8 predicted proteins | sample FrelakmetPLP11PL_FD_187150 | JGI IMG/M metagenome (GOLD analysis project Ga0209668, IMG submission 187150) | Freshwater lake sediment microbial communities from the University of Notre Dame, USA, for methane emissions studies - PLP11 PL (SPAdes)... | ecosystem: Environmental > Aquatic >... | reverse complement strand
AACACATGCGCCGATGTAACAATCGAAGTGCGTGATACAGATAACGACTTGGTTGTGGGAATTATAGAAGATAAAAATCTTTGCAGCGGAACCCACGATTATACTTGGGATGGTGATGATGAAGACGGAGATATGGTGTCGCAAGATGATTATGAATTCTATATTAAGGCAACAAATACCGACGGTACCGACACCGCTCGTGCGGACGTAACAGTTGATTCTAATGGCTCTGGACTTGATGAAGCTGACAGATGTGCAGGCTTCCTTGATGTGAGCGTAGATGATCCTTACTGTGACGCTATAACGTATGTTGAAGACGAAGGTATATTTGACGGATATGCTGACGGATACTTTAGACCTTACCAGGCTATAAATAGAGCAGAGACAACTAAGGTAATTGTATTGGCATTTGATTATCCTGAACTGTCGGCTGATGGTACAACTCAGGGATTCTGGGATTTATCACCATGGGATTGGTATATGGGATATATTAGAACTGCTAAGCAATATGGAATTATTCAAGGATATCCGGATGGAAGCTTTAAACCGGCTCAGACAGTTAACCGAGTTGAACTTCTAAAAATCTTCTTGGAATCTGCAAGAGTATCTTTGAATACATGCTCAGGAGCCGCTTATCCTGATACTGCAGCCGGAGTTTGGTATTCAAATTACGTATGTTATTCAAAATTACACGGATTAATAGATGCTGATTATGCCGGAATGTTTAATCCTGCAAAGCCAATAACACGTGGTGATGTAGCTGAACTTTTCTACAGATTTTCAGAAAGAAACTTGGGAGGCGGATATAATTACAACAATAATACGTCTACAACTTCATTAAAAGTTTCCAGCGTAAAACTTTCGGACTACATAGTTGAAGAAGGTACCGGGTTTAGAATCTATTACACTCTAAACGAAAAAGCTGACGTTACCGTTGAAATACTTGATGAAGATAAGGATGAAGTAAGAACGCTTGTTGATAATCTTTCTCGCTCGAAAGGGGAAAGCACAGTGTTCTTTGACGGAGAAGATGACGACGGCGACCAGGTGGCGGAAGGTTACTATTATGTGAGAATAGAGGCTGATAACGGCGACGATGATTACAGAGTTGATGTGAAGTTTGAAATCAACAATGATTCAAGTGGAGATTTTTCGATAAGTTCATTATCTCTTTCAAGAACTATATTTGATGCCGATACTCAGACCGTTAAGATTTCATTCCGAATAAATGATGACGCAGATGTTACCGTTAGAGTTTATGACGACAACGGAGATCTTGTTGCCGAGCTATGGGATGAGGAAGCCAAAGATGCCGGTCTTTTGTCTCTAACATGGGACGGTGATGATGACGATAATGACCAAGTTTCTGACGGAGATTACACAATCAACGTAACAGCCGACAACGGAGACGAGACTGATAGTGAAGAAATAGATGTTGAGGTAAACAGCTAGACAGATAATAGAATTACGGTTCAAAGAGCACCTTCATCATTGATAAGGTGCTCTTTTTTTGGTAAAATGAACAGAACAGAGTCGAGCTTAAAGAGACTCATTAAATAAAAACAAACTCTATGAAAACAAGAAAAGTTGTAGCGCTTGGTGCATTAATAGGAACAACATTTGCACTTTTCTTTGCACCGCAAAAGGGGAGCCACATTAGAACACAAATGAAAGAAGCCTCTCTTAGAGGAAGAGATAACCTTGAGCCTCTAAAACGAGGATACAAGAGTCTTTTTTCGGAATTCTTTCGTGTTGTATGGGCGCAGCTACCTATATCTGCTGGTAAAAACCCGTTCACAGTTACTTCTCTTAAAAAGCAATAAACGATTTCTACCTACGACAAGGGTAAAATCTTGCTTATTTGCGTAAGTAACTTATAATTACATTTGCATATAATTTCTATTTATAACATTTTATCACCATGGGAAAACATCATTCAGGACTACTGTTAGGTATTGTTGCCGGTACGGCGCTTGGAATTCTTTTCGCTCCAAAAAAGGGGAAAGAGCTTCGTGAAGCCATTAAAAAAGAAAGAAGAGAAGGCGGATACGGAATTGAATCAATTAAGGATGGATTTGTTGAAATGGGGAGAGAGGTTGTAACAACAGCAAAAACCGCATATGACTCCGACATGGTTCAGGGAAAGATAGGGCAACTTAAAGAAACTGCCGGAGAAATGGTGGAAGAAGGTAGAAGTAGGGTTCAAAAAGCTACAAAAAAGGTTGCTAAAAGAGCAAAGGCTACAGTGAAGACTACGGCAAAAATGGCAAAAAAGAAGGTTGGTAAATTTGCGAAAAAGAGAATTGCAAAATAAAGCAAACTGAACTAAAGTTAGGGGTGAAGTAATTTCGTCCCTAACTTTTTTACTATGGAATCCCTCATCGATTTTTACCCGGTTGTGGTCGCGGTAATCGTTATTTTGCTAATAAGTATTAGACAGATTAATGAGTATCAACGTGGCGTAATGTTCACTTTTGGTAAATATACTGGTACAAAATTGCCGGGATGGAGACTTGTAATTCCGATTTTTCAGCAAATGAGTAGGGTTGATATCCGTACCAAGGTTGTTGACGTTCCGGATCAGGAGGCTATTACAAAGGATAATGTCTCAGTTAGTATAAATGCTGTTATTTATTATAAAATTTCAGACGCTTCTAGATCTATTATCGCAGTTGAGAATTTTTATTGGGCTATAAGCCAGCTTGCGCAAACAACAATGAGAAATGCTGTTGGTGAAGTTTCTCTTGATGACCTTTTGAAAAACCGTGATGACATTGCGCTTAGAATTCAGGAAATTGTTGATAAAGCCAGTGATCCATGGGGAATAAAAGTTGAGGCGGTTGAACTTAAAGATATCGTTCTTCCGGCTGATTTAAAACGTACAATGGCAAAGGAAGCTGAGGCTGAAAGAGAGAAGAGAGCTGTGATTATTAAGGCGGAAGCGGAAGTTGCATCTGCTGCAAATATGGCAAAGGCTGCGGATATGTTAACTGCGTCTCCGGGGGCTTTACATCTTAGAACTCTTCAATCGATTAACGATATCTCTTCGGATCAGTCAAACACTACTGTTTGGATGGTACCTCTTGAGGTATTAAGAGCCGTAGAGAGAATAGCAGATAAGCTGGATAAGAAGTAGTCTTAGCGAATTATCCGGAAATTATCCGCGAATTTGTTTCATGTGATCTATTCGCTTTTGGACAAGCGCATCTGTTCCTATGTCGTCTCTAAAGAAGACTTGACCGGAAACGCTTGAAAGAGCGCTTGCTGCAATTTTTTCAGCCTGGCTTATTGTCTCTGCAATGCCAACAAATGCAAGCGCGCGCGAACTGCTCATATAAATACCGTCTTCTTTTTGGTCAACGGACGAGTAGTACATTTTTACTCCCGAGGGGAATTTGCCGATTTCTATTTTTGCTCCTTTTACAGGGTCGTCTGGATAGCCTTTAGGTACTATATATTTGCACACGGTAGCCATTTTTTCAAATTCGATTTTTACTTTGTCGAGTGTCCCGTTAATTACCGCTTCGCAAATTTCAATAAAATCCGTTTTTAAGATAGGCAAAACGTTCATTACTTCAGGGTCGCCAAAACGCGCATTGTACTCAATTAATTTTGATCCGTTTTTGGTAGCGATAAATCCTCCGTACATAATTCCCTTAAACAAAACGCCGGTCTCTTTAAAGAGCGCCAGAGCTGTTTGTTTGGTTATTTCAATGCCTTCTTCTACATCTTTCTCCGTAATAAATGGCAATAAATGATTTGCGTCCGAATAAGATCCCATTCCGCCCGTGTTAGGCCCTTTATCGTCATTATAAGCTCTTTTGTGATCCTGAACCGCAGGCATTGGAACAATGTGTGTTCCGTCGCAGAAGCACATTAAACTAAATTCCTCTCCAATAAGCTTTTCTTCCACAACAACGCGTCCGAATTTTTCAATGCACTGTTTGGCGAATAAAGTTCCTTCCTCAATGCTGTGCAGATGTTCACCGGAAACTTTTACGCCTTTTCCGCCCATTAATCCATCCGCTTTAACTACAAAATCTTCGCCAAGTTCGTTTCTTATAAAGTCTTCGATTCCTTCTCCATTGTAGAAAACTTTAAATTTTGGGTTACCGAGTACATTATACTTACTGAGTAAGTCGCGGGTGAAGGATTTGGAAGATTCCAGTCTGGCAACCGTTTTAAGCGGTGCCACCGAATGAACCTCTACCTCCAATAATGCATCTACAGCGCCATCCGCAATTGGATCATCCGGACCTATAATTGCAAAATCCGGCTTCTCCTTTACAGCCAGTTTTTTAAGATCTTCAAAAGTATTTAAAGGTCCAATCTCGTAACGGTCCGCCAAAGCGGCTATGCCTGGGTTTTTTGCCTTTCCATAAGCAATAATAGACACTTCCTGTGGGCTTCTTTTTAAAGTTTCGGCAATAACATGTTCTCTGGCTCCATTGCCAACAAGGAGAATTTTTTTCATTTTACAAAAGAGTTAACGGTTCACCGCTTTCTTCAGGTCCGGGATGAGCCTGTCGTCTGGCTTCTTCCGCGTCCCGTAAAACTTTTTCGTTAATTTCCGGCGTTGGATATTTGCCCGAGAAACACGCTCCGCAAAACCCGGTTACCTGCTTATTGCCTTTCCCTGCGGCTTTTTCCAGGTCTTCCAGTGTTTGGTAGAAAACTCTATCGGCTCCAATTACTTTTGCGATTGTTTCTTCGGATAGATTGTATGCTATTAAATCCTTTCTTGTAGGCATGTCTACGCCGTAAACACATGGGGAAATAAGGGGTGGCGCGCATGAAGCAAAGTATACTTTTTTGGCTCCCGCGTTTCTTACCATTTCAACTATTTTCTTTGACGTGTTCCCGCGGACTATGCTGTCATCAACAAGTAATACATTCTTGTTCTTAAATTCAAGTTTTATAGGATTCAGCTTGAATCTTATGGATCTTTGTCTTTGCGCTTGGCCCGGCATTATAAATGTGCGTCCAATGTATCTGTTTTTTACCAAGCCCTCTCTGTATTTAACTCCAAGTTCATAAGCCAAAGGTATTGCCGCGCTTCTTGCAGAATCCGGCACTGGAACAACCACATCTATATCCAAATTTTCCTTTTTAATACGTTTTCCCAAATATTCACCAAGTCGAAGTCTTGTTTTATAAACGCTTATATTGTCGATTGTCGAATCCGGCCTTGCTATATAAACCCATTCAAAAAGGCAAGGTGCCCAGGTCCTATTTGGTGCGCACATTTTTTTGTGAATCTGAAATTTTGTGTCTATAAATAGAACTTCTCCGGGTTGGATATCGGCTAAATAATTAAATCCCAAAGTATCCAAAGAAACGCTTTCAGACGCGATTGCGTATTCATCAGTCATTTTGGAGGTTCTTTTCCCAATAATAAGCGGCCTTATACCATATGGATCTCTAAAAGCAACAAGTCCGTGCCCGGCTATAAGCGCTATTACGCAATAACTTCCTTTAAGTCTTTTATAAACTTCTTTCATTGCCTTAAAAATGTGCTCAGGGGTCATTTTTTTAACGTCCAGCGATTTTATTTCGTGAGCAAAAACGTTCAAAAGTACCTCGGAATCGGATTTTGTATTTAAAAAGCGCATATCGCTTTCCGTAATCTGTTTTTTTAGCTCTTCGTAGTTTGTTAAATTTCCGTTGTGTACCAAAGCTATTCCAAAAGGTGAATTCACATAAAAAGGCTGTGATTCGGAGGCCTTGTAACTTCCTGCAGTTGGATATCTTGTGTGGCCCATACCTATGTTTCCAGTAAGCCTAGACATGGTACCTGTCTTAAAAACGTCTCTTACAAGACCATTCCCTTTTTTTAGATGAAAATGATCGTCAAAAGTAACGATTCCCGCAGAGTCCTGCCCACGATGCTGTAGCGTTAAAAGCCCGTCATAGATTTCTTGTGCCACATTTCCGCTGGATATTATTCCAAGAATTCCACACATGAGCGCATTTGTTATTAATTAATTTTATTAAGTCTTTTGGCTGCTTTAACCGTGTTTTCCATCAAGCATGCAACTGTCATGGGTCCGACTCCGCCCGGTACGGGAGTTATATAACTTGCTTTCTTTGAAATGTTTTCAAAATCGGTGTCTCCGCAGAGCTTGCCGTCTTCTTTCCTGTTTGTTCCGATATCTACAACAATTACACCTTCTTTAACCATATCTTCGGTTATTAGATTTCTTTTTCCAACCGCAACGCACAAAAGATCTGCTTTTAATGTATGCGATTTTAAATCCTTGGTTTTTATATGGCAGGTAGTGGTAGTGGCGCCACGATTTAAAAGCATTGCGGTAAGCGGTTTTCCAACAATATTGCTGGCTCCAACAATTACGGCATCCATCCCCTCGACGTTTATTTTATAATAATCCAGCATTTTAATTACTCCCGCCGGAGTGCATGGAGGAAGATCTTCAAAATCGGGGCTCAAAAACATTTTTCCTATATTGTAAGCCGTAAATCCGTCAACGTCCTTTTTAGGCTCAATGGCTTTTAATACGTCAGGAGTAAAAATGTGCTTCGGAAGCGGAAGTTGCACTAAAACTCCGTGAATATCGTTACGTTCATTAAGTTCTTCAATTTTATCAATCAGCTCTTTTGTTGTGACAGATTCTTCGTAATTTATTTGTTCCCACAAAATACCCGTTTTTTCACAGGCTTTTCTTTTTTGCTTGATGTATGAAAGACTTGCCGCATTGTCTCCAACCAAAACGACGACGAGTTTTGGGGAAATATTCTTTTGCTGAAGCGATTCCACCTCGACTTTTATTGTGTCGAGGAGCTCATCTGCAACTTTTTTGCCGTCTAATAATTCCATATTAATGCGCAAAGAGACGGGCACATACTAGCAGGAAAAATTGGCACTCGCAAACTATTTTATGACTATGTTGACAATTTTCCCCGGCACATAAATTTCCTTTACGATAGTCATTCCATCAAGATATTTTTGCACTTTCTCATCTTCTTTTGCTTTTCGTATTGCGTCTTCTTCCAGAATACCCGCATCTGCACTGAATTTTGCTCTTACTTTTCCGTTAATTTGAACAACTATCTCGACGGTATCCTCAATCAGCATTTCGCTGTCATAATCGGGCCATTTTGAGTTAAAAATACTGTCTCCCTGCCCTAGTGTCTCCCATAATTCTTCAGCTAAATGTGGTGCCAGCGGAGCTATTAATTTAACAGCTATTTTTTTGGATTCTTCGTCAATTCTTGTTTTTGTAACTGTGTTTGTAAATTCCATTAAAGCTGAAACAGCTGTGTTAAACTGAAATTTCTCTATATCGTCGGTAACCTTTTTTATTGTTTTATGAAGCGTTTTTTTAAGAAGTTTTTCATCCAGTACTTCCGATTTTGTGTATATAAGGTCAAAAAACTTATCAACAAATCGTGCGATTCCCTTTATTCCGCCGTCGTTCCAATCTCCTCCATCTGCAAACGGGCCCATAAACATTAAATACATTCTAAAAACATCACTTCCGTACTTCTCAACAAATTCATCCGGTGAAACTGTGTTTCCTTTGGACTTGGACATTTTTGCCCCGTCTTTGGTAATTAATCCCTGATGAACAAGCGTTTTAAACGGCTCTTCGAAATCAATAAATCCAAAGTCTTTTAATGCTTTATTAATAAATCTTGCATATAAAAGATGCATGCAGGCATGCTCCGGACCTCCTATATACATGTCTACAGGAAGCCATTTATTGGTAGTATCTTTTTCAAAAGGTGCTTGGTCGTTTTTTGCGTTTGGATATCTTAAAAAATACCAGCTTGAGCAAACAAATGTGTCCATTGTATCAACTTCACGCTTGGCTGTTTTACCGCATTTTGGGCAAACCGTGTTAACAAATTCTTCTACCATGGCGAGAGGGGATTGTCCTTTTGGCTTAAAATCAACGCCTTCAAGAGGAAGGAGTACGGGCAAATTTTCCTCGGGAATCGGAACTTCTCCGCAATCATCGCAGTAAACAATAGGAATTGGTGCACCCCAGAATCTTTGGCGCGAAATAAGCCAGTCCCTTAACTTATACTGAACCTTAAAATCACCTTTTTCTTCCTTTAAAAGTTTTTCTGTTATTTTTTTTCGCGCCTCTTCCGACATCAGGCCATCAAAATCTCCGGAATTAGAAAGTATGCCGTCTTCCGTAAAAGCCTCGACGGAAACATCAAGGTCTCTTTCTTTTGGGTTTATAACTCCGATAATAGGCAGGTCGTACTTTCTGGCAAACGCATAGTCTCTTTCGTCATGAGCGGGCACGGCCATAACGGCGCCTGTTCCATAACTTGCAAGAACGTAATCGGCCACCCATACCGGGATTATTTCTCCATTTACAGGATTTCTTGCGAATGCGCCTGTTTCTACTCCGGTTTTTTCCCTTCCTTCAGCGCTTCTGTTTATGTCAGTTTCTTTCTTGGCTTTTTCGATATAATCCTTAATATTTTCTTTGTATTTATGCGTTGTTATCTCCGGCACAAGGTCGTGTTCGGGGGCAAGAACCACATATGTAGCTCCAAAAAGTGTATCCGCTCTTGTAGTAAATGCTTTTACGGACTTACCGGTAAGTTTTTTTGTATCAGGATCTATAAACTCGAATACAACTTCACTTCCGATACTTTTTCCTATCCAGTGCTCCTGCATCAATTTTGTCTTTTCCGGCCAGTTTAAGCCCTCAAAGTTAAGTAATCTTTCCGCGTAGTCGCGAATCTTAAAAAACCATTGAGATAGATTTTTTTTTGTAACCTCGGCATCACATCTCTCACATTGACCGTTCGAAACTTGCTCATTTGCAAGCACGGTTTTGCAGTTAGGACACCAGTTTACCGGCGATTTTTTCTTATAGGCAAATCCGTTTCTGTACAATTGTAAAAATATCCACTGTGTCCATTTATAGTATTCGGGAGAGCTTGTGTTTAGTTCCATGTCCCAGTTGTACATAGCTCCCATGGCTTTTAGCTGTTTTCTCATGTGCTCAATATTTCTTTGTGTGCTTTCTGCCGGATGAATCCCATGTTTAATGGCATAGTTTTCTGCAGGAAGCCCAAAACTGTCGTATCCGATTGGTTCGAAAACATTAAATCCCTTTAGTCTTTTATATCTTCCCCATGAATCCGCAGGCGCAAAATTGTACCAGTGTCCTATGTGCAGTTTGTCTCCGGAAGGATACGGAAACATTACAAGATTGTAATATTTTTCTTTTGAATCATTTTTAAAATCGGTTTTGTAGAGGCCATCTGTTTCCCATTTTTTCTGCCATTTTTTCTCTGCCTCGGAGGCTCTGTATAGAGACATGAATATTTAAAGTTAGTAATTTCCACACACCAAAAAAGCAGAGCAATTATAGCTGATTTGTTCTTAAATCGCTATCGTAAAAGGAGCCTTATTCTTCTACGTAAGTGTCGTTATAAATGCTTACTTCTCCACCTTGTTCGCCGAGTGGTTTTGAAATATCTTTCATTACAACCGCGGAAGCTATTTTTTCACCTTCTTCATCGAAAATGGGGATCAACGTGATTATGTAACTTATGTAATTCCCGGAACTTGTTTGTATTCTTACCGGGCCGATACCACTTCGCTCTTTTGGATCTTGATTGTAGTCCATTAATGTATTTGCAAATTCCGTAAGGTCTTTTGGATGTATAAGTGTTAATACATTAAGTTCCTGGCTTTCTTTGAAATATATGCCGTGAAGTTCTTCCACGTGCGGAGTAATAAATTTAATTGTTCGGTCTGCATTTATTATGGCAAAGTCTTCCGTTTCCTTGCCTATAAGCTGTCTATAAAAAGTTTCATCATGTGGTTCTTCAATTTGGTTGTCTTGAAGAACAAACGTCTGTAAGTCGCGCGTGCCATTATCAATTGAAAGTTTTTCTTCGCCAACCATAAAAAGAACAGAACTCATAGTGATAAGAAACATGCACATCGCAACGACAAACATTTTCCTATTTGTGAACATTGATGTCATTTTGTTTTGGTTTTGGTTGGTAATAAGGAGTTCCCCCTTTCTAACCAATATAATTATGACATAAAAGATACAGGAAGTCAACGTGCGCAAGGGGTAAATTTTACAATTGTGCGAAAATATTGTACAATAAGCTCGAAACAAAAATAAAAATTATGAAAATAAGCTGTAGTTCAAAGCCAATTTATGGCTTTGTAGACATGATAAACAAACTGCCGTGGTTTTATGCGGCAATATCAATAACAATTGCCGGACTTGGTTTGCTTTGGGCAATTGGCGGCGTTTTTATTTCAATCTCGATTTAAATTCTACTTCCCGGAGTAATTAAAATATTCTTTTACGGCCTCCCATACGAGTTCTGCAGTATCAAGCTTTTTTTCTTGTAACTTTATTACGTACCAGGCGTATTTTTTTGCGCAGTACAAATGTGCCTCTCTTGATTTCCTCATCAATACGTCATTTGTCTCGTGTATATGGTCGGCCTCTATTGCCTGTTTTGTTCTTTCTCCGTCAATTAATATTGGAAGATCCGGTTTTAGTAAGTATCTGTTTATTTGTTCAAGCCATTCTTCGTTTGAGTCTTTAGCCATTCCCCATGCTATGCCTGTGCCCGTGTAATCTTCGGCAACAACTGTTTTGCCGTCCATAAGCATGGATTTAAGTGTTTCCTGATGTTGATGTCTATTTATTGTGAACCATAACTGAAGTTCTTCTTCCGAAATTTCTTGAGCCCCGTTTCGTAGAATCCTGTTTAAATGAGGGCCTGAAGGCTGAAGATCATATATTGGATATTTTATATAAACCGGATCATAGCCTTCTTG
>Ga0209668_10001256_pt1 | contig 10799 bp, 15 predicted proteins | sample FrelakmetPLP11PL_FD_187150 | JGI IMG/M metagenome (GOLD analysis project Ga0209668, IMG submission 187150) | Freshwater lake sediment microbial communities from the University of Notre Dame, USA, for methane emissions studies - PLP11 PL (SPAdes)... | ecosystem: Environmental > Aquatic >... | reverse complement strand
TATTTCTAGCACGGCTAATCAATGACTCATTGGTCATAGTTTCCATGGTCCAATCAATGCCCAATTGACGGCAAGCGTTTGCCCATTTGATGTAGCTCATAAAGCATGATTCTGTCAACATGCCACCATAACACGGCATACAAATATGCACACGGGTGGTTTTTAAATAATCAATATTGACTTGGATTTGTTGTTGTCCTGGCTGAGTAGCCTGCGGAGTTTCTGTAACGGGTAATACGTCTTTGCTATCAGCCATGAGTTCCTCTAAGTAAAATGTGTAATATATTTACTAGAGTTTGCTACGGCCGTAATTTTTTCTCGTCTATATAATCAATGATTTGTTGTTCGTTCAGCTTGATTTGGCGAAACTGAGCCAGCTGTTGTTGCATTTCAGTAATTTTTGCCATTAACGTTTCACGACGCTCACGCATGACATTAACTGGATTGTCTCCAGTGTAAATCTTTTCTTGTCCATAAATGATAGCTTCTTGTGGAGCATTTACGCCCAGTCTTTCATCAAACATGTCTTTTAATTCAGGATCAGGTGCACCGTACAAGTCTGTGATAATTTGAAGACGATCAGTATTGTTACCATCTAAATAAAGTTTACGTATCTGACTTGCGCTGTTGGCATCTGCTCCTTTAACTCGAAAGTTTACAGTAGGAGTTATAGCAACATAACCATGTTTGGTCATAGGCTTCATGCTTTTTTTGTTTGCGGGCACAGGTTGTAAGTAACCAAGTGAACCGTCTTTCTTTGGGGCAAAATTAAATCGTTGGGCATCTTTTTCGCTAACAGCAAATACCAGTGCAGTATCGGCTTTTTCTTGGTCTGACAGTGAGGATGTAATTTCTGTTGCCTGATAAGGATTTTTTACATTAACAAAGTGCCCCGATGGAATACCCAATTTGGTGGCCATTTTTACTTTGTCACCAAATTCAAATGGACTAGTCGCAGGATCTTGAACGTTGCTACTGGCAACATACACATTGTTTTCGCCAAATTGTTTGGTCAGCCAATCATAACTGGCTTTATGGCCTAGATGAAATGGATGGAACCTGCCGGGATATATTACAAGATAGTTCATGGTAACATATTTATGGTTACATATTTTCTAATAACCACATGTAAACGGGTGTAGTAAAGGGCAAAGTTACTGTGCCATTGCAACCCATTTCACTGTAGAATTTGTCCTGGATATCACTACCTGTGCCATTAAAATTGTGTTGGTATATTGATAAATCGGTCATCATTTGTCCCAATTTGATTTCGTCAAATGCAATGTCAGCAATAACTAGTCTAGCATCATTGATAATATTGCCCTCAGCATCACACTGTGTATGTCGGCGGGTTTTGTTTTTCATCACAAACTTGAGTTCATGTACACCATCTGAATCCGAGAAATCATAGTCAAAAGTTACAGGACCACTGATCCATTCTTGATTGAATATTTGTAGATCATCTATGCAGATTTCCAACCCTAACTCAGCAGAATAGTCTGTGTTACTGATATTACAACTAAATTTTACAGTAGGAACCATGCTAAATTTTAATATGCAGCAGTAACAGCCTGTATAGTACCAGCATCAAATGATTCAACTCTAGCGCGAAGCCAAACAAAATTGCCCACAACATTAACTGGGTGAGTTTCAGTTACGGGATCTACACCATTGCCGTAGGTGTCTATGTCAAACCAGTGTGCTTGTTCCACTTGATCATTTAGTGTGGCCTGCATGGTAATTCTTGCTATTACATCTTGCAAGCGATAGGTAATGGTTTGTAAAGCACCTTGCCCGCCATAGTAGTTTGAGGCCGGAACTGCGTCAGAATAAAAATCCTGGCTACTACCATCGTAGTTGCCTGACGCTGTGCCGTAGACAACATCACTTAACAGTGTCTGGGTAGTATAAGTGGTCATGCCTGCTTGATCTCAACCAGGGTGCCTGCGCCAGCCAATTCGGCTACTACTGCTTCCAATTGAGCAACAACATCTGAACCCAAAAGTTCATGGGTAGTAGCATCGTCTTTGACCAGTTGACTCACTGTGATTACAAGGGTTTGTTCGTTAATTTTTGCCATAGTTTATTATTTAGCCAGGATTATTTGCTGTGTTTTTCTTATTAATCCTGGACGTACTAATCCCAGCATAGTAAGCCAGCTCATTTCGTTGTGGTCAACAAAAAAATAATCTTGTGTTCTATTAAATGGCCCAACAATCCACTCGTCTAATGCAGGGCTTAATCTGACAGTGTTTTGATTTAATAAAAACCCTGTTAAATGAGTTTTTTGAGTTTCTGTTAATTTGGTTATTTTAAAATAGCTACGGAATTTGTGCTTGGGATTTTTTAAGCATATGGTATTTTTAGGACGATTGACCTGAGCTTGAGTATAGTACTTTTTTGTAAGAAACTCAAACTGAGTTAATTGCTCAATTAAATTTAGATCATTGGAATAGACGTGCCCTTGGTTAACGCTGACTATTAATTTAAACTCTGACGCAGTGGTCAATAATAGTTCAGCTATTGAGTGCAAATTTTCAACAGTTTCGGTAGTAATTTCTTTTCGACGGCGAGTCAGTATATTGTGTTTTCCAAACATGCTATTGGTTTTATTCCAACGCTGTTGAGATACTTCTCGCCACTCTTGACGCCGTTCCATTGTTCGATCAATTTCCGTGTGACTAAGGTCGCGCAATGCACTAGCTTCGTCAAGAGTAAAGCCAATTGAGTATTCAAACCGATTGTAAAAGAGGGCATCTTTTACAACGGGTTTAAACTTTTGGTTCGAGTACAATGTATCCATCGGGGTCGACTACAGGAACAGTAGATTCTTCAATGATAAATTCAATTTTTTCATTTTCTACCATGGCCTGAATAGTACAGTTGTCAAGTCGATCAAACAAAATTCGTTTACTCAATGGCACACGAATTAACTCATCAATTTTGCGTCCCAACGGCCTTGCACCCATCTTGTTATCATAGCCCTTTTCTGCCAACATGTCAATAACAGATTCTGCTAAATTTAATCGAATATTTTTTGCAGCTAAGCTGGTTTGTAACTCATCAACAAATTTAAGTACAACTTTCTTAACAGCCAAGTTATCTAGTTTATTAAACTTACATACACAATCAATACGATTACGCAGTTCTGGCTTGAAGAAATCTTTCATGGCTTTGTCTTCACTGCCAACTTTTTCCAAACTTTGAGCAAAGCCAATATTGTTGGTTTCGTTATCTCTGGCACCCAAGTTTGAAGTCATGATAATAATACAGTTCTTTAAATTAACTGTTTTACCATTGGCACTGGTAATACGTGCTTCATCTAACATTTGCAACATGATGTTGATAACGTCAGGGTGGGCTTTTTCAATTTCATCAAACAATAGTACAGCAAAAGGATTTTTGCTAATGTCTGAAATTAGTTTACCGCCACCGATATTGCCATCTTCAAAGCCTACATATCCAGGAGGAGCACCAATCAAGCTGCTAACAGTATGGCGTTCCTGATATTCACTCATGTCATACTTGAGCAACTTCATATCTAAGTTTTCTGCCAACAACTTGGCCAATTCTGTTTTACCAGTGCCTGTGGGTCCTAGGAACAAGAAGCTGGCAATTGGACGTTTTTCGTTGCCAATACCCGAGAAGTTAATGTACACACGATCTAACACAGTGTCTACTGCTTGGTTTTGTCCGTATAGTCGTTGTTTGATATTTGATTCTAATTCAATAATTTTGTCACTACGCTCGTTTTGTAAGCGATCAACAGGAACATCTGTAACACGACTCAACTGTGCCATGATCATATCTTTGGTAACAGTTACATTACCCGCATCCTTGACACGTTCCTTGGCACAAGCACCGTCCAACAGGTCAATCGACTTGTCTGGGTTCTTGCGATCGTGAATGTAACGTCCTGACAATTCTACCGCGGCTGTGATAGCATCAGTATCAATTAGAACATTATGGAATGATTCCAGGCGCGGGCTGAGTCCAATAAGAATCTGTTCTGTAGTAGCGGCATCCGGCTCGTCAACGCCCACACGATGAAAGCGACGCATGAGTGCGCGATCTTTTTCAAACGATTCGTAGTATTCTTCCCAGGTTGTGTTGGCAATAACTTTTAAACTTCCCTTGGTGATTGCTGGTTTTAACATGTTGGCCATGTCCAAGCTACTTTGACTACTTGATCCAGCACCTTTCATGGTATGTGCTTCGTCAATGAACAAGATACATTTTTTCTTGGCTACCAATGCGGCAATAACCTGTTTGAACTTTTCTTCAAACTCACCGCGATACTTTGATCCAGCCAACAAGCTACCCACTTCAAGACTCCATACCTCGTGACCTTTAAGGAACTCTGGAACACGACCTGCTGCTACTTCCTGTGCCAAGCCTTCAACAATAGCAGTTTTACCTACACCAGGGTCGCCGACCATTAACACGTTGGCCTTGAACTTGCGAGCCAGCACTGTGATCATTTCATCTAGTTCTTCACTACGACCAATCATGGGTTCAAGACGATCTTCTTTGGCCAGCTTGGTAAGATCCACACAATGTTCTGTTAAGATTTCTGTGGCCTGTTGGTCGGTAAAGACCACATCACTTTGTTTGTAATTTTGTTGCCAATATTCAGCAAAGTCTGATTTCTTAATACCATACTTGAGCAAGAAGTAGTGTGCATGACTGTTGTTTTCATTCATCATGGCCAAGTATAAATCAAGAGTGCTTACAGTTCTACGTCCGGTAAACAACACCTGTGTGAGTGCGCGATTAAAGCAACGTTCAAGTGCGTTGGTTTTTTTAGGTTGTACAGCGTTGGCTGCAACCAAGCTGGTACAGCCGCGAAGGTAAGCCTCTAGTTCGCTGTCTAGCATGGCCACATCTGCACCAAACTTTTCTAGGACTCGACGAAACGGCTCATGTCTGATCATGGCCAATAGTACATGCTCGGTCATTACATATTCATGTTGTTGATCTCGAGCCAACTTGACTGCGGCATCAACGATTTGTTCAATTTCCGGATTGTTTTGCATAGGGTCCTTGGTTAATGTCTACGACACTACTATTATATACTAATTTACTGCAAATCACAATCTATATGGTTATTTATTTGCCGTGATCTTGACGTATTTGGTCCAGTAATTTGTCGCTGATTGAATCTGGAATATGACCTTGTAGTTTAACCAAAATATCACCGGCTCCACCTGTGCGAGATCTAAGTCCTTGTCCACGCAACCTAAATTTGGTACCAGGTTGTGTATTGGGCGGAATAGTTAACAGTAATTCGTTACCTAATATGTCCTTGACTGTGGTTTCTCCGCCTAAAATTAAATCCCAGATACTTACTGTTTGCTCACATTGTAAATTTAAATCTTGTCTTTGAAATCTAGGATCTGGATGTATTCTATAAGTGATCAAAAGATCCATGCCGCCCGGACCAATGTTGGAATATTGCACAGTATCACCATCATTGATACCCAATGGTATTTCAATATCTACAGCCTGAGTTCCTTGATGTGTGCCTACACTTATGGTTCTGCGGCCACCTGCTGCTGCATCACGTAAGGTAATCCAAAGACTCATACGAGCTTGTTGTTGACGTTGTTGATGTGGGTGTTGAAACTGAGCGCCAAACATGTTGAATATACTGTCAAAATCAAAACCAGCCCCAGGTCTAAATCCAAAACCTTGTGGACCAGGATTATCATGTTGTTGCCGTTTACCCGGATCACTTAGGGTATCGTAGGCACTTTGTATTTCTTGGAATTTAGCTTTGTCTCCACCTTTGTCGGGATGGTGCTGACTGGCGAGCCGACGATATGCTCGTTTAATAGTATCTGGAGTGGCATCACGGTCGACGCCTAAGGTTTGGTATGGATTTTGCATAAAAAGAAAAAGCAGACAGCATAGTAATTATACTGTCTGCTTGGGGTGCTGTCAATTACTTCTTGGTTGATTTTTCAGGAACTTTGGTGCCTTCGACCTTTTTATGTTTTTTAACTTCTTTCTTTTGGACTGCTGGCTTCTTTGCCGTTTCCGCTGATTGTGCTGGGGTTGCTACGACTGCTACACCTACGGCTAATACTGTCCAAATTACAAAATTTAATATTTTCATGTTTGTTTCCTTATAGTTCTGGTTGAGCCGCCGGAGGCGGTGCAACGGGTCTACTGCTACCAAATGCTGGAGCAGGTGTTGGGTTAAAACTGGGAGCCGGTGCGTTGTTAAATGCTGGAGCAGGTGAAGTATATCCAAAGCCAGGAGATGATGCACCAAAACTTGGCATAGTTGATGATCCATTGCCACCAGCTGCGCCAGCCATCTTTTCTTGCGTACGGCCAAATGCTGCAATACCTAACACAGCGCCCATGGCCATATGGAATAATCCAGCTCCGTTGAGGGTAATAGGGGACCATTGTGTTTCAACATGACCGTGGTTGCCCATTGCTTGTAGTATACTCCACAATACAGGAAAAATAACAAAGTCACACATGCATACAACCATGTACATCCAACCCATTGCCGGGCGCCATTTTTGTTGCATCCAATCTTCTTTTTCTTTACCTTCTACATTTTTTACGTTTGACATTATAACTCCTTATTATTTTTATTATTTTACTTCGTCAAATATTTTTTTCTGTGTTGTATACCATTCTATCCAAGAATCTGTTTTAACCTGGCACTCACGGTACTGGCCGTAGTTGGTGACCACAGTATCTACTACAGTGCTTAACTTGGTAGTGGTAGGATCAATCGTTTGTAAGTTAGGGCATGCTTGTTGTAACTCAAGCGGCGCCTTAGGAAACTTGCGCTCAACAGGAACTGACACACAAGCGGATAACATTAATGCTGATAATAAAATTGTTAATTTCATTTTTTACTCCCTGCGGCATCGTTAAGAATGCTGATAACCGTTGCAGGTACCTTGCATACAGCATCTATTGATGCGGCCACTTGCTGTACACGGTTATGTGCATCGGCTTGTACAGCAGAAATTTCTTTTTGTTTAGCGGCCAACTTGGATACCAGCTGTGTATTAGCATCAGCACTCTTGGCTTCTGCTACCGCCACTTGTTTTTCTAAGTCAGCTACCCGAGCCAACCACGCATTGTTATCACTGATAGCACCTACCATGTACAGTCCAAACGCAGTCATAATGCCTGCAACCCATTGAATAGGAATACGGTACTGCGCCACAAACGGAACAAACTTGAGAACAAAACTTGCGGCAATACCAGCCAGCCCTGCTAACAAGATCAAGTAGAATACAAAGTCAGGCAACCATTTTAAGATCCACATACTATGCTCCAAACACTTCAAGTGCGTGATTATAATGTTTCTGACGATCTTCAAGACCAATGGTTCCGCCATTGATGCGTTTGGTCATTGTTAAGATATCGCCTGAGTCAGCATATTGATTCAAGTTGTTGGTTTCCCAGAACCAACAGGCGCTTTGAATTGCACCTTCAAATGTTTGTAAAAACTCTGGAATTTGCTCAACTGGAGTATCAATACTTTCAGCAAACTTGGTATAGTTTTGTTTGCCAGTCAATTGAATCAAGCCACGACCACAGTAACGAAAGCCATCACCTGACGCTTCATCACCATTGCCCATACGATTGGCATATACCTTGCTGGCAATAGCTTCTTGCTTGTTGGGAAGGCTGGCATAATGTTCTGCGGTAGCGTCGTCGGGAAAATACTTAGGAAATATCTTGCGTAATGTAACAGCACGATAGTTTAAGTTTTCTTTAAGTGCAGTAAAGCCACCGGACTCGTGGGCACACTGAGCTAAGAAAGCAGACACACGCTGTGGTGTGTCAATTTCATAATCTGGTAATATTTTGTTTAATGCTTCACACCAATGATCTACGTAAGGATTATTGGGGATAATTTGTTTTAATTGGTCTACTGTGATTTCCATAATATTGATTCCTTGAGATATCAATATTTACCGTTTTCTACCCCACTTTACCCTGGACCAGACTCTTTCATGACACCAGTATATAAATGGTTTAACAATCATTTCAGTAGCGCCAATGCCTAGACTAAGAATAAACTGCCCAGTTATTGCGTAAGAGATTACAATTGTTGTTACGGTGCCGCAACAACGATAGCTGTAGGCCTTGACAAGACTGCGTACAGCAGTCTCGGTATTATTTAAGGCCCAGCTCTTTACGAATCTTTGTAGCAGAGATAGAGTGTGTTGCTTCATCAAATGTTTCTTGTTCAATTTTATAGCCAACATCACGCCCGTAGGTAATGTTTACAATGTTAGGCACCACTTGTATTTCATATTGCCCTTGATAGATAGGATCTAGATCACGCTTGATAAATGCTTTAACCTTTTCTATTTCAAATGGGTTTGACCCTTGCCATCCCTGGCAGTCTCGAATTTGTATAACCACTTGCCCAGTTTTGGCAATAGCACGTTCAAACAATGCACGATGTCCTGCATGCCAAGGTTGCCAACGTCCTAACATTTGCACTGTTTCTTTTTGCCAATCAAACTTTGGTCGGCGACGATTACTAATAATATGCTCTCCGATAAACTCTGCCCACTTTTCACAGTTTTGTTCTGGAATGCGGAAGTCGTATTGTTCTGGTTCAACAAACGCCTTGTTGGTATCTTCATAGCGGCCTTCTTTGATTGTGTCTACCCAAACGGTCCAATCTGCTTTAAAATTGTTACGCATTTCTACCAAGGGTGCAACAAAGTCACAAATAACATATTCACCGCCTGCTTCCATGCTAAATTGGAACATACGCAGACTTTGACGAATACGACCATCGTTAGAGAAGTCCCAGTCATTATATTTGCGTCGAATATCGTCAGCGTTAAACCAAGTTACTTGGGCATTTAAATTGCCAATATGTTCAGACAACGCACGAGTATAACTGATATCACCGTGTAGTTCTAGATACTTTTTAAGAGCGCCTGCAAGAGTTGTTTTACCCGAGCCAGGGAGGCCCATGATTAATATACGTTGTGTCATTTAATTTTCCAATCCTTTATGTGATACTTATTAGGATTGTGTAGGATCTAATTAAATTAGACCGGCTGCTGATTGTATGGCTTGCAACGCAGGATCTTTTTTGTCATAGTTTGAAACTACTGGAAGTCCGGCTGCTATACGAACTTCGTTCAGCTCTTCGTCATACTTTTTACGATATGCTTTTGGGCTTAATGGTACCAAGCGGTCAAACTCATCACGTGTAAACGGAACTTCCTTGCCGCGGTAATGCATGGTCCAACCATCTGGGCCAAACTCTGTTAAGGTGTCCAAATCATCTATCATTTGTGCTACATTGGCGCCGGCTGTGCTACGGCGACGAATTTCTACGTAGACCAGGTAACGATTGGGTTTGATTTCGCCTGGACTACGATCAGCATCTAACACAAAGTCATAACCTTTTTCAAACCAGCTCATGAGATCTTTAGCAGCCTGTTCGTTACGAACAAAGAAACTTAACACAATGATGTCATCGTCGTCGCCCATTTTTGAACTAAATTCGTCCACGTGAATAGTGGGCTTCATTAGACCTTCCATGTCTTTGAAATTAAGACTTTCAGACAGCGGCAGGTTGAGCGGGTTGTTGGAGTTGTTGTTGTGCATTGTCGGCTTGTTCATCATTTTGATAACTTTCTTGGTCTAGATCCTGCTCATAGGCGCGATCCAAATCTTCTAAATCAATTTCTTCATCTTCTAATTCTACGCTACCTGTGCGAATATCGCTCATCAAGGCCTTGGGCATGGTAATTTGTACTAGCCATACTTTCTGGTCACCGATTCGGGCTTTTTTAGTACCAGGACGATAATCGCTAGGATCATCAATCTTGATCGGCACTTTCATATTGGTCTTTTTGTATTTGACTTCGCAGTCAAATGGCAGTAATCTGCGTCCACCACGTGGATCTGGCATGAGTTTTTCAGGCCACATAAAAATACAAGTCACACGGTATTTGCCAATGTCTGGACCACTTACTAACTCACCAATTTGCCAGTTCTTAAAGGCATACAAATCAAGCTCATCTAAAACCCGCTCAAAATCCAGGAGAGTTAATAAACTTCCTTCTGACATGTAAATATCGCGAATATTCTCAGCAACTTGCCAATAGTCTTGGCCATCTTTGAATATTGCTTGATCAATAGTTTTACTCATAAAGTTATTTATGGTGATTTGATGCTAGTGTATACTTTGAAGATTATACAGCCTAGTCTAATACTTAGTCCATTTTACAATCATTTACTACCCATACTAAACTTTGACCAAATACCCTGTAAATATCTTAGACAGCATGTCGCTGTTAGAAGTATCTAACCCACTACACGGAGTATTAATGAGTAGACAAAAAGCAGTTAGTAAATCACAAAAGCGTCAGCAAATGACATATCAAGAAAACACCATAAGATTTGACCAAGTAAAACCAGTAAAGCAAAAGCCCATTGAGATCGTGCCACGTTCACGCAATCAAGAACGCTTGGTACTAGCTTTACAAAGTGCGGATCAACACATTGTGGTCACAGCAGGGCCGGCAGGAACAGGAAAAACATATTTGGCCATGCTGGCAGCAGTAAAAGCATTTAGAGCAGGTGAAGTAGAACGTATTGTATTAACACGACCAGCAGTCAGTGTTGAAGATGAAAAGCACGGGTTCTTGCCTGGTGATTTGAATCAAAAGATGGATCCATGGGTTCGTCCCTTAACTGATATACTTAGAGAGTACTATCGTCAGCCCGATATTCAGGCCATGATAGAGGAGCAAACAATAGAGATTGCCCCGCTCGCTTTCATG
>Ga0209668_10001255_pt1 | contig 10800 bp, 9 predicted proteins | sample FrelakmetPLP11PL_FD_187150 | JGI IMG/M metagenome (GOLD analysis project Ga0209668, IMG submission 187150) | Freshwater lake sediment microbial communities from the University of Notre Dame, USA, for methane emissions studies - PLP11 PL (SPAdes)... | ecosystem: Environmental > Aquatic >... | reverse complement strand
TGGGTTTAGCGCAAGATCTCTACGCAACACTTCCCTTAGGAACAAGTACAAAACCTACAATTAATATGACATTTACTCCTAATTTAAAAGCACCGATAAAAAAGGGAGAGGTTATTGGTCAAATCAAGGTAGTATTAAGTGATAAATCTATTGCGTCAGCGCCGCTCATTGCATTAGAAAATTTATCAAAAGCTGGTATATGGCGTAGTTTAGTTGATCGTACCAATTTATTATTTAATAAAATTTAAGTTTTTCTTAGAGAAGGTAAAACTAATTTTTAAAAACGTATTATTTTATGCTTATAAAAGATACCTTCTCTTTGTTTATAGCCTTTTATTTTATGCGCACTGATAACTTGTCGGAATGTGCAAACTATTTATGAGTAATTTATATAGGTTCTTAAGAGCAGGACTTGCAGCGGCTTTATATTTCATTATTCTTACTGTTTGGTTTATCCCTTTAGCTTGTGTCGGTTTATTTCGATTTATTATCCCTTTAAAGAAATGGCGACAATTGACCAAAAAATTAATGGAATCTTTACATGCGGTTTGGTTACACAGTAATTATTTCCTTTTAAAATGGATTACTCCGATTAAATGGGAGGTAAAAGGATTAGATCAATTATATTATAAAGAATGGTATTTACTCATTTCTAATCATCAGTCCTGGGCAGATATACTTGTTTTGCAATATATTTTCAGCGGAAAAATTCCGCCTTTAAAGTTTTTTCTTAAAAAGGAATTACTTTGGACTTTGCCGATAGCAAGTTGGGCCTGTTGGTTGTTAGATTTTCCATTTATGCATCGATATAGCAAAGACAAATTGACTAAACATCCAGAACTTAAAAATAAGGATATTGAAGAAACTAAAAAAGCGAGTGACAGGTTTAAGACGACGCCAACGACTGTTGCTAATTTTGTTGAAGGTACTCGATTTTCACAAGAAAAACGAGAGCTTCAGGCTTCTCCTTATCACTATTTATTACGTCCTAAAGCAGCAGGTATGGCTTTTAGTCTTGCTGTTTTGGGCGACTTTTTTCATAAAATTCTTAATGTCACTATTATTTATCCGCCCCATCAAGTGAGCTTATTAGATTTTTTATCAGGAAACATAAAAAAAATAATTATTGATGTGGAAACAATACCTATTACTAAAGATTGGTTAGGTGATTATGAAAATGACCGTCAATACCGGAGATACTTTCAAAAAAAACTAAACGAACTATGGGAGAGAAAAGATCAGCTTATCAAAACTCAACTGAAAAATTTTTAATAAATTGAGGTGAGTTTTGGATCAAAAAAAAATTCTACGGATCGCCACTCGAAAAAGTCCTTTAGCTTATTGGCAAGCCAACGCCATTAAGGAGCAATTAGAAACAATTTTTCCATACTTAACGATCAGTTTGCTTCCTTTGCTTACAGAAGGGGATAAACAACAAAATAGTTCTTTAAGTAAATTAGGAGGTAAGGGTCTTTTTGTTAAGGAATTAGAAGGGGCTTTACTGAATCATCAGGCAGATATAGCCGTTCATTCTATGAAAGATCTGCCAATGGATTTAGAACCAGGTTTGGTATTAGGAGCCATTTGCAAGCGTGAAGATCCTCGTGATGTATTAATTTCAAGATTTCCTCAATCTTTAACTCAATTATCATCAGGGTCTTATGTGGGCACTTCAAGTTTACGTCGTCAATCGCAATTATTGGCTCTGCGTCCTGATTTACAAGTGAGAGTATTAAGGGGGAATGTAGGAACCCGTTTAGACAAATTGGCTAAAGGTGAATTTGACGCAATAATTTTAGCAGCCGCTGGACTTATTCGTTTAAATAAAACAGATTGTATTAGTGAATACTTAGAAACCAGCTGCTTTTTGCCTGCGCCAGGGCAAGGGGCTTTAGGGATTGAATGTCGCGTAGATGATGAGGAAAGCATGGCAACTATTTCTAAATTAACAGATCCCGATACTTATCATTGTGTGCTAGCCGAACGAGCTTTAAGCCGAGAACTCGGAGGCAGCTGTCAAGTGCCTATAGCGGCTTGTGCCACTACGTTAGGTCATGGCCAATTAAGTTTACAGGCTTTAGTAGGAAATCTAAAGGGTACTAAACTGATTAAAGTTGAAAAAAAAGGGTCTATTGACGATGCGGAAAAAATCGGATTTTTAGCAGCACAGAGCTTGCGTAATCTTGGTGTTGAAGAAATTCTAAAAGAAATTTTGCATATGAATTCTTAGGGTCCCTAGTGCTAACAACTTAGTTTACAAAGCTTGGATTATTTAGGTATCGTTTTGTGCGTGTATTCGCAAAGATCTTGAATGATACACTCTGGACATTTAGGTTTGCGGGCTAAGCAAGTATAACGCCCATGTAACACTAGCCAATGATGAGCGTTTTTTAAATACATTTTAGGAACAACTTTTAGTAAGGTTTTTTCAACAGCTAAAGGTGTTTTTCCCGGCGCTAGACCTGTTCTATTACATACTCGAAAAATATGCGTATCGACAGCAATGGTTGGTTGATGAAAAACAATATTAAGAATGACATTAGCTGTTTTACGTCCAACACCCGGTAGACTTTCCAGCGCTTTACGATCACTAGGAATTTTTCCTTGATATTGTTCCAGCAAAGTTTTACATGTTTTTATGATATTTTTGGCCTTAGTATTGTATAAGCCAATCGTCTTTATATGTTTTTTTAAACCAGATATTCCCAACCCGGCTATTTTTTTTGGTGTATTAGCCTTAATAAATAATAGTTGTGTTGCCCTATTAACTGACTTGTCTGTTGCTTGAGCGGAAAGAATAACTGCAATTAATAGTTCAAAAGGTGATGAGTAAGTTAATTCTGTTGTTGGATGAGGATTGTAGGCATAAAAACGTTGAAAAATGGCTGCCCGCTTTTTTTGATTCATGTCAAAATTTCTTTAAAATTAGATAGTAACAAGTGCTGTACACATTGCATAGCAAGTTGTATTTTGGCGCTAGCACAATCTGAAATATATTTGTCTTTACAAAAGTAACTTATCGATTAGGCAGCTTTCATCGGATTAAGCAGTTTATTGGTTTTTTAAAATCCATTCTCGATTGGACCATGACACCTAAAAATCGATGAGGCTTATCTAATAGCAAAGTTTTGAAATCAGTATTGAGAGGTTTAAGAATAGTATGTCCGCCATCAATTAAAATTTGTTTAAAATTAGGTAAATCATGTCCTTCAACATGAACAATAGCAAAGTCAAGACTATTTGGTTTTAGATCGGGATCTATAAGGAGTATGGTTCCTTCTGGAAAACGAGGCTCCATCGTAGTATCTCTAGCAGAAACTGCATAAGCATGCTGACTCATATCGATATCTGTAGAAATCGTCGGCAAAGGAGAAGGTTTTTCAAGATTGGGCCAGTGTAGGACTTGTGACCAGGTAAGCAATGGAATTTGACGCCAACCCTGAGCATCAGGGTTAAAAGTACCTGGAATGCGATCAGCTGATATGGGTTCATCACCAATGAGTTGACTGATAGAGATAGCAAAAAAATTAGCAATAGGGCTTAAAGTAGCGACTTTGGGATTATCCGTTTCACCTGAGCAAATTCGATGTACTACAGGCTGGCCTACTCCGGTGCGTCTTGCTAGTTCTGACTCATTAATTCCTAATTCAGCCATTAATCCTTTAAGAATTTTGCTCATGCTACTAGTAGTTTTCATATCATTTTCACTTAATTAATTAGCGGTAATTTTACCTGTCCATGCTGATAATTCCCGACGCTGGCATACGAGGCTAAAATAGCGGTCAGCGCGGGCTGGTATTCTAACATGACACGGCGTTTATATTAAATAATGATGTGATTTACCTCTTAGTCTGCGAACAGTAAATTTTTGCATACGGTATAATCACAGACGCTTTACTTTTAGCGTAAATTGAGGTTTTTAAAAAAACGTTAATTATGAATAACCCATAAGATCAGATAGCAACAATGTTAGATATCAAAGGAGATATTGATAAAAGTAAGCATTTTACTGATACTTTATAAGTCCTTTCTATGACTAGGAAGATTTATCAATATTTAACTATTAGGAGGATAATTTGAGAAGATATTCCTTGTCAGTTGCGGGGATTATGCATAGAATAGCGGTTCATTTAAAAGAGGTAAAAGGTTTTATGGCTAAAAATGAAATATTGGCTAAATGTCAACGTTTTCCAGGTGATACAGGATCCCCAGAGGCTCAGATTGCTATATTAACTGGGTCTATCGAACACCTACATGGCCATTTTCAAATGAATAAGAAGGATCATCATTCACGACAAGGTTTATTAAAGAAAGTATCTTTACGTCGTAAATTATTAAACTATTTAAAACGCATTAATCCAAAGGGTTATTTAATGCTGGTTAAACAACTCGGCTTGCGTGGTTAGGCGGCCCCCCACCCAGGTTCATATTCTTCAGCTCAATCGTTGAAGACATTTTATTCGTACCAATGGGCGGTAATTTTCGCCCATTTGTTTTTTTTGAGGGAATGTAAGCGTGTCAACTTTAATTAATTCTATAAAGAAAGTCGTGCAGTTTGGTTCACATGAGATAATTTTAGAAACCGGGACAATAGCACGTCAGGCTACAGCCTCCGTTCTTGTTAGGTTGGGAGGTACAATCGTTTTAGTAACTGTTGTAGGGAATAAACAGCAGTTAGGCGAAGAAAGAGACTTCTTTCCATTGACTGTTCAATATCAAGAACGTACTTATGCAGCCGGACGAATTCCAGGAGGTTATTTTAAACGGGAAGGTCGGCCTACTGAAAAAGAAATTTTGACTTCGCGATTAATTGACAGACCTATTCGTCCCCTATTTCCTGATGATTTTCATAATGAAGTGCAAATTGTTGCGACTGTTTTATCCTCAGATCCAGATATTAATGCAGATATACCTGCATTAATTGGCGCTTCTGCTGCTTTATCTTTATCAGGTCTTCCATTTAAAGGCCCTATAGCTGCTGTAAGAGTAGGGTATTCGGACGGGCAGTACACTTTAAATCCAAGTTTCAAACAGCTTGAAACATCAGATTTAGACTTAGTAGTTGCAGGAACAGACAAAGCCGTCTTAATGGTGGAATCTCAAGCGGCTGAACTTCCAGAAGAAATTATGTTGAATGCTATTTTATTTGGACATCAACAAATGCAGGGTGTTATTCAGGCTATAAAAGAACTTGCTGCAGATGCTGGCAAGCAGGCTTGGGATGTTAAACCTTCAACGTCACTTTTGGATATAAATATAGAGCAGGAGATGATTCAATCTATTGAAGCCTCGTTAATTGAAGCCTATCAAGTTCCAGAGAAGCTTGAGCGTAAAATAAGACTAGAAAAATTAAAAGAGCGCTTCATTGCCCAATGGCTAAATGAAGAAAAACAAATAACTGCGAAAACTACTCAATTGTTGTTAGCAAATTTAGAAGAAAAAATTGTACGTAGTCGAATTTTATCCGGTGAGACCCGAATTGATGGGCGGGACAAAAGAACAGTTCGTCCTATCACTATTCAGCCAGGATTTTTACCGCGGACACACGGTTCGGCCTTATTTACTAGAGGCGAAACTCAAGCATTAGTTGTGACTACCTTAGGTACGGATAGAGATGCACAAACGGTAGAAGCCTTAGATGGAGAAGGGCGTGAAACATTTATGCTTCATTATAACTTTCCTCCCTATAGTGTGGGCGAAACCGGCCAAATGGGAAGCCCTAAGCGACGTGAAATTGGTCATGGTAATTTAGCGAAACGTGCTTTACGTGCAGTATTACCGAGTGAATCTGATTTTCCTTATGTATTACGTGTTGTTTCTGAAATTACCGAGTCAAACGGTTCTAGCTCTATGGCAACAGTCTGTGGTGCAAGTATAGCCTTAATGGATGCGGGTGTACCTTTAAAGAAACACGTAGCGGGTATTGCAATGGGTTTAATAAAAGAAGGCGATCAGTTTGCTGTGTTAACCGATATTTTAGGTGATGAAGATCATTTGGGCGATATGGATTTTAAAGTTGCAGGTACTATTGACGGCATCACGGCATTGCAAATGGATATTAAAATTGATGGCATTACCGAAGAAATTTTGCAAGTGGCATTAAATCAAGCAAAAGAAGGTCGTCTTCATATATTAAGTATTATGCAAGAAACTGTAGCAGGACCACGCATAGAAGTTTCTCCTTACGCACCGCGTATAACAACTTTAAAAATAAATCCGGAAAAAATACGTGATTTAATTGGAAAAGGTGGAGCGACAATTCGCGCTATTACTGAAGAAACAGGAACCTTAATCGATATTAGCGACGATGGTGTCGTTCGAATCTCGACATCTGATTTATATGCTTGCCAAAATGCAATAGAACGTATTAAAAAAGTAACGGCAGAAGTGGAAGTGGGCCGTACTTATGAAGGTGCCATTGTTAAACTGACTGATTTTGGTGCTTTTGTTAACGTATTACCTGGTCGTGATGGTTTAGTACATATTTCACAAATATCTAAAGAACGTGTTGAACAAGTGAGTGATGTATTAAGCGAAGGCCAAATTGTTAAAGTCAAAGTACTAGAAATAGATAGACAGGGTCGAATTCGTTTAACTATGAAAGATATAGAAGAAGAAATAGAGAATGAAATACATTCGTGATCAATCACAAGCAACATACATCAGCTTTTATAAAACTAGTTGATGAAATAAGACCTCAGATTAAAGAGTTGACAGTTGCTGATTTAAATAAAAAAATTAATAGCCAGCACTCTTTTTATTTAATTGATGTGCGTGAGCGCGAAGAATTTCAACAAGGATCAATTCTACATGCTATCCCTCTTAGTAAGGGTATCATTGAGCGCGATATTGAAAAATACATTCCAGATTTTGGAGCAGAGATTGTTGTTTATTGTAGCGGTGGTTTTCGATCTTGCCTAGCGGCAGATAATTTACAAAAAATGGGTTATCACCAAGTTGCTTCTCTGCAAGGTGGTCTCCGCGCTTGGCTAGAAGCAGGTTATCCACTTACTTATCAAATGACCAAATAAATGTTACGTCTTGAGGAGATTTGCCGAGATGGTGAAATTGGTAGACACGCAAGTTTCAGGTACTTGTGGGGAAACCCTTGGAGGTTCGAGTCCTCTTCTCGGCACCAACTACAGTGAACTCCTGCCTAGAGACATTTTTATAAAAAACTTGGTATTTTGTAAAAAATCGGTTTAAATAGTCGAAATTATTTATAGCCATATCGCATGTTGAGCGTTTCATCGCCTCTCTATGACATTAGTAAAACTTTCGAAGAAAACTTCAGCAATCCCTCTTTTCCATCAATAGGACCACCGACACGAGTTTGGCCAGACAGAACACAGCGGACTTCTTTATTAGGTTATTCTTTAGCCTCCAAAATCGGTGCAGCTGCATGTGCCGCAACAACGGGTAAAGGTATAGCATTATTAGCACAACTAGGTTTTGACGTATTGACCTACAAAACAATACGACGCCAAGCTTACCCAACGCATCCTTTGCCAAATATTGTTCATCTCGAATGTGAAAAATTATTTAATTATGCTGATTTAAAAGAAATTCTTTTTACCAAGGATAAACCTGAAAAAATAAGTGACAAAATTGCAATTAGTAATTCCTTTGGTAATGGTTGTTTGGAACCGAGAGTAGTTATGCAAGATATAGCTTTTGCAAAAAACTCTTTAGTAGAAGGTCAAGTGTTGATTGTGTCCGTTTACGGGAATGGTGATTCACTGCAATCGATGTCACAAGATTTTGTCGCAGCCGCTTTAATGGCTAAAGAAGCAGGTGCCGATATTATAGAGTTAAATTTTTCATGTCCCAATTTATTGAAGTCAGGAGAACCTCTTTATTGGAGTATTGAATATGTATTGCAAATAACAGCTTGTGTTGTGAAAAGCGTAGGTAATATTCCCATATTACTAAAATTAGGCTTGATTCATGAGATTGAGTCTCCCCTTAATTTATTAGTTTCTGCAGCACGTGCAGGAGCAAGAGGGATAAGTGCTATCAATTCCATTAGTATGCGTGTATTAAATAAAAGTCATCATCCTGCATTTGGAAAAAGAACTTATAGCGGGGTTTCCGGTTATCCGATTCGTCAATTAGCATTGCAAAGTGTTAAAAAATTAGTTCAAATTAATCAAACTGAAAAATTAAATTTAGTTATATTAGGTATGGGTGGAATTACTTTACCTGAACACTTTAACGAATTTTTTAATCTAGGAGCTGATATAGCTCTTTCGGCTACGGGCATGATGTGGAATCCTTATCTAGCTATGCAATTTCACCAACAAACGAAATCATGAAAAAATTAATTGCAGCACAATTAATATTAAAAACAGGTGAAAGCTTTATGGGATATATTCCATCAAGCCAAACAACGGAAGTTTCTGGTGAAGTTATATTTAATACAGGAATGTTAGGTTATGTGGAATCCTTAACAGACCCTTCTTATGCAGGACAGATATTATGTTTTACCTATCCCTTGATAGGAAATTATGGAGTTTCTGCACCGAATACTTGGGAATCTACCAAAATTCAAGTTAAAGGCGTGATTATTTCTGAACTAGCGGTATTTTATTCGAATCATACGGCACAGCGTTCTTTATTAAATTGGTTAGAAATTGAAAATATCCCTTTTATTACTGCTGTGGATACGAGAGCCTTAACACATTGCTTAAGAGTAAATGGGGTAACACCGGGAATTATTACTCGATTAAATAAACCCAGGGATAATTTTATTGAATTTGAATCTATTGATTGGGTAAAACAAGTAACAATTACTGAACCTCTTTATTATGGTGAAAGCAGAAAAAAAATAATTGTTGTAGATTGTGGTCTTAAGGAGAATATTTTACGTTGTTTACTAAAATTTCCATTAAAAATTAAACGAGTTCCTTATGATTATGACTATAGTCAGGAAGAATATGATGGAGTTTTTATCTCCAATGGCCCAGGTGATCCACAGCTATGTAAAAAAACGGTAGCTATTTTAAAAAAGGGTTTAGCAAAAAAGAAACCCTGCTTCGGTATTTGTTTAGGAACCCAGTTAATGGCTTTAGCAGTGGGTGCTAAAACCTATAAGTTAATTTTTGGTCATCGTTCTCAAAATCAACCCTGTCTCTATTTGCCCACTCAACAATGCTATTTGACTTCGCAAAATCATGGCTATGCGGTAAGTGAGAAAACACTCCCTAAAGATTGGCGAGTATTATTTCGAAATTTAAATGATGGAACGGTTGCGGGGATCGAGCATGAGAAAGACCCTTTTTTCTCGGTACAATTTCATCCTGAAGCTGCGCCTGGACCCATGGATACGCAATGGTTATTTGAGCGTTTTTATCGCATGTTATAAAAGACTATGAAAATACGACGATACAAAGCTAGGAAAATTCTGATTTTAGGTTCTGGAGGTTTACGAATAGGCCAAGCAGGAGAGTTTGATTATTCGGGCTCCCAAGCGATTAAAGCGCTAAAAGAAGAAAAAATTACTTCGATATTAATAAACCCAAATATTGCTACCGTACAAACTGATGCAAATTTAGCCGATAAAATTTATTTGCAACCTTTAAATTTTGATACCGTTAAACGAATCATTATAAAAGAAAAACCAGATGGAATTTTATTAGGTTTTGGAGGCCAAACTGCCCTTAATTTAGGTTTAGATTTAGAAGAAAAAGGGATATTAAAAAAATATAAAGTAGAAGTATTAGGCACATCCGTGCCATCGATACGCCAAACAGAAGACAGAGATCTTTTTAAGATGGCTTTAGCGAAGATTAAAATTAAAACACCACTTAGTTTTGCAGTCAAAACAGTTGCTGAAGCTTTGCAAGCAGCAGAAAAGATCGGTTATCCCATTATGTTGCGTTCAGGTTTTTCCTTGGGAGGATTGGGTTCTGGGAAAATTACACATCGAGAAATACTTGAACAGCGCGCCCAGGAAAGCTTAGCCACAGCACCGCAAATCTTAATAGAAGAATACTTATTCGGATGGAAGGAATTTGAATATGAAATTGTCCGTGATCAACGAGGGAATGCATTAACTATTTGTAATATGGAAAATATGGATGCAATGGGCATCCATACCGGAGAAAGTATCGTTGTAGCGCCAGCACAGACCTTAAGTAATGAACAACACCAGTTATTACGTAATATGGCTTTGCAAGTTGCCGACCATTTTAACATTATCGGCGAATGTAATATTCAATTTGCAATTAACCCTAAAAATGGTGATTACCGTGTTATAGAAATGAATGCGCGATTATCACGTTCTAGTGCATTAGCTTCTAAGGCAACGGGCTATCCATTAGCATTTATTGCCGCTAAATTAGCATTGGGTTATCAACTTTGTGAAATAAAAAATAGTGTCACGCAGGTGACGAGTGCTTTTTTTGAACCTGCGTTGGATTATATCGTTGTAAAAATTCCACGTTGGGATACACATAAATTAAAAGCAGCTGAAAGAACGATTGGTACAGAAATGAAAAGCGTGGGTGAAGTGATGGCAATAGGTCGTTCTTTTACCGAGGCACTGCAAAAAGCAGTGGGTATGTTAAATAAAGGGGCTACTTGCTTAATGGATTATCCAGAAGAAATTGATAATCCCCGCAAAGAAATACAATTTGCCACGGATAGACGTTTATTTGCTTTATATCAATTTTTTAAAAATGGTGGTTCAGTCAAACAAGCTGAGCACTTATCACAGATTAATTTTTGGTTTTTGGCGCAAATTCATCAACTAACAGAACTGGAAAAACAATTAAACTTGCATAAATTGAATAAAAATCT
>Ga0209668_10001254_pt1 | contig 10805 bp, 6 predicted proteins | sample FrelakmetPLP11PL_FD_187150 | JGI IMG/M metagenome (GOLD analysis project Ga0209668, IMG submission 187150) | Freshwater lake sediment microbial communities from the University of Notre Dame, USA, for methane emissions studies - PLP11 PL (SPAdes)... | ecosystem: Environmental > Aquatic >... | reverse complement strand
GCTCAGGCTGCCATCCAGGCCTGGGACGGACAGGCTCTTGACGGCCGCACGCTGCGCGTGAACGAAGCCCAGGAGCGTCAACCCGGCGGTGGCGGCGGTCGCAGCTTCGGCGGCGGCGGCGGCGGCGGCCGTGGCTTCGGTGGCGGCGGCGGCGGCCGCGGCGGCTACGGTGGTGGCGGCGGCGGTCGCGGTGGCGGCGGCGGCTACGGCGGTGGCCGTGGCGGCGACCGCGGTGGCGATCGCTACTGATTCCACGCGAAACAGATACGACGCGGGGCCCGGAGCGCAATGCTCCGGGCCCCGCGAGCTTTTCAGGAGCCTTTGGTGTCTGACGAAGCGCTCAGCTTCTAGAGCCGCGCAAAGCGCTCAGTCTCTTCGATCAGCGCGCTCTTGATGCCTGGCTCGCTCATCGAGTGGCCCGCATCGGGCACGACGATCAGCTTGGCTTGCGGCCACGCGCGGTGCAGGTCCCAGGCCGAGCGCATCGGGCACACGACATCGTAGCGGCCCTGCACGATCACGGCGGGAATGTGGCGGATGCGCTTCACATCGCGCAGCAATTGATCATCGCGCTTGAGGAATCCGCCGTTGACGAAGTAGTGGCATTCGATGCGCGCGAAGGCATCCGCGAACTGCGCGTTTCCAAAGCGCTTCAACAGCTCCGGATCGACGCGCAGCTTGCTGGTGCTGCCCTCCCAGATCGACCAGGCCTTGGCGGCCGCCATGCGCACGCTCTTGTTCTTGCTGGTGAGGCGCTTGTGATACGCGGCCATCATGTCCTTGCGCTCGCGCTCGGGGATCGGCGCCAGATAGGTCTCCCACACATCCGGGAACAGGTGGCTTGCGCCCTCCTGATAGAACCACTCCAGCTCGCTGCGGCGCAGCAGGAAGATGCCGCGCAGCGCCAGCGCCTTGACGCGCTCGGGGTGCTTCTGCGCGTAGGCCAGCGCCAGCGTGCTGCCCCACGAGCCGCCGAACACCACCCAGCGCTCGATGGCGAGATGCCGGCGCAGCTTCTCGATGTCGCCGACCAGATCCCACGTGGTGTTCTCTCTCAGCTCGCTGAAGGGCTGGCTCAGGCCGCAGCCGCGCTGATCGAACAGCACGATCTTCCACTTCTTCGGGTTGAAGTAGCGGCGCTGGTTGGGGTCCTTGCCGCCGCCGGGCCCCCCGTGCAGGAAGACGATCGGCTTGCCCTTGGGATTGCCGCAGACCTCGTAGTGAATGCGGTGCAGCTTCGACACCTGCAGGTAGCCGGAATCGAAGGGCTCAATGGGGGGATAGAAATCACGCAGGCTGGTCGCGCTCATCCCGTCAGACTAGCAAAGCGGCGGGAGTTTCCCAGTTGGGCTCAAAGCGGCCATTGCGCGATCACCCGCTCGGCGAGCCCGGCTTCGTGCTCCCGTGACATCGTGCCGCTTTCCTGCACGCACTCGCGGTCCTCGATCGTGCCCAGCGGCGTGCCCATGAGCTCATTGTCGAGCACGCGCGCTCCCACGGGCCGGCCCATGCGGTCGGAAGCATAGCTCGAAAGGCTCGGGAAACGCCGCTTCCACGCCTCGCTCTCAAGCGGCATGGCGCGCCAGCGCTGCAGGATGGTCGAGGTCTGCGGATCCGCGAGCGCAGGAGCCATCCAGCCGACTCCGCGTGCGTCGTAGTGCAGCGCCTTGCGGCAGTCGATGAAGCGGTTCGCGCGCAGCAGATTGTCGCGTCCGCCCCCGGCGAGAATGCCCCAGTTGCAGCGCACAAAGGTGTTTTCCTCGACCAGGATTCCGGAGGCCATGTCATCGAGGTAGACCGCGTTCTGGTAGCGCGCTTCGCTGCCCTCGATGTCATGGAACAGATTACGCCGGATGACATTGCCGTGCGTGGTCCAGTCGCGGCCGAAGTAGATCGCGCCGGCATCGCCGGTCTCCCGCACCACATGATGGAAGCGATTGCCCTCGATGAGGTGGTCATTGCCCCACGCCATCAGAGCGAAGTGCGGCAGGTGGCTGAATTCACAGCCCTGCACGAGGTGTCCCACGCCTTCCAGCTGCACGGCGGGATGATAGGTGCGCAAGAGCGCGCCGGTGGCTTCGAAGCGGCAGTTCTCGATGCGCGAAGCGCTGCCCGCCAGCGTCAGACGATCGCCGCCGCTCAAGCGCACGCCCATGCCACCGAGATTCAGGAAGCGACTCCCGCGCACCGATACTTCGCGACCCTCGATTTCGCAGCCGCTGGTGCCAAGCCCGGTGAACTCGCAGTCAAGAATGCGGAGCGCTGCGCAGTTGTTCGCGCGCAGGCCTGCGCTGCGGCTGTGGGCAAGGCGCACGCCGCTCAAAGTGAACCCGCGCGCGCCCTCAAGCTCGATCAGCGCCGTTCCGAGCAGGCTCAGGCGGACCGGCTGCTGTCGCTGTGCGGCGCTGAGACGCGCCCACACGCGCCCCGCCTTGCGATCGACCCAGTACTCGCCTTCGCGGTCAAGCTCGCAGCGTGCATTGCGCAGGTACCAGTGCCCGCGCTGCGCCACGCCGTAGCGATGCGGCAGCAACAGCTGCAGCTCTCCCCGCGCCGGTTCCGCGCGCAGCGGCAGCTGCTCCTCCGACCAATCCCAGTTCCAGTAACCGCTGGCCCACAGCTCGGGCTCGGCCGCCCAGCGCTGCAGTCGCTGCGCATCGGCAAGGCCCCAGCGCGCTCCGCGCGGAGGCTCATGAGTGCGCTGGGCGAGCGGAATGTCAGGCTCGGACTGACGAGGCACGGAACCGCCATCGCGCAGGCTCTCGATCGGCGCGAGACCTGAGTCGGGCCAGCGTGCCAGGGTCAGCGCGTGCCCGCCGACGAAGAGCTGGCTTTCGAGCGCCGTGCTGGCGATGCCGTGACCGGAGTGAACCGGTCCCTGCCACTCGCGCGCGAGGCGCTCGCGCTGAGCAGGGCTGAGGCTCAGTTCGAGCAGGCCTTCCTCGGCGGCCTCCCACTGCGGCTCGAGGATCTCCATGGCGCCGTGCAGCTCGCTGCCCTTTGCGTGCGCGCGCAGTTCCAGCGGGGGAACGCCGGGTCCGATGCGCAGGCTCTGCTTGAGCTCGATCGAGCCCTGCGGCAGCTCGATCACGTGGGGTGTTGCCTGCGGCGGCAGGTTGGCGAGCGCGTCGATGCGCTGCTGCAGCGTGAGCGATTGGGCGTTCGCCGCACCGGCGGTGAAGCACAAGCCAACCGCTCCGCCCAGCGGAATCCACCAGGTCGGGTTGATCTTGGTGAGGAACAGCAGCAACAGACCGGCGAGCGCGAGTCCGATCGTCCAGCCCTCCTGCAGCATCGTCATGCTCAGGCGCACGGTGACCAGCACCAGCAGCGCGACGGCGGCCAATTCCACACCGGAGAGGAACGCGCGTACCGCGGCGTGCTCCGTGAGCCGCGGGAGCAGGCGCGCCAAGAACAGCACGAGCACGAAAGCCGGCAGGAAGATGCCGAGGGTCGCCAGCACCGCACCACCTGCGCCATCGATCCACCAGCCGATCACGGTTGCGCTGCTGAACAACGGCCCCGGCGTGGCCTGACCGATGGCGATCGCGTCCAGCAGCTGCTGCGAGGAGATCCAGGCGCGTTTGTCCACGAGTTCCTGCTCCAGCAGGGCCAGCAACACATAGCCGCTGCCGTACAGCAGGCCGCCCACTTTGAGGAACACGAGAAACAACTCGAGCGGGGCTACGGCCAGCGCGGTTGTGGCTCTCTGTGCACGCTCGAGGAGCCATGCAGCGAGGCCAGCACCCAGCAGGATCCACCAGTCATCCGCACCGAGAGCGCCCGCGGTCAGGCATGCGGCGAGCAGGATGGTGCTCGAGGGTTTCCGGAAACCCAGTGGCGCCAGTTTCAGCGCAACCCAGCCCAGCAGCGCCAGCATGATCGCCTGCACGCCGCGCAGAACGCCGCGCAGAACGCCGTCGAGTTCGGGGAGCGAACCGTAACGCAGGTGCAGGGCGGCGAGCAGTGCGCTGAGAAGCACGCCGGGCAGCACAAAGCACAGGCCCGCGACCAGCAGGCCGCGACGACCGCCGCGCTCCGCGCCGAGCAGCAGGGCCAGCTCAGTGGAGTTTGGGCCCGGGATCAGCTGTGAGAGCGCCTGCAGCTCCAGAAAGCGCTCGCGTGCGATCCAGCCCTGCCGCTCGACGAACTCGCGGTAGAACAAGGCGAGGTGCACGGCCGGGCCACCGAAAGCCGTGCATCCCAGACGAAGGAAGATGGTCCCGATGCTTCCCATTCAGAATGAGCGTACATGATCGCGGTGAGCCGTTCAGTCGCGAGGCCCGCTTCAGGTGGGTAGGACGCCGTAATCATCATGCTGGTAGTCAGCATGATGGGGGCGGAAAGCACTCAGGCCGCGCGAACGCGGCCTGAGCGTGGATGGCTCCTCGGGTAGGGCTCGAACCTACAACAACCCGGTTAACAGCCGGGTGCTCTACCATTGAGCTACCGAGGATCGGTTGGGCCAAAAAACATACCCCACCTTGGCCGCTTGTCAAGTCTACGCACTCAGCGCGTATCGGACTGCGGACAGCGGGGGAGGGTAATGCGCTCTGGTCAGCATCAGGATCGGCGTCCACAAGGAGCTTTCTTCACCCCATGTTGACCAAAATCCTCACTCCCAACGAAGGCGGACTCGATCGGACCCTGCGCGTCGCCCTCGGGCTGGTCCTGATGTCGCTGACCACATTCGGCCCCCAGACGCCCTGGGGCTGGATCGGCGTGGTTCCCCTGCTGACCGGACTTCTGGGCAGCTGCCCGCTCTACACCCTGTTCGGCATCTCCACCTGTCGCCGACAATCCGCAGGCTAGCGGCTGGCTGGCCAGTCCGTGCTTCTGCACAGCACCGGCACCCTCGGCACGCGGCGCATGTCAAAGTCCGGGCAGCAAAGCTCGGCGTCGAGTACCTGACCGCTGACGCGCGCGACCCACTGCAGCACCTCTGCGCGCGTGACTCCGCGTCTTGCGAGCTCGCGCAGGCTGAGAGCGTCGGTGCGCTTGGCGAGTCGTTGGCCGTGCTCGTCGCAGACCAGCGGAACGTGCCACCAGCGCGGGTGCGGCAGGCCGAGTGCCTGCTGCAGCAGGTACTGCCGCGCGGCCGAGGAAAGCAGATCATCGCCGCGCACGACCTCCTCGACGCCCATGCGCGCGTCGTCGATCACCACGGCGAGCTGGTAGGCGGGCGCGCCGCTGCGCGTGCGGATCGGAAAGTCGCCGACCTCGGCGTCGACATCGACTTCAAAGTCGCCGCGGAACTCATCGTGCAGGCGCAGGGATCCCGGCGGCACGCACAAGCGCAGCGCGGGTTCCCGGCCGGTATCCGCGCGTGCTTCTTCCAGCGTGCGCCAGCGGCCGCGGCAGGTGCCCGGATAGCGACCGCTCGCCATGCCGGCCTGCGGTGCGCTGGCGGCCTCCTCGATCTCGCGGCGCGTGCACACGCAGGGGTAGGCGCGACCATCGGCGAGGAGCTCGAGCGCGGCTTCATCGATCGCGGCGCGGTGTTCGCTCTGGATCCATGGCTCGCCGTCCCATTCCAAGCCCAGCCAGCGCAGATCCTCAAGCGTCGCCTCAAGCGCGCCGGGTTTGACGCGCTCGAGGTCGAGGTCCTCCATGCGAAGCAACAGGCGCGCTCCGGATGCCTTCGCATGCGGGGAGCGCGCCTGCCAGTACGCAAGCAGGAACGAGCGGGCGTGGCCGAGGTGCAGATGCCCCGTGGGGCTGGGCGCCAATCGGCCGGTCCTGCTCGTCATCTGCTCATCAATAGCGGTAGTGGTTGGGCTTGAAGGGGCCTTCGACCGGGATGTGCATGTAGTCGGCCTGCTTGTCGGTCAGCTTGGTGAGCTTTGCGCCGAGCTTCTTGAGGTGCAGGCTGGCGACCTTTTCGTCGAGGTGCTTGGGCAGCGTGTAGACGCAGCGGTCGTACTTCTTGTCCTTGTCGCCGTAGAGCTCGATCTGGGCCATGACCTGGTTCGTGAACGAGTTGCTCATCACGAAGCTGGGGTGGCCGGTGGCGCAGCCGAGGTTGAAGAGGCGGCCTTCGGCCAGCACGATCACCGAGTGGCCGTCGGAGAAGCGCCACTCGTCCACCTGCGGCTTGACGTTGATGCGCTTGATGCCGCGGATCTTGGCGAGGCCTGCCATGTCGATCTCGTTGTCGAAGTGGCCGATGTTGCCGACGATCGCGTTGTGCTTCATCTGGCTCATGTGAGCCGCGGTGATCACGTCGTAGCAGCCGGTGGCCGTGATGAAGACGTCGGCGGTTTCGACGACATCCTCCAGCGTGACGACCTGATAGCCTTCCATGCAGGCCTGCAGCGCGCAGATCGGGTCGATCTCGGTGATCACGACGCGCGCACCCTGGGCGCGCAGCGCCTGCGCGCAGCCCTTGCCGACATCGCCGTAACCCAGCACGACGCAGACCTTGCCGGCCAGCATCACGTCGGTGGCGCGCATGATGCCGTCGACGCAGGAGTGACGGCAGCCGTAGAGGTTGTCGAACTTGCTCTTGGTGACCGAGTCGTTGACGTTGATCGCCGGGAACAGCAGCTCGCCGCGCTCCTGCATCTGGTACAGGCGGTGGACGCCGGTGGTGGTCTCTTCCGTCACACCGCGGATGCCCGCGGCGATCTTGGTCCAGCGGTTGCCGTCCTGCTCAAGGCTCTTCTTGAGGCACTTCAGGAACTCGGTCCAATCCTCCGAGTCGGTCTTCTTGGGCGTCGGGACCTTCTTGGCCTTCTCGTACTCGGCGCCCTTGTGCACCATCATCGTGGCGTCGCCGCCGTCGTCGAGCAGCATGTTGGGGCCGCCGCCGTCAGGCCACAGCAGCGCCTGCTCGGTGCACCACCAGTATTCCTCCAGCGTCTCGCCCTTCCAGGCGAAGACCGGAATGCCCTTGGGGTTCTCGGGCGTGCCCTTGGGGCCGACCGCGATGGCGGCGGCGGCGTGGTCCTGAGTCGAGAAGATGTTGCACGAGGCCCAGCGCACCTGCGCGCCGAGATCGACCAGCGTCTCGATCAGCACGGCCGTCTGAATCGTCATGTGCAGCGATCCGGAGATGCGCGCGCCCTTGAGCGGCTTCTTGCCGCGGTATTCTTCGCGCAGGGCCATCAGGCCGGGCATCTCATGCTCGGCGAGCTCGATTTCCTTGCGGCCGAAGGCGGCGAGCGAGAGATCCTTGACCTTGAAGTCCGTGCTGGTCTTGTTCTGAGTGGGAGCCATGGAGGGTGTGCTTGAGGGGGATGAGTTCCGAAGAGGCGCTATCGACACTTTAACATGCGCGGCTCAAGGCCTTGCGGATGCGCCCGGGAGGCATACACCGTATGCCTCCCGGCAGGTTTTTCAGGCGAAATGCAGCGGCTTGACGCTGAGGATCTTCACCTTCAGCTGGCCTGAGGGCAGCTGGATGGAGAGTTCTTCTCCCTCGCGGCGGCCGAGCAGGCCGGCCGCCAGCGGAGCACGGTAGGAGACCACGTTGGCGCCCTCGCCGTTGCTGCCCTCCTCCGTGTCCCAGGGGCCGAGGATCGAGATCTCGGCCTCGCTGCCCTTGGCGACTTCCAGATAGCGCACGCGCGTGCCGGGGGAGATGAAGCCCTCCGAGAGGATGGCGTTCTCGATCAGCTCGACGTTGCGCAGCTCCTGCTCCATCTCGCTGGCGCGCGAAGTGAGGTTGCGCTGCTCCTCGATCGCGGACTCCCACTCGCTGTTCTCCGAGAGGTCGCCCATCGCGGCCGCCTTGCCGATGGCCTCGGTGTTGGCCGGGATCTTGACCTCCATGATGTGGCGCAGCTCGCCGCGACGGCGCTCCAGGCCCTTCTTGGTGGTCCAGGTGCGGCCGTCCTCCCAGAAGGCGTTGCCGCTGTCGGCGTTGGTCGCCACGGTGGGCTCGGCGCGCATGTAGATCTCGGTGAAGAGCGTGTCGATGTCCTCGTCGACGCCGCGCTTGATGGTGGTCTGCAGGCTGGTGAGCTGCTCGTGCGTGGCGCCCTTCAGCAGGCGGCGCAGCACGCAGTCCTTGTCCTTGCCCTTGGTGCCCACCAGAAACTGCACGAGGCGCTCCTGCGATGCGGCCGCGCTCGCTTCCTGCTTGCGATTGAGGAACAGATAGGTCGCGAGGCTCAGCAGAGCCTGAGCGCGTACCAGCGGCGGTTCGAGGCGGATGTTGAGCTTGTCCTCCTCGGCGAGGCGCGAGAGCGCCACGAAGGCATCCGGTGCGCGCAGCGGGCGCGTCAGCAGTTCCTTGTACTGCGCCGCCAGTTCGGAGGCCTTGCCTTCCTTCAGCAGGGCTTCGCACAAGGGGCGCGCGAGACCCGCAGGGGCGAACTTGAGTCCCTTGAGACCTTCGGCCACCCAGCTGTCCGTGCAGGAATCCTGCAACGCCAGCAGGCAGCGCTCCTGATCCTGCAGGCTCTCCAGCGAGCGGAACAGGTTCCACAGCGCCGGGGCCTGGGCCGGATCGGCCGGAGCGGGCTCCTGCAGCGCGCCCGCGAGAATGGCGAGCAGTTCCGGCGCGGCGGTGCCGCGCTCCTTGCGCAGGAGCAGCCATGCCGCCAGAGCGGTGGGGGACTTGGACTTCGACTCGCGCGTGCGCTCTTCGAGCACGTCGAGCAGCATGCCGCGCAGCGCGGGGTCCTTCGTGCTGCCGAGCTGATCGCGCACGCGCGCGAGCACCATCGCCAGCGTCGGCAGGTTGCCCACCGAGCGACGCAGGTCCTGCATGGGATCCATTTCGGCGTGCAGCAGCATGATCTCGCCCTTCGCGGGGCTGCCGATCACGCGGAACCACGGGCTGGTTTCCGCTAGCTTGCGCGCCTTGCGCCACCAGCCCGAGAAGCTCGAGCCATCGACGCCGATCTGCACCATCGCGTTCTTGATCGCGTTGTTGTTGGCGCGTCCGGAATAGCGCATCAGGATCGCCTTGAGCACATCGAGCGGCTCGTCCTTGATGGCCTTCTTGAGAGCCTCGGCATCGCGGAAGTGACGCGCGCGCAGGTCCTCCTCGGGCAGCGTCTCGAAGATCTCGACCGCGCCCTGCAGCGGGAAGCGATCGCGGCGGTTGGCCTTGAAGCGCACCTGAATTTCCAGCGACTCGGTGTGCAACTCCTCGATCTCGCCGACGCCCCAGCCGCCCGGATGGAACAGCAGGTTGCCCTTCTGCATCCAGATCAGCCGCTCGAACTGCGTCCAGGCGCGACGGCCGTCGCCCTGTCCGGGCAGCAGGCCCGAGATCTGCGTGTAGTGCGCGTACCAAGGCTGCGCGCCCCAGGCCTGCGCTGCATGCTCGATCAGCACCGGCAGCAGTTCGGCGGATGCTCCGCCGGCGACGGCCGTGCCCAGCACGCGAGCAGCATCCGCGCTCCGACCGGACTTGCCCAGTTGCGCGGCATGCTCGCGCACGGTGGCGAGGGCGCGCGGCAGGCGCTTCTTTTCGCCGAGCACGCGCAGTGCGAGGACGAGGTCATCGACCGGACCTCCGGACTTGATCAACTCAGACCAAGCTTGATCGAAGTCTTGCCACTTCTCTTGGGCGACGAGGAGGGTGAGGCTCATGGCGGTGGGCTCTGCGCCGCAGGGCGCGGGATGGCGCCGGAGGGCGCTGGATTTGTTGCGATCGGACGAAGGCGCCCCCGCTCGCCGTTTTTGCGGCGGAGCGAGGGCGCTGATTGAGCCAACAGAATGGCCTATTTCGGCCCGCGGTTCCAGTCCCTGCGGGCGGGGAAAAGGCCCGCGCAGGTGCCCGCGCAGGTGGCCCGAGCTAGTCGACGGCCAGCAGGGCTCCCTTGAGGTAGCGCGAGCGGGCGAAATCCGGCCGCTGGGGGTGGTCCGGACCGGCTCCGAGCACCTCCAGCAGGCGCACCTCGCGCCCGGCCCGGCGGGCGGAGAAGAACACCATGCCCAGGAAGGTCGGCAGGTCGACCGCCCCGGAGCAGGAGAAGGTGAACAGCAGCCCGCCCGGGCGCACCACTTCTAGCGCCAGCGTGTTGAAGTCGCGGTACTTCACCATCCCTGCCTCGAGGTTGGCCTTGTTCGTGACCAGCTTGTGCGGGTCGAGCACCACCAGCGAGGGCCGCTCGGTCTTGGCGCGCTCGGCGCGCAGGAAGTCGAAACCATCGGCGTGCACGCACTCGACCGGCAACTGATTGCGTGCGGCAGCGCGCTGCGCGCGCGCCAGCGCTTCTTCGTCCAGGTCCACGGCGCGCACGCGCCGTGCGCCTGACTTGGCGGCATGCATCGAGAAGCCGCCGAGGTTGCAGCACACATCGAGCACATCCTGACCGCGCGCGTACAGGCCCACCTTGAGCCGGTTTTCGCGCTGATCGCAGAACCAGCCGGTCTTGTGGCCCGCGGCCGGCAGCACGGGATATTCCAGCCCGCTCTCGTTGATCCACAACTCCTCGGCCTGCGGTTCCTCCTCGGGCTCAAAGTCCTCCGACGATCGCACGCTCTTGGGCACGCGGTGGTGCACCGCGAGGCCGGGGTAGAGCTCGTTCAGCACGCTCTCGATCTCGCGGCGCAGCCGCCAGAAACCCAGCGCGTGGTATTCGCAGACCAGCACCGCGCCCAGCTTGTCGATCACCAGCCCCGAGAGGTCATCGCCCTCGGCGTGCACCACGCGCCAGGCCTCGGTGCGCTCGGGCAGACGCAGCGTCTTCTTGCGCAGTCGGTCCGCCGACGCGATGTGCCGCAGCAGGAACTCGCGCACGTTGCGCAGATCGCTGCGCTTGCCGCGCGACAGGAGGCGCAGGCGGATGTCTGAACGTGAATTGAACAGTGCGTGACCGACGAAGCGGCCGGAGCGGTCCTCGACC
>Ga0209668_10001253_pt1 | contig 10809 bp, 8 predicted proteins | sample FrelakmetPLP11PL_FD_187150 | JGI IMG/M metagenome (GOLD analysis project Ga0209668, IMG submission 187150) | Freshwater lake sediment microbial communities from the University of Notre Dame, USA, for methane emissions studies - PLP11 PL (SPAdes)... | ecosystem: Environmental > Aquatic >... | reverse complement strand
CCGCGGAGGGTCTTCGAGAAGCTGGAGTGAACGGGAGCAGAGGTCCGCATCGCGGGGCGATTCTCGCCACCGCGGCTGCGAAAATCAACTCCAGTTGTTCAGCAGGATCGCGAGATCGGCCGCGTCGGTGTTGCCGCTGCCGTCGATGTCGGTGGATCCGGTGGTTCCCCAGCCGTTCAGGAGCGACGCGAGGTCCGCACCGTTCACGAGGCCGTCGCCGTCAAGGTCGCCCGGAATCGTGTTCGCCGTGCAGTCGATGTTCGTGATGCGGAAGTCGTCGATCGCAGCCTCGACAAGCGACCCGGTCGCGAGGTCGCGCGCCACGAAGCGCACGCGGACGCTCGCCGTCGGCGTCACGAAGTCGCGCACGCGCCACTGATGCCGCGACCAGGTGTTGTTGCTGACCGCCACGTCGGCGAGCGTCACCCAGGTGACGCCGTTGTCGTTCGAGATCTGAATGGGCATCGAGTCCGCGTTCGGCGCACCGCCAAGGTTGTTCGAGTACCAGTACCAGTACTCGATCTGGGGCTCGTCGAACGAGGTCAGGTTGAAGGCTGGGGACAGTAGCGTCGTGGCGCCTCCGTCGACATCCGCGGCGCCATCGGTCCCTCCGACCGCACCGTTGCCGGTCACCCAGCAGAGCGTGCCGGCATCCGAGTGATCGTTCTCAGGCTGCGCGATCGTGGCCACCGGGTCCACCCGCACCCACAGGCCCGAGGTCGCGGTGTCGCCTGCGACGCCTCCGACCCAGCCGTCCGCCGCCTCGAACGAGGTGCTGACGACGGTGTCCTGCGAGACCACCGACAGCACCGTACGCGTTGCGGTGTCGAACGCGGGCTCGCCGGCGGTGTTCCGGATCTCAAAGCGGTAGGTCGCCGTCGAGAGGCAGGGCACCGCGGGGAATGTGCCGCGGTAGGTGTTGCCCGCCACGAGGCTCATGCTCGATGTCGCGCTTCCCGCCGGCGGCCAGGTCACGGTCATGGTGGCGGTCGACGGATTCAGCGTCTGGCCGGATGCCGCGGTGATCGCGACATCGACCGTGCTCCCACCCTGTGGCAGGATGGTCGCCGGGGGATTCGCAACCGCGTAGGTCGCCACCGGCTGCGCGACGGTCCAGACGAAGAGTCCGCGCTCGATGTCGCTGCCGATCACGGTGCCGCTCGGGAAGAACGGCCAGATGTTCCAGAGCCCGTTGAAGTTCGCGGTATCCGAGCCGGGATAGGTGTCGAAGAACGCCACCTCCGGCGGATTCGTCCGGCTCACCGCAAGGTCGAACACGCGGAAGCCCGACCGATAGTTCGCCTCGTAGAGCTTGGTGCCCTTCACGAACAGGTTGTGACCGACCGCGGCGTTGCCGTTGTTGAACGCGCCGACATAGGTGGGAGCCGAGAGATTCGACACATCGAGGACGATCGTCGTGGTGACGGTGACCGTCGCGCCCTCGTCGAGCTCGTCGTTGATGTAGAAGTACTGCTGCTGCTCGTCGAGCCACCCCTGGTGGCAGTAGCGGGCGTTCGGATAGGTGATGTAGGCGAGCTGGATGGGATTCAGCTTGTTGGTGACATCGACGATGTAGAGGCCAGTGTTGACATTGCCGGTGTTCAGGCCACCGCAGCAGAACGCGATCTGACGGCCCGCGTACGGACCGCTCGTGAAGGTCTTCACCTGCGCCTCGTGGACATACACCGAGCTCCACGCGCCGACATAGGCCGGCGCCGCGGGGTTCGAGAGGTCGTACATGCGAAGCCCGGTGGCTCCGCCGCCGGCCCGGTAGAGGAAGCCGCTTGTCTCGTCGAGGGCGAGGGTGTGCGTGGCGGCGGTCGTGGTCGTCGGATCGGTCACGGTGCCGATCAGGGCGACCGTGCCGTCGATGTGCAGCCGGCCGAGGTTCATGACCTGGATGCCGCTGCCGGCCTCGCTGGCCGCGTAGCAGTAGCCGTTGTAGCAGCGGACATCGCGCCACAGGCTCGTCGGCCCCGTGATGAACGCCTTGAGCGTGGCGGCTCCCGGGCTCGAGATGTCGACGAACGCGGTGCCGCTCGAGAGACCGATGACGGCGAACTCCGCGCCGTTGGGCGCGACATAGCCCCAGCAGGAGTTGCCGCTGGTCGCCGCGGCCGAAAGGTCGGCGAGGGGCAGCCAGCTGCGGAGGATCACCCCGTTCGAGTCAAACACCCCGGCGACGGACCCTTCGATGGCATTTCCGTCAACCTCGCGCCATCCCGGGCCTCGGTACGGCTTCTGTCGGTCGCGGACCTTGGCGTCGTCATGCGCGGACGCGACTCCCGCAACGGCGGCGAGGGCGAGCGCAGACACGAGGAGACGGGCATTGCGGAACTTCTTGCTGGGTTGCATTTCGGATCGTCCTCAGGGTCCTCAGGGGGCAGCCCCGCCGGGGGGCCGGCGTGGTTTCTGGAACATACCCCGAGGTTCGTCTCGCTCCCCTTCGATCCCCGAACTCGGGGACAGAAAGATCGCAGTTACCGCCCCGGGGGGGCGGGGTGGGTACGCAAGGATGGTTCAGGCGGATTCGTCCACCACTCCGCTTCGTCGGATTTCGCCGGCGTCAGTGCCTCGAGAAAGGCCACGAGGTCCGCCCGGCCGGCCTCGCCGAGCTCAAGCGGCACGAGGACCGACTCGCCGTGATGGCCGACCGGCGACGCTCCCTCCAGCGTGTCGTAGAAGCGGACCACATCGGCGAGCGTCGCGAAACGGCCGTCGTGCATGTACGGGGCGGTGAGCGCCACACCGCGGAGAGGCGGCGTGCGGAACTGCCCGAAGAGCTCGCCTGTCCGCCGGAGTCCGCGGACCATGCTCGCCTTGGGTGAGGCCGGGGCGTCGCTGAATGGCCCGGCGCTGTTCATCGGATTCCGCTGCAGAAAGTCGATCGCAGCCAGGCGCGCAGGGTCTTCCGCGACCTTTCCATTGGCACCCGCGAGCCCCAGCGCATGGAACTCCTCGTCCGTGAAGCTCGGACCGCGGTGACACTGATAGCAGCCCCCCTTCGAGACGAAGATTGCAAGCCCGCGCCGCGCCGCCGGGCCCAGCGCGTCCAGTCCGGCGGAGCCGGCGGGAGCCTCCACGCCCTCGAGCGCGGCCACGAATCGGTCGATCGGCGCAGTGCCGGAGACGATCCGGCGCTGGTAGGCGCCGAGCGCCTTGAGGATGTTCGTCAGCGTCCCGTCGTCCGGTGTGCCCGGGAACGGACCGAACGCGCGCTCGTAGCCCTCGCGCAGCGTCGCGTCCTCCTTCACCAGCGCGAGAACGGCGTCGCGCGAGCCGCCCATTTCGGCAGGATGCTCGATCGGACTCAGCGCCTGCGACCAGAGCGAGTCAAACTTCCCATCCCAACCGACCCAGCGGCGGCGCGCCGCATCGACCACGGTGGGCGCGTTGCGCGTGGAGAGCCCGATCCCCTGTGCGAGCGGCTTTCCGTCGGTGAAGTACCGGACGGGGTCGTGGCAGGTCGCGCACGAGACGCCCTTCGGCGAGAGCCTCGGCTCGAAGAAGAGCCGGTGGCCGAACTCCGCGGCGGCGGCGCTGTCAGCGTGTCGGTTCGTCGGATCGGCTGCGAGTGCGGGCAGCGGCGACATGCGGGCGATCCGCGCGACTTCGTCGTCGGTCAGCTGCGCCAGCTCCGCGGGGAGTCGGTCTCGGGCGATCGTGTTCGGCGCCTGAGCGGCCGCCGGCGCGCTTCCAAGCGCGAGGATCACGACCCAGGCCACGCGAAGGGTGCTACTCCACATCGACGAACCACTGGGTGCGCTCGGCAACCCCAGCCTCCTCAATGTCGATCGACAGCACCCATCGGCCCGGCATGTGAAGGAGCATCCCGGACGCGCGGACGATCTCGCCTTCGGGCGATCGCCCAAGCCGCTCCACGAGCGGAACGAGGTTCATCCCGTGTCCGTGATGCGGCATCTCGGCGTCGACCGTGAAGGTCGCGGCGTTCGGGAGCGCGCGGCCATCGCACCGGCGCACCGCGAATCGGATGTCGAAGGGCTCCGCATCGGGGATCGCACCGCCAACCGGTTCCCATCGCACGGCATAGGTCCCGTCGGCAGACCGTGCCTCCACTGCAGACACCGAGAGCGAAGGCTGCGGCGCAAGCGGCTCAGAGGAACCGCCGCATCCGGCAACCAGCAGGGCAAGCACTCCAAGCGCGCGCGTCCGGTCGGCGCTCATGACTCCCCTCCCCCAGTGCTCGGAGCGGCGCCCGGCGATCCGCGTCGCTTTCGGTCGAAGTAGCGCCCCATGCTCCCGGTCAGGTTCCAGGTGAAGCCGTCGCCGAAACGCTGGAACCGGTGGTTCCCCCGGTCGACCACGATGAGGCCCTTCGGGCTGGCGCAGATCGCGTGCGGCTCGAAGAACTGCTCGTCGAGCTCGCCCCGTTCCCCCACGACGCGCGCATCGCCTGACGGCGTGCCGACCACGCACGCGTCGCGGGCGGCGTCGGAGACGACGAGTGACCCGTCTGGCGCGAACGCAACGCCCGTGGGCCGGATGAACCCGATCCCGCCGAGCGCGGCGAGCTCGGACCACGCGCCGGCGGTATCCCGGAGGTAGACCCGCCGTGCGACCGGATCCGCGACTGCCGCAACTCCGTCCGGCCGAAGCGCAAGCTCGACCGGCCAGCGCGACGAATCCGGAAGTCGCTCGACGGCGCCCGTGCGATCCGGGTCGAGGCGCGGCCCTGCTCGGAGGATGGTGCGTTCACGCGCGTCGAGCAGCACGACCCGAGGACCGGCGTCGGCCGCTCCACGGTCGCGCGGCGCTGGCTCGAACGCGATGTCGGTGATGATGGGGTCGCGTTCGCGCCCGAGCAGCGCGAGGTCCATGGACCGAACCAGCCGCGGCATGAACATGTCGAGCCCGGGAGGCTTCTCGCGATCCCAGACGGTCTCGAACACCTCGAGGCGGTTTCGCCCCCGGTCCGCAACCCACACGCGAGCGGTGCCCGGCTCCACCGCAACCGCGGAGACCTCGGTGAACCGAAGGGACATGGCGCCCAGTCCGCCGATGACGGCCATGTGGATCGGCGGCGTCGTGCGGGCGTCGAGCAGCGCCACGCCCTGGGACTCGGTGTCGACGAGCACCAGCAGGTCTTCCGCGCACGCGACCTCGGTGCCGAAGTGGCTCGTGATGAACTCGTAGCCTCCCACCGCGTCAGGCGGGTTGGGCTCGGGCTTGAGATCGAAGAGCTGCACCCGGTCCTCGAACGGCTCTGCGACCGCGAGCCGTGCGCCGTCGGGCGAGACCGCCACGCTCCGCGGATAGTGGATCCGTCCCTCGCCCTGCCGCGGGAAGAGCGCGTGCATCCCGAAGAAGCTCACGAACGCGCCGTCGACGGAGAGGACCTGCACGCGGTGGTTGAGTTCGTCCGCCACCACGAGGCAGCGCCCGCCTCCGGCGCGCTCGAGGATCGCGACATCGCACGGCGAGTTGAACTGCCCGGGACTGGTCCCGCGCTCGCCAATGATGCGGGGCGTTCGGTCGAGTGCCCCGCCAGCGTCGGCGGCGAAGTGCGCGATCCGGTTTGCAAGCCGGTCTGCGACGAAGACCGAACCGTCCGAGGCGACATCGAGCCCGTGCGGCTCGCGGAGGACGCCCTCGCCGAGCCGCACGAGTTCCCGTCCGTCGCGCGCAAGCAGGAAGACGCATCCGAGGCAGGCGTCGCTGACAGCCAGGTCCTCGCCGCGCCAGGCGACGCCCGTGGCGTGCCTCAGGGCCCCGGTCACGACGACGGGCCCTGCTCCCGGCGAGACGATCACCACGCGGCCGGCGAGATCCGCGATCGCGATGGTCCCATCGTCCGCGACATCGACATCCGCCGCACATCCAGTCGATCCACCTGCGATCACGGCCTCCGCGCCGTCGGCGTCCACCGCGACGACATCGCCCGCGCCCGGCGGCGACTCCGGGGTCGCGACGAGCACGCGCGGCGATCCCGACGGACCGGGCGCAGTGAACGCGACCGCGCAGGCCCCGTGCAGCCGATCGATCGTCGCGGTGTGATCGGCGCCCCTCGGGCAGTCGCCGACGACGATCGCCACCGAGCAGCACGCCGAGCGCCACGCCGAGGTCACGAGTGAGGACATGCTCCGAGTGTAGCGATCGCGTTGACGGACTTGCTACCTTCCCGCGCCATGTCGACGCATGCAGATCACGGAGACACCCAGCAGCCGATGCAGCGGCTGACCCGCGCCGTCGCCGTCGTGGGCTCGCTCGCGCTCCTCGCGGCGCTCGTGCTCGCGCCGCACGGCGACGCGGGCGCACACCCGGTCGGCGAGCTCTGGTGGATCGGCGTGCTCCCGTTCGCAGGCCTGCTCGGTGCGATCGCGGTGTTCCCGCTGCTTCCGCCGATCGCCCACTGGTGGCACTCGAACCTGAACCGGTATGTCGTCTCGCTCGTCGCCGCGGGACTGGCGCTCGCGTACATCGGCCTCGACTCCGGCGCGGTGGGCGTCGGCAACGCACTGCACCACGCGGTGCCAGGCGAGTATGTCCCGTTCATGTGCCTGCTGTTCGCGCTCTATGTCATCGCGGGCGGGCTGCGCATCGAGACCCCGTTCGACGGCCACCCGCGCGAGAACCTCTCGCTCCTCGCCGTCGGCGCGCTCCTCGCGAGCTTCGTCGGCACGACCGGCGCGGCGATGGTGCTGATCCGGCCGCTCCTCGAATCGATCCGCCGGCGCCGCTACCAGGCGCACTCGGTGATCTTCTTCATCTTCATCGTGTGCAACTGCGGCGGCTGCCTGCTGCCGATCGGCGATCCCCCGCTCTTCATGGGCTACCTGCGCGGCGTGCCCTTCGGGTGGACGCTCTCGCTCTGGAAGGAATGGCTGATCGTGAACGGGCTGCTGCTCGTCGCGTACGCCGCGATCGACTCGTGGCTGCACCGGAAGGAGCGGCGCGAGATCCAGCGGGCCGACGACCACCGGCGCTTCCGCATCGAGGGCGCCGCGAACATCCCGCTGCTCGCGGCCGCGATCGCGGCGGTCGCGCTCGTGGTGCCGGGCACACCGCTGCCGGGCACGGAGTGGAACGCGCCCGCGTTCCTGCGCGAGGGCATTCTGCTCGCGCTGTGCGCGGCGAGCTGGAGGCTCACGCCGAGGTCCGTGCGGCAGGCGAACCGCTTCGAGTTCGGCGCGATCATCGAGGTCGCCGCGATCTTCATCGGGATCTTCGTCTCGATGCAGACGCCGCTCGCGGTGCTCTCGGCGAAGGGCGCGGAGCTCGGGATCTCGTCGCCGATCGCCTTCTACTGGGTGACGGGCGCGCTCTCGAGCTTTCTCGACAACGCGCCGACCTATGTCGTGTTCTTCGAGATCGCGAAGACGCTGCCCCACGCGCCCGACGAGGCGTATGTGGCGCTTGCCACGGGCGAGATCCGCGCGGACCTGCTGACGGCGATCTCGCTCGGCGCCGTCTTCATGGGCGCCAACACCTACATCGGCAACGGGCCGAACTTCATGGTGAAGGCGATCGCGGAGGGCGAGGGCGTGAAGATGCCGAGCTTCTTCGGCTACATGGCGTGGTCGGTGGGGATCCTCGTGCCGCTGCTCGCGTTGGCCGAGGTCTTCTTTCCCTGAGGTCTTCTTTCCCTGAGCGGATTGCGTCGGCGGGCGCTCACTCGCCCGGGATCACCACCGAGGCGATCGAGCCCTCCCACGGGCTCGACGCGCTCGCGTGGAGCTTGCGCCCGATGCGCCCGCTGCGCAGGCCGTGGTAGCCGGATTCGAGCGCGAGGCGCATGGCGTGTGCCATCCGGACCGGGTCCTGCGCGTGCGCGATGCCCGTGTTCAGGAGCACGCCGTCCGCGCCGAGCTCCATGGCGAGCGTGATGTCGCTCGGGGTGCCGACGCCGGCGTCGACGATCACGGGGTACGACGGCTCGCCGCCGGAGGACGCGACCTTCAGCAGCTCCAGGATGAGCTGGATGTTGGCGGGGTTGGCCACGCCGCGCCCCGAGCCGATCGGGCTTCCTGCGGGCATGACGCTGGCCGCGCCGGCGTCGCGCAGGCGGACGGCCATGATCGGGTCGTCGCTCGAGTAGCAGAGCACGGTGAACCCGTCCTTCACCAGCTCGCGGCAGGCCTCGAGCGTGCCGACGGGGTCCGGAAGCAGCGTCTTGCGGTCGCCGAGGACCTCGAGCTTCACCCAGCCCTTGCCGGGATTGTCGACCGAGTCGAGGATCTCGCGGCCGAGCCGGGCGACGCGCACCGCGTCGTCCGCGCTGAAGCAGCCGGCCGTGTTCGGCAGGATCGTGTACCGCTCGAGGTCGAGGAAGTCGAGAAGCGAGCGGCCCGCGGCGTCGACGAGGCGCTCGCGGCGCACGGCGACGGTGACGACATCGCAGCCGCTCGCGTCGAGCGCGCGCTGCATGGTCTCGTAGTCGCGGTATTTTCCGGTGCCCGTGACGAGGCGGCTCTTCAGCTCGAATCCGGCGATCCGGAGCGGAGGCAGTGGGAACGGATGGGTGCTGGTCGTGGTCATGTCGTGGTCTCAGCCGCCGCCGACGAGGGTCACGATCTCGATCGAGTCGCCGGGTGCGACGCGACGCTCGGCGAGCTCGCGCCTCGGGACGACGCGTCGGTTGACCTCGACAGCGAACGCCCGGGCGTTCGGAAGGGTCCGCGCCACGAGGTCCGCAAGCGTGGTTCCGGCGACGACCGCGTGCGGCCGTCCGTTGAGTTCGATCGTGAGTTCCTCGGTCGGGGTCACGGGCGCGATGCTACGCGCGATCGGCCGGGCGTACACTCCGCGCCGTGCAAATCCGCGCATCCATCCGCCCCCTGATCTTCCTGCTGCCTGCGGCCACGCTGCTCCTCGCGGGCTGCGAGCGGCCGGAGTACGACACCTCCACGCCCGACGCGCTGCTCGACTCGGTGCAGCGGGCGGTGAAGGACGGCAGGCCCGAGGACCTTCCGCAGTTCATCGAGATCGCCGCACGCGACATCACCTTCGACGACGGCGTGACCGAGGCGAGCGCCATCGGCGATGTGAAGGGAAAGCTCTCCGACATGCTCGGCCAGCTCGGCCGCGTCTCCCGCAAGCTGAAGAGCCGCTACGGGAAGGACCTTTCGAAGGTCAAGACGCAGGCGGAGAAGCTCTCCGACCGGTTCGGCTTCGGGCCGATCGTCGAGCGCGCGGTGACGGATCCGTTCGCCTTCCTCGATGAATCGCGTCCCAAGCTCTCCGCCGAGGACCTCGGCGACGGGACGGCCGCGCTTCTCTACGACGACAAGCCCGTCGCGGGCGGCTTCGTCGCGCTCGCCGAGACCGACGAAGGCTGGCGCGTCACGGTCCCGATCGAACTCGTGCAGTCGAACGAATACTGGCCGCAGACGCGGCACGAGTGGGCGGTCCTCGCGAGCCTGATGCTCGGGATCGAGAACTCGCTCACGATGTTCGAGGGAGAGCTCGACGCAGGCAGGTTCAAGTCCCTCGACCAGGCGAGCGAGCGCGTCGGCCGGCTGCTGGGCGAGAGCGTGATCGTGCAGAGCGTGATCTACGCGTCGATGAAGGGCAAGAAGTAGCCGTGCCCGCACGCGCGGAAGCGAGCAACAGCCGCGAACCGCGGTCAGTTGCGAGCGCTGGAGCCACACGGGGCGCCCGCACGCGCCAAAGCGAGCAAAGGCCGCGAACCGCGGCCAGTTGCGAGCGCTCCACTAATGCTCGACCCGGTGCCCGAGGTACCGCGAGACCTCGGCGACCTTCGCGGCGACCGTCGCGCGGTCCCGCGCCTCGAGGTTGAGCCTCAGCAGCGGCTCGGTGTTCGACAGGCGGATGTTCGCCCACCAATCGCCCGCGTCGATCGAGAGTCCGTCGAGCTCCGCGGTCCTGGCCTTCGGATACGCGGCCCTGAGCGCGGCGAGCGCGCCGAGCTTGTCCTCGTTCTCGAAGTTGATCTCGCCCGACTGGGCGTAGCGCACGCACGGCGCGATCAGCTTCGAGAGCGGCTTCCGCGCCGAGGCGAGCGCCGTCACCACCGCCGCGAAGGTCCGCGCGCCCGAGTCCGTGTTCCACATGTCGGCGAAGTAGAAGTGCCCGCTCAGTTCGCCGCCGATGACTCCCGCCTGCTCCGCAAGCTTCGCCTTCATGAACACATGCCCCACGCGGCTCTCGACCGGAACGCCGCCGTGCTCGCGCACGATCTCCGGCACGCTGCGCGAGCTCCGCAGGTCGTAGACGACCGCGGCTCCGGGCCGCTTCGCGAGCGCGTCCTGCACGAGCCAGGCGAGCAGCAGGTCGCAGCCGATCGGCGCGCCCGTCTCGTCGAGCGCGATGCAGCGATCGGCGTCGCCGTCGAAGCAGAAGCCGGCGTCGAAGCCGCCCTTGGCCATGACGGCCTGCAGGTCGCGGAGGTTCGACTCGACAAGCGGATTCGGCTCATGGACGAATTCGCCGGAGCTGTTGTCGAAGTGGATCGGCTCGATCGTGAGGCCCTTGATTCCTCCGAAGACGCGCGGCAACATCGTGCCGGCCATGCCGTTCGACGCGTCGACGGCGATGCGGAGCGACCGCTCTCCCGAGAGCACCCTCGGGTCGATGAACGAGCGGAGGTGCGCGGCGTAGTCGGACCAGAGGTCGCGCGTCTCCTCAAGTCCGCCGAGGCGCGGCGCCTTCTCGGTCTCGACGAGCGCGGCAAGGCGCTGGATCTCGCCGAGGCCGGTGGCCTGGCCCACGGGCTTCGCGTGCCGGCGTGAGATCTTGAACCCGTTGTAGTGGGCCGGATTGTGCGACGCGGTGACCTGGATGCCGCCCGCGCACGCGAGGTGGTTGATCGCGAAGTAGACGAACGGGGTG
>Ga0209668_10001252_pt1 | contig 10811 bp, 7 predicted proteins | sample FrelakmetPLP11PL_FD_187150 | JGI IMG/M metagenome (GOLD analysis project Ga0209668, IMG submission 187150) | Freshwater lake sediment microbial communities from the University of Notre Dame, USA, for methane emissions studies - PLP11 PL (SPAdes)... | ecosystem: Environmental > Aquatic >... | reverse complement strand
TAACTGAAGTTAGTTCGCACTAATAAAGCATGAGCTAAATTTACTTTATTCAAGTTTACTCCTTGGAGATTTGCACCCCGGAGGTTTTCTCCTAGTAGATTTGCAGCACTAAGATCAATTTCAATTTGGGAATTTTTGTTTCTCCATTCTATCCAAGTAACTGCTCCTGATCGTAATATATTGAGATGTTGTTGATTTGCCATTTTTTGCTCCTTTAGGACTTACGCAAGTTTCACATTTAATATTTCTTGTAGGGTGCGTCAGACTCGATTATGGGGTAAGAATAAACAGATTTTTAACATTTGACGCACCCTACTAATATGTTAGTTGCGTCAATCTTGTTCCTTATTCGTTACGCTTACCTTGGGAATTTTCCCTTCCAGGTGAGTTGTCAATTGCGGCTAAAGCGCCCGCTGCTCCTGCTAAAATATCTTGTTCTGAGCCACCTAAATAAAGTCTGCCAAAACTACCGACAGCTTGAACTTCGAGGATGTTAATTTGCGCTGCTTTTTCTGCTTCATTGGCTGCTAATGCTGCATAAGCGGCTGGTTCAACTTCCAATACATAGAGGGTTTGTCCTGCTAGTAGGAGTTGTCCTCGTCGGGTACGGTTAATAAGTTGGGTTTGGTAAGCGTCAATATTGCGGATAATTTGGCTAGAGACTACGCGAGGTTTAATACATTCCTCTTTTTTGACCCCCAGGAACGCCAAAATCGCATCTCCAGCGGCTCGTGTTTCCCCTTGAGAGCCAGAATGGACTTCTAATAGTCCATATAGCCGTTCTACTACTTGCACTCCAGGACGAACGGAAGCGGATTTCAGGGCTACGTCCGTAATCTTGTTGATTTCGATACCAGGGGAAATTTCAATCCATAGGGATGTATCCCCCGGTAATGGTAAGAAACCCTGGGCTACTGTTCCCATGTATGCGGCGTGTTGAGGTTGCAGATTGTCTAGAAATACGAAACTGCGTAGTTCTATGCCCAAAGTCTTAATTCTCCAGTCATGAGGGTAAACATTTTGGATTGAGATTGATTTAGATCCCCGACTTCTTCGAGAAGTCGGGGATCTGCAATATATGAGTTTACCGTTAAAGTGGACTGGTTTGCTAATTGGTGATGATTAATTCTTCGGCTGGAGGATGTTTGATTTATAAGTATTAATAGGAAATAAGTCAGCCTGAAAGTAAAAATATTTGGGATTAGATATTTTAGATGCACCAAAAGGGTTTTATTTTTCTGAGACTTTTATGAGATTACGGCATCTTTGATTTTTCGCTTTTTCAAGAAATTTGACATAAATGGCCGCTCAAAAAATAAGTAGAAACAGTAGGCGATAATCAGTGAAATTACCGTACCCAGTAAATAACATCCGGCGGCAAACATATCTGGTGAGATTGGTAAGTAAAACAGGAAGTAACGCACAAAAACTAACACTGGTCCATGAGTGAGATAGAGACTATAGGAAAATGTTCCCAGAGCGATCGCTAAAGGATGTTGTAAAATCCGTAGGATTAAAGATGGTTGTTTGTCTTCTATTATTGACTTGGTTAAGGAAATAAATAGGCAAGCAAATGCTAAACCGGCGAAAGTTTGATTAATCCATATATGCAGTCCTAGCCGTCGCCATTCAGTGATGACAGCAAGACAGGTAAAAATAATAGCTAACCAACCCCAAGGTAAAGAATTTCTGAGGGCTACTAACTGGGGTTTTCGGGAAAATCCAATATCTGCCGCTGCCATTCCTAAACAGAATATACATAAAAACCAAGGATTGGCTGATTCAAGTAATCCATTCGACAAATATACAGGAGTTAAACCAATTAAAAAGGTAATAATCACAACTCCAAATAATCCCAACTGTCGCCATATAGGTAATAAAAATAGCGGAAATAAAAAGTATATTTGCCATTCTGTAGCGACAGTCCACATGGGTGGGTTAATAGTTAGATATGAGTTGCTGTCAAGATTATGAACTATGAGCAGTTTTAGCAAGACATCCATCCAAGAAAATCTGGGAGAAAATGCTCCTAATCCAGCTTCTGCATTCCATTGAAAATCGGTAAATTTTTCTAAACCCAAGATAATTGCTGTTAATAGTAAACAGATCAATAGTATTATATAGTAGGGTGGTAAAATTCGCCGCGATCGCTTCTTAATATAATTCATGAAACTTCCTGATAACTGACCATTTTGAGAACGCGCTACTGGCAGCATCAAAACATAACCAGAAAGAACAATGAAAATTACAACACTAAATTCACCATATTTCATGGTTTCTGCAAATAATGACCACAGTATAGGCAATTGTCCTCCAATTGATGGTTCAATATGTACGAGGACAATATATAAAGATGCCAATCCCCTCAGTCCATCTAAATAAGGAAGATGAAGTCTCTTTTCGACGGGTTTTTCAATCATTTGAATCATGCAACTAATCTCCTAAGTAGGTTGGCGTTGAAAATTGTCGTTATAGGAAGGCAAGAGGCAAGAGTAAAGAAGTTTTCCGCGATTTTACGTTTCTTTACACGGTTTGGTTTTATTGTGTTCACCTACTTATGCTATTTTTGTGTGGATGTTTCTTCTCTATTTGCATTTTGGAGTTGCAAATTATCAAGAAGAAATATAATATAAAGTTTTCTAAGCATTTGCGAAACTCACAACAAGTTGAGGACTTATACAAAAGTCAATAAATATGAATAATCCAGACAATAAATAACACTAAAAAAGAGGGTCTTAGAGATTTTCTGTTTAATTATAAAGTTCTCAAAAGGACTCTTTAATAGGAGTTATTTAATTGTTGTAAATTACCATACAAAAGATGCTGTACTTGATTTGTAACTAAATTTGGCAATCCGCTGTATGTATTTGTTGGAAAATCACAGCAAATACTTTTTCATATTTGGAACTAATAAATACTTCCCTGATTACTATAACGGTTTCCTTACAGCTAATTTTTAGAATATACTGCTGTTGTCATCATAGTATGTCAATAAAATTTACTTATGCACTCTTTGTATAAAACGCTTTTATTGTGACATCAATAATGTCCTTTTCATATCCTAAAAGAAAGTTACAAAATAAATATCAAGTAATAATAAAGTTTAAATATAAATTATAAAGATTTAGTTTCTGATCTGTTCCCTGTTCCCTTCTTTTGTAAAAACTGTATCTGTGATGACAACTTTAATTTTCCGAAATATATTTTTCATTACAGCTTTAAAAAAAAATAATAGCGACAATGGGGGGCAGAAGAAATGATTGTTTATTTATTTGCTCTTGTGAAATAATGGTAGCTATCTCAGAGAACGTTCAGAACCGATTAACTATACAAACTGTAGAAATTGCCCCTAACACTACTGCGATTCGTTCTCTTGACTGGGATCGGGATCGTTTTGATATTGAATTTGGTTTACAAAATGGTACAACCTATAATTCATATTTGATTAGAGGTGAACAAACAGTTTTAATTGATACTTCTCACCAGAAGTTTCGTGAACTATATTTAGAGACTCTCAAGGGTTTAGTTAATCCTAAAACGATTGATTATATCATTGTTAGCCATACTGAACCTGATCATAGTGGCTTAGTAGAAGATATTTTACAGTTAGCACCTAGAGCGACTGTTTTAGCTTCTAAAGTGGCTTTGCAATTTTTGGAAGGTTTGGTACATGAACCTTTTTCTAAGCGAATTGTCAAAAGTGGCGATCGCATCAAAATTGGTCAAGATCATGAAATAGAATTTGTCAGCGCGCCGAATTTACACTGGCCAGATACTATTTTTAGCTTTGATCGCCAAACCCAAGTTCTTTACACTTGTGATGCGTTCGGAATGCACTACTGTGATGATCGCACTTTCGATGAAGATTTAGAAGCAATTGAAGCTGATTTTCGCTTTTATTATGATTGCTTAATGGGTCCAAATGCTCGTTCTTTGCTGAATGCAATGAAAAGAATGGGTGAGCTTGGGGAAATCAAAATTATTGCCAATGGACACGGACCATTATTACATCATAACCTCGATATTCTCAGAGAATATTATCACAATTGGAGTCAAAAACAAGCGAAAACAGAAACTACTGTGGGTTTGTTTTATGTCTCTGGTTATGGATATAGCGATCGCATAGCACACGCAATTGGTGATGGTTTGCAAAAAGCCGGTGTCGGTGTAGAAGTATTGGATCTCAACACCGCAGAAAGTCAAGAAATTCAAGAATTAGCCGGTCGAGCATCTGGTTTAATTGTCGGGATGCCTTCTACTAGTGCAATTAAAGCACAAGCCGCAATTAGTTCTTTATTAGCAGTTGCTAAAAATAAGCAAGTTGTGGGTTTATTTGAGTCCTATGGTGGCGATGATGAACCCATTGATACTCTCAGACGCAAATTTATTGATTTAGGTATTAAGGAAGCTTTTCCCGCTATTCGTATTAAAGAAACTCCCACAGATTCCACCTATAAACAATTTACAGAAGCCGGCAATGGTTTGGGACAATTGTTAGTCCGGGAACGCAATATTAAACAAATCAAATCTCTCGACGTGAATATGGAAAAAGCGTTGGGAAGAATTAGTAATGGTTTGTATATTGTCACTGCCAAAAAAGGTGATGTTAGCGGTGCAATGATCGCTTCTTGGGTGACACAAGCCAGTTTACAGCCTTTGGGTTTCACCATTGCTGTAGCTAAAGATCGCGCTTTAGATAATTTATTGCACGTAGGCGATCGCTTTGTTCTTAATGTTCTGGAAGAAGGCAACTATCAAGACTTGAAAAAGCATTTTCTCAAACGTTTAAATCCCGGTGCTGATAGATTTGCAGAAGTAAAAACCCAAACTGCTAAAAACGGTTCACCCATTCTTACCGACGCACTTGCATACATGGAATGTGAAGTTGTCAATAGCATGGAATGTAGTGATCACTGGATTTTATACTGCACAGTTGAAGATGGAAAAGTTTCCAAACCTGATGGAATTACCGCAGTTCGTCATCGCAAAGTAGGGAATTACTATTAATTAGTCATTGGTCATTAGTCATTAGTCAGTGGTCATTTGTCATTGGAAGTAAGAGCAAAATTTTCTTCTTCTTTCCTGTCGTCCTTCTTTCTCCTGACTCCTGACTCCTGACTCCTGACTCCTCATATTTACCCATCTTTCATAATAACTATGACACTTCCAGATTCATTTTCTAACGCTGTTGAATCAGCTAAAAATTGGGTTTCTCAAGTTTTTTCGCCGCAACAAGTATCCATGAGCGATTCCCGACCCAGGGACGTACAAATACTACCAATTGCTACTAATACAAAAGTCATGCGATCGCGTAGTAAGTCCCGGTTGCGGTTTGAAATTGAATATGCTCTAGAACGGGGAACTACTTCTAATAGCTATTTAATAGAAGCCGATAAAACTGCATTAACAGACGCTCCCGCAGAAGGATTTACAGAAATTTATCTGGAAGCATTACAGAAAACTATCAATGTGCAAAAGTTGGATTATGTAATTTTGGGACATTTTAACCCCAATCGTATTCCTACTTTAAAAGCAATTTTAGCGATCGCACCACAAATTACCTTTGTTTGTTCTCTTCCCGCTGCGAATAATTTACGCGCTGCTTTCACCGACCAAGATATCAAAGTTCTCGTCATGCGGGGGAAAGAAACCCTAGATTTAGGTAAAGGTCATGTCTTAAAATTCTTACCTACTCCTAGTCCCCGCTGGCCAGAAGCACTTTGTACTTACGACCAACAAACCCAAATTCTCTTTACAGATAAGCTATTTGGCGCTCATATCTGTGGAGAAGAAGTATTTGATGATCATTGGGAAACCTTCAAAGAAGACCAACGTTATTACTTTAACTGCCTCATGGCTCCTCATGCAACCCATGTTGAGTCAGCTTTGGAGAAAATCTCCGATTTACAGGTAAGAATGTATGCTGTCGGTCATGGACCTCTGGTACGCACCAGTTTAATCGAACTAACTAAATCCTACGGTGAGTGGAGTCGCGCTCAAAAAGATCGAGAAATATCCGTAGCCCTTCTTTACGCTTCCGCTTATGGTAACACTGCCACCTTAGCACAAGCAATGGCGTTAGGATTAACCAAAGGTGGCGTTGCAGTGAAATCTGTCAACTGTGAATTTGCTTCCGCTGACGAAATCCGCACCAGCTTAGAACAAGCAGATGGTTTTATCATTGGGACTCCCACCATCGGTGGACACGCACCTACACCTATTCACACCGCTTTGGGTATCGTCCTTTCCACAGGAGACAACACCAAACCAGCGGGAGTATTTGGTTCTTACGGTTGGAGTGGTGAAGCTTTAGACTTGGTAGAATGCAAACTCCGAGACGCTGGCTATCGTTTCGGTTTTGATACCTTGAAAGTCAAATTTAAACCAGATGAAGTCACTCTCAAATATTGCGAAGAAGTCGGTACAGACTTTGCTCAAAGTTTGCGAAAAGCCAAGAAAGTGCGCGTTCCTCAACAAGCTGCAACCCCCACAGAACAAGCTGTAGGTAGGATTATTGGTTCTGTCTGTGTCATTGCTGCCAAACAGGGAGAATTTTCGACAGGCATGATGGGTGCTTGGGTATCTCAGGCTACTTTTAATCCACCGGGAATTACTGTAGCGATCGCCAAAGAGCGAGCAGTCGAATCACTATTATATCCCGGTGGTAAATTTGTCTTGAATATCCTTCCTGAAGGTGTTCATCTGGAATACATGAAACATTTCCGCAAAAGTTTTAAACCTGGAGAAGATAGATTTGCTAACTTCCCCACAGCGGAAGCCGATAATGGTTGTACCATTTTAACAGAAGCCTGTGCATATCTAGAATGTCTAGTGCAGCAGCGTTTAGAATGCGGTGATCATTGGGTAATATACGCAACCGTAGACAATGGTAAATTACTCAAACCAGATGCTATGACTGCTATTAACCACCGAAAAACAGGTTCATATTATTAAAGAATATACCGTTTCACTTTAATATTGTAAAACCTGTAGGGGCGGGGTTTCCCCGCCCTTAATTGGGGTTTCCCCGCCCTTAATTGGGGTTTCCCCGCCCTTAATTGGGGTTTCCCCGCCCTTAATTGGGGTTTCTAAAAATCTGTTGTAGGGTGTGTCAGACGGCATAAATACTGCAAATAACCAGATTGTTGATATCTGACGCACCCTACTAATGTGCCAGTTGCGTAAGTCCTGACTCCCTTGGGAAATTATTTTTTCTTAGAACGATTTTTCTTTCGAGATTCTTTTTGCATTTTTTTCTTTTTATTAGCTTTAGCTTTATCTGTATTTGTTCTTGAGAAACCATCAACTCTTTCTAAAGCAATGGGGGAAACATAGTTTTTATTTGATGACTTAAAGTTTTCTAATAGCGAGGACATATCCCTTTTATTATCTGTATTATACCGAAAACAAGCCCATTTTTGCATTTCTGATACAGTATCATCAATCCAAGAATAACGTTGATTCTTTTGCAGTTTAGCTAAGGCAGCTTCTACACCCATTTCAATAGCATCATTTACATTTTCTTGACTTATAAACCACCTATCAATTACATCCTGTTCATAAAGTTTGTCAATATGATGCTTTAATTCAATAGGACAAATATCCGTACTATTAACTACTAAATGAGTCCAAACAAAGGAATCAGCAGGTTCATTTGCAAATTTAGTTGAAAAAAGTTCATCATAATATTGAATAACCTGCTCTCTAGGAAGAATTCCTTGAACAACGAGAACAACTAATGATTGTAGAGCAGCATCTCTAACATATTCATTAGCTTCTTGATTTTCTATTAGTTGCTTAATTGGCTCAATATTTCCATGACAAACACAAGCCAGAATTCTTGGTAAATCTTCAGTGACTACATCTCCAGTGAAATCTAGTGTGATATCCCCCGGAATTGAAAAAAAGTCAATAATTAGCGGATAAGCTTTAGCTTCTCTAAATTGTGCTAATAAATATAAAGCATAAAGATGCAAAATATATGCTTCTTCTTCAAATAATTCCTCCAGATTATTTTTACATTCTTCCAAAGTTGCTAACAAAAAAGGAGTAATAGCTTCCTGTTCTTCAATAGCTCTCTCCACAGCTAGACGAGGAAATACTCCAGTATTGTTTTCTAGTTCCGATAAAATTTCTTCTAACTGCATATCAAATATTGGGTTGACTAAAAAAAAAGGCCGTGCTGATGCTTCCGCGAGAAGCATAAAGTACGTATCATAACATTTTTGCTTGATTTTTTATAAACAAAAATAATGTAGCTATAGTTACACAATCAAGATAAAAAACACGGAACAACCTATTTATCAGCAAAAATTCAGGATTTGCTGATATTTTTCTAACTCTTGCAAAAGTTAATTTTCTTTAACTTCCGTAATTTCCACAAAGACAATTGTTAAAGATTAGTTTAATCTCAAATTATGAAGGTATCAGTAGCCGCAATTTATTAACTAGATTGCCAGATACTTCTCAAGCCATTAATTATATAGTATCTTTTTCCTCCCATGAATCCCAAATATACAAAAATTAACTTTCCTCTGTGGCCATATTTAAACCAGCCATTATTTAGTCATCATATTCAAATCATCTGGAATCCCCAACGTTTTGCTATGCTTTGGCGAATTCAACTTTTAGAACAATGCTGGAGGAAAAATTGTGCCTCTAAGGGTAAACAACAATCTTGAATTGTCAGTTGTTAGTTGTCAGTTGTCAGTTGTCAGTTGTTAGTAGAAATTACCAATTACCAATTACCCATTACCAATTACATAGATTGACTCAAAAATAAAAATCCTACTTGCAACAAACCAACAACAAAACCTAAAATACCGCCCAAAGTAACAATTGCTTGTAATTCATTTCTGACAATTCCCTCAATTGCATCTTCTAACTCGGACGGAGGAGTAGCCTTTACCCGTTCTACAATTACTTGATCTATAGATAAAACAGGAATTGCTTGAGCGACAATCACCTCTAAATCTTTTTCTAGATACTTTTCTAAAATTAATGCTAAATCCCGCGCCACAACTTCTAAAGAAGTGTTAACAACTGGTGAACTACTTAAACGATTTAGTAAAACAATAGAAATCCTTTCCCAGTCAGCCGATTCTGTTAATTCCTTGAGTAAATCACCACCACTATTTTGCAAATATTGACGCACACTATCTCTAATCGTTTTTCGCAGTTGACGCACCGTACCAACGGGGAGATTTTGTAAAGATAAATTTTGTAACAATTCCTTAATGCGATCGCGCATTTTTAAATCTTTAATTAATTCTTGCAGTCGTTTATTAGTTGCTTCCTTTTCATCTAAACAAAATGTCCGTAACCGAGTCAGCGTATTCTTTAACCCGAACAAATTTGCAACTACCCAATAAGTACCACTGGTTTTTTCTCGAAAACTCTCATCAATAGTTTGAATTGTCCGATCTGTTAAAAAATCAATAATAACTTGTCGTAATCTATCCGCAGGTAAAACTATCTCTAATAACCAATCAGCTAACCGAACAGATTGTTCTTCACTGAGTTGAAACTCCAGTAATACCTTATCAAATATTTGGTTAATTTGCGTTTCTAAAAATGTTTCCTGTCGCGCTAAAACCTTCAAAAGACGGGGTAAAGATTCCCCCAGTAAATCACGTAAAATTCCCGCTAAAATCTTAGTGCTGCGAGGGTTTTTATCACCTTTAACTTGATCAACAACCAAACGTAATAACCAGAAAATTCCACTTTGTAGCCGTTCAGTTTCCAGGAGTCTCCGCGCCAGATTTTGCATTTCTTCTGGAGTCAGTAGCGATTTCATAATCGCATTAGCAATATTCTGTCCTAACCGTTCCTGATTACTAGGAATTAAACCAGGAGTAAACGGTACTTTTCGTCCAAAAATATAAACGGCTTTATAGGGACGAAATAACATTTTTATGGCTATGTCGTTGGTGTAATAGCCAATTAATCCACCCAGAATGGGGGGAGATATATATAATAAAATTCTAGACAAATCCACAGGCTTTTGGATTAGGTAATGGGTAATTTGTAATTCGTAATTCGTAATTTGTAATGGATTAGATCAGGGATATTAAAGAAAACATTTATTTTGTTTCTTGTATCCTAATTTCAATCACCAATCAGCAATCACCTAATTACTACTAATACTCCCATCATACCGTTAGCAATGGGGTAATGTGTGGCATTTATAAAACCGACTTCAATAGCTAACTCTATTTGCTCCTTCCCCGTGGGAAATCGGTCTAAACTAGGGCTAATATAAGCATATTCGTCTTTTAAGCCTAGATTAGTAGCTATGGGAACTACCAGATTATCCAAGTACCACTGTTGCACAGCGCGGTACTGTTGATTGTGGGGACGATGAAAGTCTAAAATTGCGGCTTTCGCACCTGGTTTGAGAACACGGTGTATTTCTTTGAGACTACCGGGAATATCTTTAACATTTCTTAATCCATACCCCATCGTGGCTGTGTCAAAATAATTATCATCAAAAGGTAAATTTAATACATCTGCTTCTATCCAAGTAATAGGAGGTTGGGGATGGTAGTTTTTGCAGCGTTCTTGAGCAAAATTCAGTAAATTAGCCGAAAAATCTACTCCATAAACTTGGCCTATTTTCCCTACATGACGTGCTAACCGAAAAGTTAAATCCCCACTACCGCAACACAAATCTAAACCAGTATCACCAGGTTTAGCTGCGCTCCATTTGACTGTCATTTCTTTCCAAATGCGGTGTTGTCCCAAGCTTAACTGATCGTTAAGTTGGTCATAAACAGGAGCAATACGATTAAATATAGCGCGGACTTCGTTAC